>ERZ791852.791-NODE-791-length-21872-cov-13.549205_pt1 | contig 21872 bp, 10 predicted proteins | sample MGYA00510287_ERZ791852 | MGnify/ENA primary metagenome ERZ791852 (study PRJEB30046, sample SAMN00715257) | human gut metagenome | study: EMG produced TPA metagenomics assembly of the A metagenome-wide association study of gut microbiota in type 2... | reverse complement strand
TTCAAAATCGGCACGATTGGGGAAAAGAAGCCGGAGGACTGGATTGTGGTGGAGGGACAGCATGAACCGCTGATTGACCGCATGAGCTTTGACATTGTGCAGAACAAGCTGAAATCCCGCCAGCGTCCGGGGCAGACCAATGAAATCAGCCTGTTTGCCGGACTGATAAAATGCGGCGAGTGTGGGAAGTCGCTGACGATACGCTACACAAACGCAAAACATCCCCAGCGGATTTACTCCTGCAAGACCTACAATGCCTTTGGAAAGAACCACTGCACCCAGCACCGGATTGATTATGACACCCTTTACAGCCATGTGCTGCGGAAAATCCGGGAATGTGCCAGAGCTGCCCTGATGGACGGGGAAGCGGTTGCCGACCGCCTGACCAATACCTGTGAAGCCGAGCAGCGGGAACAGCGGGAAGCAATGGAACGCTCCCTTACAAGGGACGAGGAACGGATTGAGGTTCTGGACAAAATGGTAATGCGGCTTTATGAGGATATGATTGCAGGGCGTATCAGTGAGCAGAATTTCAACACCATGCTGGAAAAGACACAGACCGAGCAGACGGAGCTTAAAACAAAAGTGTCCGAGGGCAGAAAGCGGCTGTCCGATGAAGTCCAGCTTGCCAATGACGCAAAACAATGGGTGGAAGCCATTCAGGAATACGCCAACATCACAGAGCTGGACGCAGCCACCCTCAACCGCTTAATCAAAGAAATCGTCGTGCATGAGCGCATTGACGAAGATAAAACAAGACACATTTCTATCGAAATTCATTTTAATCTCAAACCCATCCCGGAGGTGGAACAGGTCACTGCCTGACCTGTCCCGCCGGGACGGTTCTCTTAAAAACACCATATAGATTTTTTGTACGCCGCCGCCCGCCATCGAGCAGAGTTTTACACCTAATTGGGGATAAAACAGCTTATGAGTGGCGGTGGCATCATCATTGTGGCACAGACGGTAATTCCACAGCTTACCACACTGTTCTCATAATTCATGGGCGGGATCATTGATAAGATTACTGAATTCATAAAGGAACTGTTGCAGGGATGGGTGCTGACAAACTTTGAAACCATGTTTACCGATGTCAATGACAAGGTAGGCACGATTGCAGGGGAGGTCAGCAAAACTCCCAGCACTTGGAACTCCGATATTTTTGATATGATAAAAACCCTGTCCGATAACGTGATGATTCCCATAGCGGGAATGATCATCAGTTTTGTACTCGTCTACGAGCTTATTTCCATGGTTATTGACAAGAATAATCTGCATGACTTCAATACGGCAATTTTTATCCGTTTTTTTATGAAAGCGTGTATTGCAGTCATGCTGTTAAGCAAGACTTTTGACATTGTAATGGCGGTATTTGATGTGGGGAGCCACATCGTCAATTCCGCAGCGGCAGCAATCAGCGGGGAAACCAGTATTGATGTTTCAAGTACGCTGCAGACGATGTTCAATGAGCAGTTTTCGGAGATGAGCATAGGCGAGCTGTTAGGACTGGGGATGGAGACCATGATCGTCAGTTTATGTATGAAAATCATGTCAGTCCTTATCACCGTCATTCTTTATGGGCGAATGATTGAAATATATCTTTATGTATCAGTAGCACCCGTTCCCTGTGCAACCGTAACCAACCGGGAATGGGGAACGATAGGAACGAATTATTTTAAGGGACTTTGTGCCCTTGCATTTCAGGGATTTTTTATGATGGTGTGTGTCGCTATCTATGCAGTGCTTGTGGCTGGTGTGGCAGTATCCGACAACCTGCATACGGCACTCTGGTCGGTGGCAGCATATACCGTTATTTTATGCTTTTCACTTTTTAAGACTGGTTCATTATCGAAATCTATTTGGAATGCACACTAAGGGAGGAACGATATGGCAATATCCGTACAGGTGCCGAAGGATTTGTCCGGTATTAAGACAAAAGTAGCACTGAACTTAACAAAGAGACAGATCATCTGTTTCAGTGGTGCGGCAGTAGCCGGGATACCCTTGTATTTTTTAACCAAGGGACTGATCGGAACATCAGCCGCATCACTTCTTATGATGGGAGCAATGCTTCCGTTCTTCTTTTTTGCAATGTATGAGAAAAACGGGTTTCCGGCGGAGAAGATTTTATATTTTATGCTCCGGCAGAAGATACTCACACCGGGGATAAGACCATACCGGTCGGAGAACTTATACAAGCAGTTGGAAGAAAAAGAGAAACTACGAAGGGAGGTTCGTTATCTTGAAAACAAAGCGAAAGGCAGAGCCGGAACGACGAGGGAAAAGTAAAACTGTAAATAACAGCGGTGGTCTTTCCTTTTCAGAGAAAAAGCGGCTTATGCAGTTAAAGCATATTTTATCTGGCAAAGGAAAAGAGAAAGAAAAACCGACCACTGCACAGAAAACAATTACTTTTGAAAAAATGTTCCGTGACGGTATCTGTCAGGTCAGCCACCGTTATTACACAAAGATGGTGGAATTTTTTGATATAAATTATGAGCTTCTGGAAGTGGATGATCAGGCAGATATACTGGCACAGTACAGCAAGCTCATCAATTATTTTGATCCGTCTGTGAGGTTTGAACTGGTGCTTTTCAACAGGCAGGTCAACGAACAGATGCTTACAGAACAGTTTGACATTCCGTGGCAGGAGGATGATTTTAACGACATTCGTGAAGAATATACGGAAATGTTAAAGAAACAGGCGGCAAAGGGAAACAATGGCATCATCAAATCAAAATATCTGATTTTTGGTGTGGAGAGCAATGGCTACAAGGAAGCCAAGAGCCGCCTTAACAACATTGAAAAAGATGTTATACGGAACTTAAACAATATAGGAACCCTTGCGAGGGGACTGGACGGAAAGGAAAGACTGCGTATCCTGCATGAGTATTTTAACCAGGATACCATGGAGCCTTTCCGTTTTTCATTTAAGGATCTGGCAGAATCCGGTAAGTCGGTCAAGGACTATATTGCACCGCCGGGATTTGATTTCCGCTATCCGAACCGCTTTAAGTCGGGAAATATGTATGGCTGTGTGTCCTATCTGGATATTATCGCACCGAAGTTTACGGACGAGCTGATCAAGCAGCTTCTTGACATTGATGCAAACCTTACTATCTCCATGCACATGCAGACGGAAGATCCGGTAAAGGCAATCAAGAAGTTAAAAGCGGTCATTTCCAATATCCAGAAAATGAAAATTGAGGAGCAGAAAAAGGCAGTCCGAAGCGGTTACGATATGGATATTTTGCCGACGGACATTGTGACCTATGAAAAGGATACGCTGGAATTTCTGGATGATCTGAATACGAGCAACCAGAAGATGATTAACATGACATTCCTTATTACGTGTTATGGCAGAACCAAGCGGGAACAGGAGAGTTTAATGCAGAGGGTGTCCGGTATCATTCAGCAGGCAAACTGTGACCTTAGATGTTTACAGTATTTGCAGGAACAGGGACTTATGGCATCCGCACCGATTGGATGCAATGAGACAGGCATTGAGCGTACTCTTTCCACAAAAAGCACCGCAATCTTAGTACCATTCTGCACGCAGGAATTATTTATGCCTGCTCCGGCAATCTATTACGGATTAAATGCACTCAGTAACAACATGATCATGGCAGACAGAAAAAGGCTCCGTACACCAAACGGAGTTATCTTAGGAACACCCGGAAGTGGTAAGAGTTTTAGTGCAAAGCGAGAGATTTTAAGCTGTTTCCTTATCACAAAGGACGATATTATCATCTGCGATCCGGAGGGCGAGTATTTTGCACTTGTAGCTGCACTTCATGGACAGGTGGTAAAACTTGCCACCAATTCCAAGGACTATCTGAATCCCATGGATATTCAGTTGAGCCATAAGGGGGATAAGGAAGCATTAAAACTGAAATCGGATTTTATCATAACATTATGTGACCTGATCGCAGGTGGCAAGGATGGTCTGGAGAACGATGAGAAAGGTATCATCGACGAATGTATCCGTCATATTTATAATAAGTATTTTGAAAATCCGGTGCCGGAAAATATGCCGATACTGGAGGATTTATACAATGCACTTCTGAAGCATAAGAATCCAAAGGCAGAGCGTATCGCAAACAGCCTTGTGCTGTATGTGCATGGTTCCCAGAATTACTTCAATCACCATACCAACGTAGACAGCGGCAACCGTATCATGTGCTTTGACATCAGAGACTTGGGAAATCAGTTAAAAGAACTTGGAATGTTGATTGTGCAGGATGCGGTTTGGAACAGGGTATCACAGAACAGGGAGCGAAAGATTGCTACCCGTTATTACTGTGATGAGTTCCACCTTCTTCTGAAGGAAAAGCAGACAGCTATCTACTCTGTGGAAATCTGGAAGCGTTTCAGAAAATGGGGCGGTATTCCGACAGGTTTGACACAGAATGTGGGCGATTTTCTCCGTTCTGAGGAGATTGAGGGTATTTTGGGTAACAGCGATTTTGTGTATCTGTTAAATCAGAATGCCAAAGATCAGGCGATTCTTGCTGATAAGCTGGGACTATCCGATAAGCAGTTATCCTATGTCACCAACTCCGAGCCGGGAAGCGGTCTTATCTTGTTTGATAATGTCGTAATTCCATTCGTGGATAAATACCCGACAGACACCAAGACCTATAAGATTATGAATACCAAGCCGGAGGAATCCGTGCAGAAGGAGGACGCAGTGTAAATGGCAGAAAAGAGACAGAAAAAGCAGGCGGCAAAGGCATTTGAAAAAGAGACATTTTCCAAAGACAAGGAAGTGACTGGAGCAACGCATACAGAAAACAGGCAGGACAACACCTTTTCTGCGGAAAATCAGTATAGTGCCAATGAGAAGCCTGTGAGCAATCTGCCAAGGGATGCGAACCATGGCAGTCATAGAAGAAATGCAACTTCTAGTCACAGCGTCCAGAAGTCGGAATTTGATACCGGGACAGAATATCGGAAAAACAGTAAGAAAAAGTATTACCGACAGCAACAACAGGACACTTCTGGTCACAACGTCCAGAAGTCGGAAGCCGAAGCGGAAAAGGCATTCTTGAAGGAAAACAGCTTTATGCAGGACGAGCAGAGTGATTTTGAAACATCTTCTGACAGCATGATTGAAAACAAGGTTCATGTCAGGGATACCTACCAACGGTCTGAGGAAAAAGGAAAATATCACAAAAGGCGTGTGCAGAAAGAACACGCACATAGAGAGCGTGCAAAGTCAGAAAATACAAAGCAGTCCGATTATGGAGATTTCCAGACAAAGGATGCCACATTTTCGCAGGAGCAGGCGGAAGAATTTACCGACAAAAAAGTACAGAAGGCTTTTGATAAGTCAGAAAAGAACCGCCGGAAGTTACAGAAGGCAAAGGATAAGATGCCGAAAAAGCGGCAGTATGCGATGAAGCGTGTCTTTGATGAACAGACCGGAAAAGCAAAGTATGTGGTGGTTCCGGTAGATGTCGAGAAGCCATTTAAGCCTGACGGACTTGGGAAAGCTGCGGTTCACAAGTTCCAGACCGAAAATATGTATTTTGTGCATCGTAAGATTGCAGAGACAGAAAAGGACAATTCTGCTGTGGAGGGCGCACACAAGACGGAACAGCGTGCCGAGGATATTTACCACTATATGAAGTATCACCGCAAGAGCAAGGCACAGAGAAAGCGTGACCGATTGGAGCGATTGCAGAAAAAGCAGGTCACAGCGGATATGAAGCTGGAGTATGAAAAATTTATCAGAGAAAATCTGCACTTAAAGGGTAACAGTCCAAAGAAGCAGTTGCAAAGGCAGTTACAGAAACAGCGTATCAAGCGTGAGTATGCCAAAGCAAGGCGGGCAGGAGCAGAAGCCAAGACTGCAAAGGAAGCATTTGCCAAAACAGCAAATACCGCAATCGGGATTGCAAAGAAGTTACAGGAAATTGTCACGAAAAATAGAACACTCATTATCACAGTCGGTATTTTTGCACTTCTGCTAATCATGATCATGTCGGCATTATCAAGCTGTGGTTCCATGTTTACCGGAACTGTGACAACAACAATGGCAAGCACATATCTTAGCCTTCCGGCAGAGATTGATGCGGCAGATTTATCTTTTACAGAAAAGGAAATGGAGCTGCAAAATAAGATTGACCGGATTGAAACTGATTATCCGGGATATGATGAATACGATTATAACCTTGGGGCAATCGGGCATGATCCGTACACACTGATCAGTTATCTTTCCGCAGTCCATACGGAATTTACTGCCGCAGGGATAGAGAGTGAGATTCAGGAATTATTTGATACTATGTATTCCCTTACTACCGAGGAAGTGGAGGAAACTCGCACGAGGACGGTCACAAAGACCGGAACCAGAACAGTTACAAATGCAGATGGAAGCACTAGCACAGAGGAATATGAGTACGAGGAGGAAGAAGAATATACCGTCACAATCCTGCGTGTCACACTTGCGGTCACACCGTTGGAAAGCATTGTTGCAGGACGCATGAATAGTGAGCAGACGGAAATCTTTGGAGCCTATACGGAGACAAAGGGAGGTTTACAGGTCTTTGCTTCTCCGGTTGATTATTACTGGTATTACTATATCAGCAGTTATTATGGCTACCGGAAAAATCCAAACACAGGAGCCGAGGAGCTTCACAGGGGTGTGGACATAGCGGTGCCGACAGGAACGTTTGTATATGCGGCACATGATGGAACGGTAACAGAAGCAACTTACGATTCCTATTATGGAAATTATGTGGTGATTACGGACAGTAAGGGATATACCACAAAATATGCCCACATGGACAGCTTAAATGTGTCCGCAGGGCAGAGTGTAAAAAAAGGTGACAATATAGGCAAAAGCGGAAATACAGGAAGCAGTACCGGAAGCCACCTTCATATCGAATGTCTGTATAACGGGGAATATTATAACCCGTTATTTTATTTTGAAGCAGGAGAACAGACCATTTATGGAGAAACAACGGGCGGCACCGGAGGAGGAACCAGCAATGTGATACCGCCGGAATCCTATGATGATGTAACCGTACAGACGCTTATGCGTGAAGCAAACAGGTATCTGGGAATGCCATATACTTTTGGCGGCACAGCTCCGGCTAGTTTTGACTGTTCCGGTTTTGTATGCTGGGTATTTTCAAACAGTGGCGTACATAACCTGCCAAGAACCACAGCACAGGGCATTTATGACCAGTGTACTCCGGTATCAGCGGCAGATGCAAAGGCAGGGGACATTATATTTTTTACAGGAACCTATAATGCAGGACGTCCGGTTACACACGTTGGTATCTACTGTGGAAACGGTACGATGGTGCATTGCGGTGATCCAATTCAGTACACATCAATCAATACTTCTTACTGGCAGAGCCATTTCTATGGTTTTGGAAGATTGAATTAGCGAAGGGAGGAATTATTTTTGTCAGTAGAACGAATCAATTCACAGCTTAAAAAGGTCAGAGAGCAGATAGCACAGCTACAGGCAAAGGAAAAAGACCTTGCAGAACAGAAACAGATGGCGGAGGATGCCGAAGCCATGAAGATCATACGAAAATATAAAATCTCATCGGAGCGTTTGCAGATGTTAAACAAGCTCAGTGAGGATGAAGTCAGAAATTTATTACAGAAACGGGAACAGGAAAAGGAGGTTTCAATCAATGAAAAACAGGAAATTATCGGCTAGGGTGGTAGTGTCCCTTATGCTGTCGGCAATACTTTTTTGTATGCCGATTGGGGCATTTTTTGCCAACAGGACAAATACGATAGAGGTTCATGCGGAGGATACTGCCGAGCAGAAAACGGAAAGTGCAAGTGACGCAGAAAATACAGTTACACCCGGCAATGGCAGGGAAGAAAATTCAGGAACAGATACCGGAGAGGGAAAGACGGAAAATTCCACAGAAGGCACAACAGAAGATTCGTCTGAAGAAACACAGCCTGCCGCAAAATGCACCTGCAAAGAAAAGTGCAGCCAGTATGCGGTGGATGAAGATTGTGAGGTGTGTGCAAAGAACTATAAGGAATGTACCTATATCAATCCGAGCGTAAAAATCACAATCAATACACCTTCTGGGTGGCATAACGATACCACTAAGGTGACAGTCAAAGTAGAAGATACGATAGTTTCCGGTAATTTTACCGTTCAGACAGTAAAGGCGAAAGTCGGGCAGAATGGAAGCTGGACAGATATTACCGAGGATATGTACATAGAGATTTCCGAAAACAGTACTATTTATGTGCAGGTCACAGACCAGAAGGGCAAGACCTATGAGAAAAACCGCTATATCAAGTGCTTTGATTTTACGAAGCCTACCTTAAATGCGGCAGTCAGCGACGGTCTTTTGAGCATTCAGGCACATGATACGGATTCCGGTATCAAGGCAATCTATGTCAATGGCTATGAGTTTACAGAGCATACGAATGGAGCCTTGAATATCCGTCTGCAACAGTTCGATGCAGGGTATCAGTATTTCACGATTTCAGCAATGGATAATGCAGGAAATACCTCTGAAATCTATAAAACAGCCAATCCGTATTACACCGATCCGGAGAATAAGGACAGCAGTGAAAAAGATCCGGCACAGCAGCTTCCGGTGGATGCGTCGGCAACCAAGCCAAGCTCTGCAACCGCACAGGTCACAGAGCATACAAAAACGGATGTGAATGGAAATACAGTTTCCCAGACAGGCAGTGGAACAACTTCAAGCAGTTCCGCAACAGCAAAGCAATCTCCAAGTACGGGAGATACTTCTAAGGATGCAGACCAGAGCAGTGACAGCCAGACCACAGAAAAAGGCAAGGAATTTTACACAATCCAGACTGCATCAGAAAAGATATTTTATCTTGTGATTGACCGTGATGGGGAAGATGAAAAGGTGTATTTCCTTACAGAAGTCAGTGAAAACGACCTGCTGAATACCACAACGGATAACAGCGAGACACTTCCGAAAAATTCAGCGGCATTGGAATCTGCAATCCCTACCAAAGACAGCGCATTATCAAACAATAATGCTGATACCACAGGAGATAAAACACAGGGAGCAGAAAGTGTTGAGGACAGCACCGAAGATAGCACGGAAGATACAAGTGAGCCGAAAGAGGATACCGCAAAAGCAGATGGTTCCGGCTTTACATATATTTTAATAGGCATTGCTGCGGTAGCTGTGATCGGAGTGGTATATGTTGTGAAGTCTAAGAAGAAAAAGGAAAACTTCATTGATGAGGATGAAGATGAGGACGAGCTTGACGAGGACTATGATTATGAGGACGAAGCCGAGCAGGATTCAGACGAAGCATTCTTAAATGGTGGCGATGATACAGAATCAGAGGACACAGGCGAGAATGACAGTGAAGATAACAGTGACAACGATAATGATGAAGAAAACGGGGAGGAATAGAGATGGAGCTTGTAATTGCAGAGAAGCCGAGTGTGGCACAGAGCATTGCGGCAGTTCTTGGTGCCACACAGCGTAAGGACGGTTATTTGGAAGGCAATGACTATCTGGTATCATGGTGTGTGGGACATCTGGTAGAACTGGTACAGCCGGAAAGCTATGAGGAAGCATGGAAGAAATGGAGTTATGACAATCTTCCGATCATCCCACAGGAATGGCAGCATGAAGTGAAAAGTGATACGAAAGCACAGTATCAGATTTTGAAAAAACTTATGCATGATGACAGGGTGGATGCAGTCGTGTGTGCTACCGATGCTGGAAGGGAGGGAGAATTGATTTTCCGCCTGACCTACAACATGGCAGGATGCAGAAAACCGATGAAGCGGTTATGGATTTCTTCTATGGAGGAGAGTGCTATCCGTGACGGCTTCCATAATCTTCGCCCAGGCAGCGACTATGATAACTTGTATCATTCAGCATTATGCAGGCAGGAAGCAGACTGGCTTGTGGGTATCAATGGAACAAGACTTTTTACGGTATTATATGGCGGTAAGGCATTGAAGGTTGGCAGAGTGCAGACACCGACACTTGCCATGCTGGTGGATCGTGAAAGTAAAATCATGAATTTCAAGAAAGAAGCCTATTATATGGCTCACATCATGGGAAATGGTCTGGATGCGGTATCAGAGCATATCAGTGATAAAACGGAAGCAGAGAGGATTGCAGGAGCCTGTGAAAACGGACAGGCTCTTGTCACTTCCGTGGTAAAGGAAGAAAAGTGGGTAGCACCGCCGAAGCTCTATGACCTTACAACACTCCAGAGGGATGCAAACCGTCTGTTTGGTTTTACTGCCAAGCAGACATTGGAATATACGCAGAGCCTTTATGAGAAAAAGTTAGTGACTTATCCAAGAACAGACAGCCAGTATCTTTCCGATGACATGGAAGGTACTGCAAAAAATGTGATCGAAGCGATTTTCAATTCTCTGTTATTTGAGCAGAATATCATGTTTAATCCAGATATTAAAAGAATTTTGAATAGCAAGAAAGTGACAGACCACCATGCAATCATTCCGACCATGGAGATCATCAAACAGGACTTAAAGGTGATTCCTGAGAGTGAAATGAAGATCCTTTCATTATGTGCTAACCGTCTGCTGTGTGCAACCGGGGAGAAGCACATTTATAATTCCACAAAGGCAGAGCTTACCTGCAACGAGATTGTGTTTAAGGTATCCGGTAAGGAAGTATGGAAAAATGGATGGAAGGAATTTGATGATTTCTTCAAAAATTCCTATAAAACCGCAGAGGATAAATTGGATGCAGAGGAAGAAAAGAAGCTGCCGGAGCTTCATGAGGGCATGATGATTGCAGTGGAGCAGACAAAGGTTTCCGAGCATTTCACACAGCCACCGAAGCATTATACTGAAGATTCCCTTTTGTCGGCAATGGAGCGAGCCGGAGCAGAGGATATGGGTGATGAGGTGGAGAGAAAAGGACTTGGCACACCTGCCACCAGAGCCGATATCATAGAAAAGTTGGTAAAAGACGGATTTGTGAAACGTGAGAAAAAGCAGATGATCCCGACAGAGGACGGAATGAAGCTGATCACGATACTTCCAGATGTAGTAAAATCTCCGAAACTGACCGCTGACTGGGAGAATGAGCTTACTCTTGTATCCAAAGGAGAAGTTGCTGCAGAACAGTTTATGTCAGGTATTGAAGCAATGGTAACTGATCTTGTAAAGACCTATCACAGCGTTAGTGATGAACATAAAGCCATGTTTGGCACAGGCAAGGGTGGACAAGAAGTGCTAGGCAAATGCCCGAAGTGTGGTGCTGATGTAGTCAAGGGAAAATTCGGAGCGTATTGTACCGGGAAATGTGGCATGAATGTTGGCAAGGCACTTGGGGTAACACTTTCCGATACACAGGTCAAGAGCCTGCTTCAAGGGAAAAAGATACTTGTAAAAGGTCTGAAGGGCAAGAAAGGCAGCTACGATGCTTATTTGATTCCAGAGAGGATAGAGGAGTTTTCTTACACGAAGGACGGTAAAGAAATCAAGGGATTACAGTATAAATTTAAGATGGAATTTCCACCGACGAAGGGAAAGCAGGGGTAGGAAAGAGGTTATTGCTATGGTATAATTTATAAAGCAATGTATAGATGAAAAATTGTATAGGAGTGATTTGATGAAAGCGCATAAAGTACCGGCGACATACTATGCTTCATGGAAGATTCCGGGAACGAAACATAGTTTTTACGTCTTTTATAAAGATAAATTGTATAGTGAAGGACAAAGCAAGAGTTACAAGGACGTTGACAAGATAACTCAGGAACATTCATTTTTCATGGAAGAAAATTTTTACTATTTAGATATTGAAAATATGCCAGGGTTGGCATATAAGCTTCAAAATGAAATTGAAGAATTTTTATCTAATAGTCCATATAGTATTAAGTGCGAGGATACTTATGCTGAAGATAGTGCCCCTAATTATCCAGTTATTGAAATAAAAGATTATAGCAAATTTATGTATTGTCGTGAACGCATGGATTCATGGATAATTAAGGATTCCGATGGAAACAATGTTACAGTTGATGCTTTCAAAAATGATTTAGGTACATATTTGTTTGGTAAAGTAGGAAAAATTATTGAAGAAAACTACTTTGCAAATGAATTAGAACCTAAGTGGAATGTAATAAAGTCGGAAATTGAAATTCAAAGAAATTCGGGTGATGATTTTGCTTTAGTACATCAAGATGATTTGTTAGAGTTTTTTATTGTCCAATATCTTAGGCTAGAGGGGGTTATAGAAGAATATATTAAGCCGACGCTGGGGATTTTTAGGGATGTGTTTTCATCTATGGGATGTGAAGATTCTGAATTAGATAAAATGAAAAATGAGGGACTATTAGCACCTGAATCATATTTTTATGGGGCATTGTTAGATGCTGCACGAGGTGACAAAAAAAGACTCCAGAAGCATATGGATTCAATTAAACAAAATTATGTTATTGATTTATTAAAGGCTGAAGAAGGAATTTCATTTATAACATCGACAAAACCATGTGTAGTAATGAAAATGGAAGGAACATTTAAAGCTGAAATGATTTTCCCGGTAACTCCGCAATATTGTATTAGATTTATAGGAAATAAGTTGGCAGGAAATAGAAGTGGAAAATTTTATGAAATTACATCAAGTGATGTGAAGGTTATAAATCGGAAGATTATCTCAGAATCGAGAAATATTGTTATGAGTGAATCAAAAATAATATCGGACAGAATATGATAGTTATCTGTAATGAATAAAATTTAACAACACAGCGTCAGAGCGTATGGGAAAACCTGTACGCTCTTTTTTTTTATCAAAAATGGAGGAAAATCACATGGAAGAAACAAATGTAACAATGACAGTAGAGGAAATGCAGGGTGAGCCTGCGGCAAAGGAAAATGAGACAAAGGCGGAGAAGTTTATCCGTATTGGTGAGTACCGCATGAATAAGGCGGTGGATGCTATTGGCAGACTGGAGAATCTTGCAAATCGGGGTTCCTACGAATATACACAGGAACAGGTAGATGCTATGTTTCAGGCATTAGAGGGGAGGGTTGCGGAAGTTAAGGCGAGATTTACGCCTAAGAAAGCGGCTGAGAGTAAGACTTTCAGCTTTGGTACAACAGAATAGGAATGTAACGGGAAGTAAGGGAAAGGCAGTCATGTAGTGTATGTGGCTGCCTTTTTGTCGTATCTATGACAGGAAGGAGAACTGTGTGAGAAAATATGATTTTATATCGGCTCTGGCAAAAGAGACAGCAGCCGAGGTTGTCAAAAATCGTGAGGAATGGATGAAATACCTGACTACAGCGGCAAGGCTGTATAAGTATCCGTTCCGGGAACAGCTTTTGATCTATGCACAAAGACCGGACGCAACAGCGTGTGCTTCCATAGAACTGTGGAATGAGCGGATGCACTGCTGGGTAAACAAAGGGGCAAAGGGTATTGCACTTCTGGACGAGGACGAAGCACATGGCAAGCGTCTGAAATATGTTTTTGATGTTTCAGATGTCCATGCGGCAAGGAGAATCGGACGGTATCCGGAACTCTGGGAATTACATGAGGAACATAAGGAAGATGTAATTAAGCGTCTAGAGCAGACTTATGGTGCTACCGATGATAAGAAGCTGTTTGAAGAAAGACTTATTGAGATAGCTGAGAGGATTGCGGCAGATTATTATGAGGAATTGTTGCCGGATTTGCAGTACATGATCGAGGGCAGCTTCCTAGAAGGACTGGACGAGCAGAATGTCGGTATCCGTTTAAGAGATACTTTATCTGAGAGTATTTCTTTTACACTTTTATCTGCCTGCGGTGCAGATATGCAGGAGTATGGTTCGGAGTTTGCTTTCGATTTTATCCATGAATTTAATTCCATGAACACCCTTGCGGTACTTGGAGATGCAGCTAATGAACTTGCAAAACCGGTACTTTTAGAAATTGGAAGAACCATAAGGGCATATAACAGAAGCCACGAACAGGAACAAACAGAAAATTTAACGCAGAAAGGACTTGCAAATACTTCTGAAATAGACTACAATGCGTTAAAGCGTGAAAGCGAGAGCGGACATGAGGAATATAGTGACAACAATCCAAACAGCGTAGAAAGGGGCAATAGCGATGAATCTGACATACGAAAAGAACGGGGATTATCTGATCCCGACATTACAGGCGGACATTCAGCCGGAGGGAACCGTAACGAAGTACGGAATGATGAGGGAGACTTATCTGAAGGAGAACCACAGGGGCGTGTACTCAGCGTTTCTTCTGAAAGGGACATTGAAAGAACACCTACTGACAATCCAGAAGCAGGCAGAGGAGAGAATGGAGAAGCTGACAAGCCAGATGGCGGCAACCGAGGGAGTGACAGAACAGCTCAAGGAAACCGATCAGATGCTCTGGGTAGCGAAGATGAACAGCATTCGAAACCGAGCAGAGGAAGTGGTTCTGGGAGAACTGGTTTACAGTCTGTAGCAGACACAGATGATCTTCTCCGGGGAGAAGCACCGGAACCCACCTTTACACAACTCAGCCTGTTTCCTTCTTTTGAGGAGCAGGTCGGAACAGTCGCAGCAGCGGAAGCAAGTATGAAATATACCATGCCCGCTGCTTTTTCTTTGCCACAGAATGAGCTTGAAACCATTCTTCGCAGTGGTGGAGGAAAACAACACAGCAGAAAGCGTATCTTTGCAAAGTACACAGAGGGCAGAAATGCCGAGCAGATGGTGGATTTTCTGAAAAATGAGTACGGACAGACCGGAAAAGGTTTTGAAATCAATGGAAATCCCGTATCAGTGTGGTTCGATGAACATGGTATGAGTGTCGGCTATGGAACACAGGCAAAGGAAACACCACTTGTTACTATGAGTTGGGAAGAGGTAGAGAACCATATCCGCTCTATGATTGAAAATGGCACTTATATGAGTGCGAGTGAAGCATTTCTCGTGGATACGCAGGAGCGGAACCGTGTTGCTAATCAGATATTTTTCTTTCTTCGGGATGGCATGGATGAGATACCGGAAGAACTTGGATTAAAAGCCGGAAACTATCCGGAGAGTGAAGCAAAACTCATGGAACTTCTTTCTACCCATGAGGGCAGGGAACAGCTTAAAAATATTTTGGAAGATGCGGCAAACCGCCTTGCTTCTGGAGAAGCAGAATTAAAATGGCGGCATGTGAAATCACCGGAATATCTGTTATCGGAGATAGCAGACCTTGACAGGGAGAGACTGGAATTTCCATTGCCGGATGCGGTGGAGGTAGCACAGGAAGATTTTATCACACAGGATGAAATTGACTATGCACTTGGCAGGGGAAGCGGCTATGAGCATGGAGCTTTCCGCATTTATGAGTATTTCATGGAAGGACATGACCAGAAAGAAACAGTTGCTTTTCTGAAAAATGAATATGGCATTGGTGGTGGTTCCGGCGGACTGCCGGGCAATGATGATTCCCATAATGAACATGACGGAAAAGGTATCCGTCTGGAGAAAGGCAGTTATGGCAATCCGTATGCAAAAGTGCTTCTGAACTGGAATGTTGTGGAAAAACGGCTTAGGGAGCTGATCCATGAGGATAAATATTTATCTCCACAGGGGAAAGAAAACTATAAGGCATACAAGGAAGAACAGGCAGAGAAAGCGAGACAACGGGAGATTTCCCGTCTGGAGCATGGACAGCGGTTAGAGTGTAAGAAAGACATTGATGCACTGATTGCTGAGAAATTCAATGGTTTTGTTCTTCCGAGGAATACCGCAGATGAGATCATAGATAAATATGGCATTGACTGTGTGGAATTTGTTCTTGCAAATACGGTTACGCATTTTGATTATGATGGTCGTTTTTCACGGAACAATAAGGACTGGGCAAAGGACATTGTTGCGGAAAATGAGTGGGAGAACAACGATCTGATTCTAAGCTCACATCCGGCAGTGCTGGACGGATTTACCAATCAGGCGAGAAGATATATCAATGTGATTCGGGAAAAAGAAAAGGAAGCACAGCAAAAGATCACGATTGATGGATATGAGTGTGTTCTGGTTGATGAGTGGGGCAGTGAAAAAGAGAAATATCTGCTTGGAAATGACATTGAGGACAGCAGTTTTTATTATGCACAGGTCAATGGGAAATCCTTTGAATACGACCATAAGCCGGAGCGTGGCGAGGTAGAAGATGATTATATCAATGCTTTGGCAGAGGAAGATATTGACAGGCACGAAGCAGAAGTGTTTTCACGCTTTGATGGGACGGATGGTATCGCTGAGCCGGATGAAACTGAGCCACAACAAGAATTTTCACAAGAGAAATCGCAGAAATTATCATGGCATGTGGTACATGATGCAGATGATGAATATGGAAATCCGACACAGTGGAGTGCCACCTTATCAGAGGGAGTATTTCTTTGGATTGATAAGGAAGTGGACGGATATGCTATTTATGATACGGCAGACACCACCCGTCCGGCATTGGAGACATTTTCGACTTTGCAGGAAGCAATGGACTGGGGGAATGAGCTTGCAGAAAGTGGCAGGGAAGCAGAGACGGAGTTCTCTGATGAAAGGGAACAGACCGAAGATGAACTGGACAACATAGACACGCAGGCTGCCCGTGAGCGTCTGGAGAATGGAAAAGCAGAGCAAGAGACTGAAGATATGCTGTCGCAGGTGCTTACCGGAGATTGGGAGCCGCTTACACCTTCGGTAGAGGAGAATAAGACTGTACAGGAAAGATCTGTGGCTGCACCGGATAAAAGCAACGCTGTCAATTTCCATATCAGCGATGACCGCTTGGGTGAAGGCTCTCCAAAAGAAAAATTCCAGAGAAATGTTGCGGCAATTAAGTTGTTGGAGCAGATCGAAGGTGAAAACAGATATGCTACACCGGAAGAACAGCAGATTTTATCCCAGTATGTCGGCTGGGGTGGTCTTGCCGATGCGTTTGACGAGAGCAAATCAAACTGGTCAGCAGAATATCACCAGTTAAAGGAACTGTTATCGCCGGAGGAGTACCGCATGGCAAGGGAGAGTACCTTGAATGCCCATTACACAAGTCCGGTCATTATCCGCCAGATGTACGAAACATTGGAGAAAATGGGATTTTCCAAAGGGAATATACTGGAGCCTTCCATGGGCATCGGCAACTTTTTCGGTATGATGCCGGATTCCATGAAAGAAAGCAGGCTGTACGGAGTGGAGCTTGACAGTATCACCGGACGGATTGCAAGGCAGCTTTATCCGCAGGCAGATGTGCAGATCAAAGGCTTTGAAAAGACTGATTATCCGAATGATTTCTTTGATGTGGCAATCGGAAATGTGCCTTTTGGTCAGTATAAGGTGGCAGATAAGCAGTATGATAAAAATAATTTCCTGATACACGATTATTTCTTTGCAAAGACGTTGGATAAAGTGCGTCCCGGTGGTGTGGTTGCTTTTATCACAAGCAAGGGAACCATGGACAAGGCAAGTCCGGAAGTCAGAAGATACCTTGCACAAAGAGCAGACCTGCTTGGTGCAGTCAGACTTCCGAACACCGCATTTAAGGCAAATGCAGGAACAGAAGTGACTTCGGATATTTTATTTTTCCAGAAGCGTGACCGCATGGTGGAGCGTGAGCCGGACTGGGTACATCTGGGAGAGGATGCAGATGGCATTGCAATGAACGCTTACTTTGCAGAGCACCCGGAGCAGATCGTAGGAAAGATGGAAATGGTATCCGGTCCTTATGGCATGGAAAGCACCTGCAGGGCAGATGACAGCAGACCTTTTGCGGAGCAGTTAGCAAAAGCACTTGAAAATATTACAGGACAGATTGATACGATTGATCTGGATGAGGAGCTTGCGGATGACATGAGCAGGCAGAGTATTCCGGCTGATCCGTCCGTTAAGAATTTCAGCTATACCGTAGTCGATAACGAGGTATATTACCGTGAAAACTCTGTGATGAAGCCTGTGGAAGTATCGGACACCGCAAAAGAGCGTATCAAGGGCATGGTGGCAATCCGTAACTGTACACAGGAGCTGATTGATATGCAGCTTGAGGAATATTCAGATGCGGCAATCAAGGAAAAGCAGGCAGAGCTTAACAGCCTGTATGATAATTTCTCTAAGAAATATGGTCTGATCAATTCACAGACGAATAAGAGAGCCTTTAATCAGGACAGCAGTTATTGCCTGTTGTGTTCTTTGGAAAAACTTGATGATGAGGGCAATTTTAAAGGCAAGGCGGATATGTTCACGAAGCGTACCATTAAAAGGGCAGAGGTTGTCACAAGTGTGGATACCGCAAGTGAAGCGCTGGCAGTATCTTTAGCAGAGAAAGCCAAAATCGACCTTGATTATATGGGAGAGCTTACCGGAAAAGATAAAGATACACTTACTGAGGAGCTTCGTGGTGTCATTTTTCAGAACCCGCTTACCGATGTCTGGGAGACAGCAGACCAGTATCTAAGTGGCAATGTGCGTGAGAAACTTGCCATAGCAGCCACTTATGCGGAAAATCATCCGGAATATGCCCCAAATGTACAGGCTCTTACGCAGGTACAGCCGAGAGAGCTGGACGCATCGGAAATTGAGGTGCGTATCGGTGCCACATGGATTGATCCAAAGTATATCAATGATTTTATGCGTGATATTTTCCAGACACCGGAACATTTATTCCGCAGGGATACGATAGGTGTGCAGTTTTCGGGTGTAACCGGAGAGTGGAATGTAAAGGGTAAAAATGCGGACTATGGCAATACGCTTGTCAACATGACATACGGTACAAGCCGGGTAAATGCCTATAAGATACTGGAAGATTCCCTGAACCTCAAAGATACGAGAGTATATGACACGATTGAGGAGGATGGAAAGGAAAAGAGAGTCCTCAATAAAAAGGAAACCATGATTGCAAGCCAGAAGCAGGAAGCAATAAGGGAGGCATTTAAGGACTGGGTATTCCGTGATCCGGAACGCAGGCAGACACTTGTGGCAAAATATAATGAGCTTTTCAATTCCACCAGACCAAGAGAATATGACGGTTCGCATCTAAAATTTCCGGGCATGACACCGGATATTGAATTAAAGCCGCATCAGAAAAATGCGGTTGCTCATGTACTGTATGGAGATAATACTCTGCTTGCACACTGCGTTGGTGCCGGAAAGACCTTTGAAATGACAGCGGCGGCAATGGAAAGCAAGCGTCTGGGACTATGCCAGAAGTCATTATTTGTTGTGCCGAACCACCTGACTGAACAATGGGCAAGTGATTTTTTACGGTTATATCCCGGAGCAAATATCCTTGCGGCAACGAAAAAGGATTTTGAACCCGCCAACCGTAAGAAATTCTGTTCCCGTATTGCCACAGGCGATTATGATGCCGTTATCATCGGGCACAGTCAGTTTGAAAAAATCCCGTTATCACAGAAAAGACAGGCAGCCACAATCGAAAAACAGATTGATGAGATTGAGCTTGCTATTGATCAGGCAAAAAGAGACAACGGGGAGCGTTATACCATTAAGCAGATGGAAAAATCAAGGAAAGCATTGCAGGTGCGGCTTGACAAGTTAAATGACCAGAGCCGGAAAGATAATGTCGTAACCTTTGAGCAGTTGGGGGTAGACAGGCTGTTTGTGGATGAGAGCCACAATTACAAGAACCTGTTCCTTTATACCAAAATGAGGAATGTAGCTGGTATTGCACAGACAGAAGCGCAGAAGTCCTCCGATATGTTTGCCAAGTGCCAGTATCTTGATGAAATCACAGGTGGAAAGGGAGTTACGTTTGCAACCGGAACACCGATCTCTAACAGCATGACGGAGCTTTACACGAATATGCGATATCTTCAATATGGAACGCTCCAAAAGCTGGGACTGGGACATTTTGACGCATGGGCGGCTTCTTTCGGGGAAACACAGACAGCCATAGAGCTTGCACCGGAAGGAACCGGATACCGGGCAAAGACAAGATTTGCGAAGTTTTTCAATCTGCCGGAGCTGATTGCACTTTTCAAGGAGAGTGCGGACATTCAGACACCGGATATGTTAAAACTTCCTGTGCCGGAAGCAGAATATGAAAATGTGGTTCTAAAGCCGAGCGAGTTCCAGAAAGACATGGTAGCGTCCCTAGCGGAACGTGCCGAAGCAGTCCGGGACAGGCAGGTACAGCCATACGAGGACAATATGCTAAAGATTACCAATGACGGAAGAAAGCTGGCACTTGACCAGAGGCTGCTCAACGATATGCTGCCGGATGAGGAAAATTCCAAAGCGGCAACTTGTGTGGAGAAAGCCTATGAGATATGGGAGAATACCAAAGAGCAGAAGTCAGCACAGTTGATTTTCTGTGATCTATCGACACCGAAGGGCGATGGCACTTTCAATGTGTATGAGGATATAAAAAATAAGCTCATGGAAAAAGGAGTGCCGGAGAATGAGATAGCATTTATCCATGATGCCAATACAGAACTCAGAAAAGCGGAGCTGTTTGCAAAAGTAAGAAGCGGACAGGTTCGTTTTTTATTAGGTTCCACAGCAAAAATGGGAGCCGGTACGAATGTGCAGGACAGATTGATTGCACTGCATCATCTGGATGTGCCTTGGCGTCCTTCTGATATTGAACAGCAGGAAGGTCGTATTTTACGACAGGGCAACCAGAATGATAAGGTCAAGATATTTCGTTATGTTACGGAAGGTACGTTTGACAGTTATTCGTGGCAGCTCATCGAGAATAAACAGAAATTCATCGGACAGATCATGACCAGCAAATCCCCGGTGCGAAGCTGTGAGGATGTGGACGAAGCGGCACTTTCCTATGCAGAAGTCAAGGCACTTGCCACAGGTAATCCCTACATAAAAGAAAAAATGGATCTCGATATTCAGGTATCAAAGCTGAAACTGATGAAGGCAAACCATACCAGTCAGAAGTACAGGCTGGAGGATAACATCACACAACATTATCCGCATCAGATCGCCATTTTCAAGGAGCGTATCGAAGGCTTTACTGCTGATATGGAAAAATATGCGAAAAATAAGCCGGAGGATAAGGAGCAGTTCTTTATGCAGGTGGGCGGAAAGCCATACACCGATAAGAAGGAAGCTGGAACTGCGATCATAGCCATGTGTAAGGAAATCAAAGGCATCAATGCTAGTGCGGATGTAGGGGAATATCTTGGATTTAAGCTGAATGTAACTTTTGATTCTTTTAACAATAAGTTTGTGATGAATGTCAAAGGAGCCATGAGCCATCCGATGGAAGTCGGCACTGATCCGCTCGGCAATATCACCCGTATCAACAATGCACTGGAAGCCATGCCAATACAGCTTGAGGAAGCACAGACGAAACTTTCCAATGTGGAACATCAGCTTGAAACAGCAAAAGCAGAAGTAGACAAGCCGTTTCCGCAGGAAGCGGAGCTTTCCGAGAAACTGGAACGTCTTGCAGAACTTAATGCCTTGCTTAACATGGATGAAAAGGGCGATGATGCGATTGGCATGGATGACGAAGCCACGGAACCAGAAAAACCACATGAAGATGTGAAAAAAGTGGATAACCGGGAGGAAGTGGTTGCGGATATGCCAATCAAGCAGAGCAATTTGGAAAAAGCAGCACCAGAAGGAGAACGCAGACTTGCAGACCGACCTGCAGAACGGACTTCATTGCAAGAAAAACTCGCAGCAATGAAGGCAAGGGTGTCCGGGACACCTGCAGGAAGGGATGCAGTGGATAAGGCAAAGGGGAAAGATCAGATTTTATAAAAAAGTTTTATTCCCAACTTTATTCCCAACCTGTCAGCACTATTCGGGTTGGGAATATTGAAAAGTGTTATAGCAGTTTATGTAAGGGCAGTCCGTAGTGGCTGCCCTTTATCGTGCAAAGATGGAGATCATTTATGGCAGACAATTGTTATTGGTAGGAGCATGTGGCAATGAGGATTGGCAGATGTTACCGTTT
>ERZ791852.777-NODE-777-length-22135-cov-10.380299_pt1 | contig 22135 bp, 21 predicted proteins | sample MGYA00510287_ERZ791852 | MGnify/ENA primary metagenome ERZ791852 (study PRJEB30046, sample SAMN00715257) | human gut metagenome | study: EMG produced TPA metagenomics assembly of the A metagenome-wide association study of gut microbiota in type 2... | reverse complement strand
CACAGTGGGAACCAGATATCACTAGATATCACTGGATGACACCAGATGGAAGATGCGGATAAAAACTCAAAATCCCTTGTGCTAATAACACGTGTGGGTTCGACCCCCACCACCGGCATAGAAAAAGCCGACTGAGAGGTATTCTCAGTCGGCTTCTCTTTTTGATTTTTCCCTTGTCCATCCGAAACGCCGGGAACTGAAATGCTGCAAAACTCAGCGGCGGAGCCGGCTGTTTTAACTACTGTTTAAGACTTTGTGGTTTTCTGTTCATAAACTTCTGGTATCCTGTACATAACGAAACGAGAAAGAGGGAGCTTTATGAACGCCGAACTCACTTTCCTGCAATTCCTGCAATCCCTGCACAGCCCCATGCTGGATGGAAGCATGTGTTTTATTACCCGTCTGGGAGACTCCGGTATTCTCTGGGTGACGCTGACAGCGGTGCTGCTGGTGTTCCGCAAAACGCGGCGGGTCGGATGTGTGCTGGCAGCGGCGCTCCTCATCGACGCTGTCCTCTGCAATCTTCTTCTCAAGCCGCTGGTGGCCCGCGTCCGTCCATGCGGCATCCTTACGGAGGTACAACTGCTTATCCCGTACCCGGACGATTTCTCCTTTCCTTCGGGCCATACGGCGGCGTCCTTCGCCTCGGTGACAGCTCTCTGGATGGCCGGGAAAAAGCAGTGGGCGATGGCAGCTCTGCCGGTAGGCGTTCTCATCGCATTCTCGCGGATGTACCTCTGTGTCCATTACCCGACGGATATTTTGGGCGGTGCCATTTTGGGAGCCGCCTGCGGATGGGCGGGAACATGGCTCGTAAAGAAAGCAGAGCGCCGAATGGCCATCCCGCGGAACTGAAAAAAGAAGGAGAGACCGCCGTACAGCAGCTTGCTGTACGGCGGTCTCTTTTGTTATGGGGAACCGCTTATCTGCGGGAACATCCCGGTTTTCCGCAAAAAGCCCAAAAGACATGCAGGCGACTCAATGCAGCCCCCCAAAAATCGGCTTCAGTAAAAAGAAAAGCACCATACTTCCTACGAAGTACAGTGCTTTTTTGGTGGAGAATAGCGGGATCGAACCGCTGACCTCTTGCATGCCATGCAAGCGCTCTCCCAGCTGAGCTAATCCCCCATAGCTGGTGTGCCGTCCCTGACGACGTGTGTTATTATACCAGCCAAATGGAGAGTTGTCAATAACTTTTTTTATTTTTTGTGAGCGACGCTGCGGCTGGTGCTGCGTTTGTAGTAGAACAAGTACTGCTGTACGATGCCAGCCTGCTGATCATAGGAAGGAAAAGGGTCGCGGCCGCCGAATTCCTCATCAATGAGTCGCTGTATCCAGACATCAATGGGAGCCATCGCGGTACGGCCATAGCCAAAGAGGCAGACGCAGTTTGCTACCTTTTTGCCGACGCCGTCCAGCTCGAGGAGGCGGGAAAAGAGCGCGTCGTCGGGCAGCGCCGCCAGAGCACCGAGGTCGAGTGTGCCGCTGGAAGCCTGAGCGGCAGCGTTCTGGATGTAACGGGTGCGGTAGCCCAGACCACAGCCCATCAGCTGCGCCTCAGAGAGGCCACAGAGCTGCTGCGGGGTAGGGAAGAGGAAAACTTCATCGCCTTCGGCACTGAGCGGTTCGCCGCAGCACCGGGCAAGGTGTTCCACGGCGGTGCGGATGGCCGGAATGCTCTTGCGCTGGGAGATGAGAAAGGTGATGAGCATTTCCCATGGGTCCTGATGCAGGATTCGGATGCCCTGCCCGAAATCGAGCGATTTGTCCAGATAGCTGCTCTGTCCCGCCAAGCTGCACCGCAGCGCGGCATAGTTCCGGCCCAAATCAAAGTAGCCGGCCCAGTACTCCCAGTCTGAGCTATACCATGCGGCGTCGTATTGTCCATCGCCCAGCGGAGTCAGATAAAGGAGTGCGCTGCCGGAAAGAAAGCGGTAGCGCCCGTCGGCCAGTTTTTGCGGCCGGAAGCACTGGCCGCTTTCGATGATCTTGTCGAGGTCAAAGTCGTCCTGGATGGCGACGAGCTGATGGGTGAGGGAAACTGTATGCATGGAAAACTCCTTTTTGGAAAAATTGTGGCGATGCCCGATTCGCGGTGGAAACTGATTTCTATCTGTACCCTCTGCGAGGAGGGCGACTTCCAAAGTAGTTAAGCTTTGCACCATCTTTCGGATTTCTATCCACGCCCTCCGCGAGGAGGGCGACCCGAGAAGAAAGAGCAGGTCTAACCTATGGAGCATATTTTTATCCACGCCCTCCGCGAGGAGGGCGACACGGAGCTTCTTTGCGTCGTCTGAGGGCGTATTGCCATTTCTATCCACGCCCTCCGCGAGGAGGGCGACCTCCCTATGTGGGCTACCCCTACTATGAAATCAATTTCTATCCACGCCCTCCGCGAGGAGGGCGACGATCACGGCTTCGAGATTCAGCCCGAGGCCGCCATATTTCTATCCACGCCCTCCGCGAGGAGGGCGACGCCGCACCGTCTCGGTGTTGTACAGGGTCAGCCCATTTCTATCCACGCCCTCCGTGAGGAGGGCGACCTTGAGCTGTACGGCGTACCGGCGGCCAACATCCGATTTCTATCCACGCCCTCCGCGAGGAGGGCGACGTTCGGGCGCTCATGGACAGTTACGGCCTTGAGCTATTTCTATCCACGCCCTCCGCGAGGAGGGCGACCATCCAAGCCGCCCTTCTGCTGTGCGCTGACGAGGATTTCTATCCACGCCCTCCGCGAGGAGGGCGACAGCCCTTTTTGGCACATCAACGATGTGGCCCAAATATTTCTATCCACGCCCTCCGCGAGGAGGGCGACCCACCCAGTCGGCGGCGTCCGTGCCGGAGAAAGCGATTTCTATCCACGCCCTCCGCGAGGAGGGCGACTTGTTTTCCTCCACGTCCACGCAGATGGGGAGAATTTCTATCCACGCCCTCCGCGAGGAGGGCGACCGGGCGGTCAGCCGGATGCCCTCGCCATACAGCCGATTTCTATCCACGCCCTCCGCGAGGAGGGCGACGCGCCTTGACCGAAGCGAATACATCGGCGGTTACAATTTCTATCCACGCCCTCCGCGAGGAGGGCGACGCGATGTCCTCCTTCGGGCTGCCGCTCATAGCTCTATTTCTATCCACGCCCTCCGCGAGGAGGGCGACGCTGGAAGTTCGTGCGGTGCGTCGTGTCGGAGCCGATTTCTATCCACGCCCTCCGCGAGGAGGGCGACAGGTTTGCCGGGCCGAAGCGCCGGCCGGCCAGATAATTTCTATCCACGCCCTCCGCGAGGAGGGCGACACCAGCGCAGCGGAGAACCTGGCTGTGGCGGGCGTATTTCTATCCACGCCCTCCGCGAGGAGGGCGACGCGAGTTCGGAATCAGCCGCATCGACGAAAAGACAATTTCTATCCACGCCCTCCGCGAGGAGGGCGACATTGCCGCGACTGCCAGAGAAACCATACATGGAGATTTCTATCCACGCCCTCCGCGAGGAGGGCGACGGCTGCTCTACGACTACTACACCCTCGCAGACCTATTTCTATCCACGCCCTCCGCGAGGAGGGCGACTACCTGCTCGACCTGCTGAGTCGCATGACCAACGAATTTCTATCCACGCCCTCCGCGAGGAGGGCGACGCTGACGGAGGCATCTGGAAGCTCGAGGCCAAGAAATTTCTATCCACGCCCTCCGCGAGGAGGGCGACCAGGCCGTGTACGCGCATTTCAACAACACCCTCGGATTTCTATCCACGCCCTCCGCGAGGAGGGCGACTCTCCCGCTCCGGGAATGAGCTGCACCCAACACAATTTCTATCCACGCCCTCCGCGAGGAGGGCGACCGGATCCCCTGTGATCCTGTTCCTTGAGAGCGAATTTCTATCCACGCCCTCCGCGAGGAGGGCGACGACTTCGTGCCGCCGTCACTCCCCTCGTCAGAGGGGATTTCTATCCACGCCCTCCGCGAGGAGGGCGACTGGCCCAGTCGGCACAGCGGTCGTCGGTAATGCGATTTCTATCCACGCCCTCCGCGAGGAGGGCGACACGAGCTATACACGGCGGGGAGACTTTTCAATGGAATTTCTATCCACGCCCTCCGCGAGGAGGGCGACCCGGGATGCCACGACCATTGCGAACGGTATGCGGAATTTCTATCCACGCCCTCCGCGAGGAGGGCGACAGCCGTCATGCAGTGCCATCCCTCGCCCTTGGAATTTCTATCCACGCCCTCCGCGAGGAGGGCGACGACTGCAATGCTTGGTCACATGGAGTAGCCATAGGTATTTCTATCCACGCCCTCCGCGAGGAGGGCGACCACGTTCTGGCTCCTGCACATTCCAAGTAATTTTATTTCTATCCACGCCCTCCGCGAGGAGGGCGACTTCCACGAGGCTTTCGAGGCGGATTCCATTCTGATTTCTATCCACGCCCTCCGCGAGGAGGGCGACCAATGTTCCCAGAGCAATCGGTTAGGCACGAAAAAATTTCTATCCACGCCCTCCGCGAGGAGGGCGACACCTACCGGCTGGTACGACTGGCAAAATTCGACGAATTTCTATCCACGCCCTCCGCGAGGAGGGCGACATAACTGTGTAATGGGCTACATCACCATCTTCACCATTTCTATCCACGCCCTCCGCGAGGAGGGCGACGTGCTCCCGCTGTCGCTTGTGCCTTGAGACCAGCTAATTTCTATCCACGCCCTCCGCGAGGAGGGCGACAACTGCGGTTCGTTGTCCACTGCCAAGGTTCTCTATTTCTATCCACGCCCTCCGCGAGGAGGGCGACGCACCCCTGCCGTGGAGCAATTCCAGCTGGATCAATTTCTATCCACGCCCTCCGCGAGGAGGGCGACCGGGCCACGGCGCGGCGATACCCCTTTTCGGGGGATTTCTATCCACGCCCTCCGCGAGGAGGGCGACGGTCTCGCTGGCGGCGGTCTTGGTGGCACCAACAATTTCTATCCACGCCCTCCGCGAGGAGGGCGACGGAAAGGCCATGTGCTTCAAGCAGATCGTGTCATATTTCTATCCACGCCCTCCGCGAGGAGGGCGACACGGAGTGTATTTGCAGAATCCATCAAATGCACCAGTATTTCTATCCACGCCCTCCGCGAGGAGGGCGACGCGGGCGCTGCCGCTTTCGGGCGATGCCGTACCCGTATTTCTATCCACGCCCTCCGCGAGGAGGGCGACCAGGGCGGTGCAAGCACTCCGAGCGGAGCACAGGATTTCTATCCACGCCCTCCGCGAGGAGGGCGACCCGTTGCGGTTTCCCGCCAGTTACTTACAGAGCATTTCTATCCACGCCCTCCGCGAGGAGGGCGACCCGTACAACGGCAGCATGTTCACCAAGAGTTTCGAAATTTCTATCCACGCCCTCCGCGAGGAGGGCGACCTTATGTTTTAGGTACTGCTGCACTTTGTTTGCCGATTTCTATCCACGCCCTCCGCGAGGAGGGCGACCTTTACAGACAGCTCAAAAAAGCGTATACTGTAATTTCTATCCACGCCCTCCGCGAGGAGGGCGACCTACTTCTTCTTCATCCCGTCTCGCCTGCTCTGGATTTCTATCCACGCCCTCCGCGAGGAGGGCGACGTGCTCTTTCTTCTTTGATGGTTAGATTGATGTTATTTCTATCCACGCCCTCCGCGAGGAGGGCGACCACCTCCTTTCTTTCCATATTTGTATAAATGGAAATTTCTATCCACGCCCTCCGCGAGGAGGGCGACATGTGGAAGCAAAAACACCTGCACAAGCAAAAAATTTCTATCCACGCCCTCCGCGAGGAGGGCGACGTAACACAGCGTATCAAAGGGGCATGGCCGACATATTTCTATCCACGCCCTCCGCGAGGAGGGCGACAATGTTCCCAGAGCAACCGGTTAGGCACGAAAAAATTTCTATCCACGCCCTCCGCGAGGAGGGCGACTTGCAAGTTGCGGAATCTGCGGGATTTTGAAGCTATTTCTATCCACGCCCTCCGCGAGGAGGGCGACCTCCGCTGCCCTCCAACACCATCGCCTACCAGCAATTTCTATCCACGCCCTCCGCGAGGAGGGCGACCGATTATGGCAACAACACAGCTCAGATCGTCGAATTTCTATCCACGCCCTCCGCGAGGAGGGCGACGTTTCAAGCGGGACTATTCGCTGTTGACCACGATATTTCTATCCACGCCCTCCGCGAGGAGGGCGACTACACAGCAAGATACACCACAAAAAAGGTATACGATTTCTATCCACGCCCTCCGCGAGGAGGGCGACTATAACATCAAGAGGGTTATAGGGGCCCATTGAGATTTCTATCCACGCCCTCCGCGAGGAGGGCGACCGAGCCGTCTGCCGAAGACCTACACGGAGTATATATTTCTATCCACGCCCTCCGCGAGGAGGGCGACAAGAGCTAACCGAAAAGCTGACCCTGACGCCGGATTTCTATCCACGCCCTCCGCGAGGAGGGCGACTCAAAGTACCTTGGTATCGGTCTTTTTTTACCGTTATTTCTATCCACGCCCTCCGCGAGGAGGGCGACGTAGATCGTGCAGTCGTTCTCCGGGCACTCGCCGAATTTCTATCCACGCCCTCCGCGAGGAGGGCGACGCCCGGATTCCGACGGAGCATACACAATCATTTGATTTCTATCCACGCCCTCCGCGAGGAGGGCGACCGGCTGTACCGTCATTGGCTGACAGATAGAAAGGAATTTCTATCCACGCCCTCCGCGAGGAGGGCGACCCATCAAAAGCATCAAGGAAGGAGACAAGCATGAATTTCTATCCACGCCCTCCGCGAGGAGGGCGACTAACCATGCAAGAGTATTATAACAAAGAGGAACAATTTCTATCCACGCCCTCCGCGAGGAGGGCGACCGCCTCGTCTGGTCGACCAGCAAAAACGACCGCGTATTTCTATCCACGCCCTCCGCGAGGAGGGCGACGGATTTCCTTTATAATGTCAAGGCTTTTCTTAAAATTTCTATCCACGCCCTCCGCGAGGAGGGCGACCGGTATCCGGCTGGGCTACAAGGCTACTGTTAAATTTCTATCCACGCCCTCCGCGAGGAGGGCGACAGGTGCGCACCGCCATTCTGGACGGTATGATTCAATTTCTATCCACGCCCTCCGCGAGGAGGGCGACCGCCAAACGGATGAAAGCCAAAATCAGGCATTGGATTTCTATCCACGCCCTCCGCGAGGAGGGCGACCGGGGACTTCGATTCCGCGTTCATCCTGCATGATATTTCTATCCACGCCCTCCGCGAGGAGGGCGACGCCGGCGTATGTGATTAGATAGCCGACGCAGGCGGTATTTCTATCCACGCCCTCCGCGAGGAGGGCGACGTCTGCTCGAACTCGATGGACGTGACGGCTTTGGTATTTCTATCCACGCCCTCCGCGAGGAGGGCGACGTGGTATGGATTACTACCAGTGTATCTATGATGCAATTTCTATCCACGCCCTCCGCGAGGAGGGCGACGGCGGTATCAGCGCGGACGACCCGAACGCCATTGAATTTCTATCCACGCCCTCCGCGAGGAGGGCGACTACCACGAATGGTATGGACGCATCAAAGACGCAATTTCTATCCACGCCCTCCGCGAGGAGGGCGACCAAGGAAATCTATGCACAGGGCAACACAGTAGATATTTCTATCCACGCCCTCCGCGAGGAGGGCGACCAGCACAAACCCTGTCAGACTCAGGGGAGACATGATTTCTATCCACGCCCTCCGCGAGGAGGGCGACCAGAGATGGAGGACGCCCTGTGCGAGCAGGATATGATTTCTATCCACGCCCTCCGCGAGGAGGGCGACCCACGGTCACGCAGCAGCCACGCGGCACCTCGATATTTCTATCCACGCCCTCCGCGAGGAGGGCGACCCTACGGAGGTAAAGAGCCTGTGAACAAAACTTTTATTTCTATCCACGCCCTCCGCGAGGAGGGCGACGTGCGTCGGCATCCCTTTAGAGTACCTTAAAACAATTTCTATCCACGCCCTCCGCGAGGAGGGCGACACAAACGCAAGCTGCGGAAGCTCCGCTTACTGGTCATTTCTATCCACGCCCTCCGCGAGGAGGGCGACTCGCTACGGCAGAGGGTACACCATTCCCCGCAAGCGATTTCTATCCACGCCCTCCGCGAGGAGGGCGACTTCAAGCTGACCGAGTTCGCGCCCCTGTACAATATTTCTATCCACGCCCTCCGCGAGGAGGGCGACGAGATGTCCGGGCAGGGCTCTTTTGTTCCTACGATTTCTATCCACGCCCTCCGCGAGGAGGGCGACCCGTTGTCAATTTATTAACACATAACAGGGAGGTGATTTCTATCCACGCCCTCCGCGAGGAGGGCGACAGATCAATGACTGGTTATACGCCAACATGGGGCAATTTCTATCCACGCCCTCCGCGAGGAGGGCGACCCCTCTGCACCAATTTCAGTATCCGAAACAGCAAAATTTCTATCCACGCCCTCCGCGAGGAGGGCGACGGTCATTGATGGTAACAATGCCGTTTCTTATGAGATTTCTATCCACGCCCTCCGCGAGGAGGGCGACCGACCAGCAGGCAGAAATCGACAGCTATCTCGAGATTTCTATCCACGCCCTCCGCGAGGAGGGCGACAGCAAAAACAGAGACAAAATCTCTATTTTCTTATAAATTATACAACATTCTGCACGAATTTAGAAGAGCTTTGATTTACAACGGGTCAAAGAACTATCCAAATCATGCAAAACGACTCAAAAATCCGGTGCGAAGGTGCCGGAAAGATGCTGAGAACTCCCCCTTCGCACTGGGGACGGGAAACTCAGAACAACAGCAGGCCGTCCTGCTCGAAGGGCGGATGAACGCCGATATGCTCCACCTTGCTCTTATAGTTGTTGCCCAGCTGGTAGAAGCGCAGGCTGTCCAGCGCGGGGTCGATGAGGGCCGTCAGCTCCGCCTTGAGAACGGCATACTGCGCGGCATCCAGGAGACACTCGAACACGGAGTTCTGCACCCGCTGGCCGTGGTCCACACAGCGCTTGGCGACTTTGCGCAGACGTCTGCGCCCGGCAGGAGTTTCGGTATTGACGTCGTAGGTGATAAGGACCAGCATACACATCCCTCACTTCCAGAAAAATGGCGGGTAAAGCTCCATATCGCCCCGCAGGGTGCGGGCCAGAAGCAGAGCCTGCACATAAGGCACGAGGCCCCACGGAAGCTTTTCGTTCAGGAACGGGTGGGTGATGGTCTCCTGCTTGCGGGTCTGCCACCCGCCCAGAAAGGCGCGGCGGCCCTCATCGGTGAGAAGGACAGCTCCGTTCTCCTGCTTCTGGAAATGCTTCGGTGTCATGATTTTCTGGTTGATGCAGGAGAGCACGAAGCGGTCGGCGTAAACAGTGCGCAGTTCTTCCATGAGGTCGAGGGCGAGGCTCCTGCGCCCGGGCCGGGCGCGGTGGAGAAAGCCGACGTAGGGGTCGAGGCCCACACTCTGAAGAGCCGCTGTGCAGTCGGAGGCCAGAAGCGAATAAGCGAAGGAGAGCAGGGCATTGGTGTTGTCCAGAGGCGGGCGGCGGCTCCGGCCAGCGAAAGAAAAATCATTCTGCTGCTGCAGGATGAGGGAATCAAAGCAGTCGAAATACCGCTGTGCCGCCTCGCCCTCCAGACCGCGAAGCTGGTCGAGGTCGTCGCACTGCTCGATAAGGGGCAGCGCTGCCGCCAGCTGAGCGCTGGTGCGCTTGAGCTGTTCCACCGGCACCCGCTGGGGGTGGTCGCGGGTGGCCCGTTCCAGCACCCAGCGGGCGTTATAGACTTTGCCCAGGATGAAATTGCGCGCATAGAGACAGCTCTCTGCCTCGCTGTCTGCGATGCGGTACTGGGTCTGCCGCAGCAGGACGTTGCCCTGTTCTTCGCCTACGGCCCGGGCCAGAAAGCGTCCCTGCGGGCTGAAAAAACTCAAATCGACCCCGAGGCGGGCGCATTTGCCCATCAGGGCAGGGCTTGCGCCGGGATAGCTGAAGCAGACGATGCCTTCCAGCGTGTGGAGCGGGACCCGGCCGATTTCAGCCTTGTTGCAGAGCAGGACGATGTTCTCCCCCTCGAGGGAAAGGTAGGCGTCCTTGTTGAGGACGTAGAGAGTGTTCAAAAACTTTCTCATGGCGCGGCCTCCTGCATCTCGTCCAGATGGGCGCGGAGATAGGCTTTTGGGTCGGCACGCTGATACAGCACGGGGAGGCAGAGCTCTTTGAGGGAGCAGGCGCTGCAGTGGGTGCCGGGCTTCGATTTGGGGGTATAGCCCCGGGCAAAATAGGCGTGCATCTCATCGGCCATCTTTTGGGTGGTCTGGCGCAGTTCTTCGGTCAGCGGCACGACCTCCCGCCGCCGCGTTTCCTCGTAGAAGAGCGCACCCTCCGGGATGCTGCACACCAGCATCTCTTCCAGCGCCATGGCCTGTGCGCAGAGCTGCAGCCGGTCAGCGTCGCCGGCCTTGGCGCGGCCATGCTTGTACTCGACAGGCATGGGCTTCCAGAGTCCTTCCGCGTTTTGCAGGGGGATGCCCTCCGGGTCGGCCCGGAACTCGACGACATCGCAGTTTCCGCTCAGGCCAAGCCGACGGCTGACCACCTGCATCCCTCGGGTGATGAGCAGGCCGCCGCGCCGTTCGGTCTGGTTTGCGTCATGGCAGCGGGCGTGGTCGAGCTGGCCTTCGACGGTGCGGCGGTTCTCCGCCCACTGCTGTTCCAGATGGATGAGCGCCCACTGGCGGAGGCAGAAGCAGAAGTGCTGGATGCCCGACAGGGGCAGCCAGTCGTCCGGGCCGGCCATCAGGACAGCCTCTCGCAGGTGACTCCTTCCGGCAGAGTGTCTGCCACCGTGACGGTGTAGTCGCGGTAGCTGCGGGCGGCGTCCACATCAGGCTTGCGCTGGACGGTGACGGAGTCGAAGAGCTTATAGGCCGGGGCATTGCCCAGCTCAGAATCGTGCTTGAACACGATGAGCTCCCGCACGGCCATCTTGCCCCGGGCAGCGCTGTGGTCGTTCTCGAACATATTCAGAATGGCAGTCCACAGAAGTTTCAGATCATCCTCGGAGAAGCCGGTGGTCTTCCGGGCGAGGTTGGCCGAGACATAGCCCTCGGCGCGGTAGAGGGCGTAAGGCACAATGTGCTTGCGGCCCATCTCGGTACCCTTCTTCTCGGCATCGGCCTCGGTGGTGATGGCCACGCGGGTAATGGTGACTTCCTGCGGGACGATGGGGTCTACCGACCGGGCAAAGCTCAGCTGGACGGGGCCGCGCACCTGACCGCAGTTCAGCGCACCCTTGACGAAGGTGGTCATGACGGCACCGAAGGTGCGGATGTCGAAGTAGTTCTCGCACATATAGTCCCGCAGCTTGGCATCGATGTCGGGGTCGGCCTTTTTGGCGGCTTTCAGGTCGGGGTCGATGCCCAGAGTTTTGATGGCCTCGGCGTCGCTGCGGTTGAGGGGAACGCCGTCCTTGATGTAGATACGATAGCCTTTTTCGTCCTCTTTCAGGGTCTCGACATAGTTGCGGATCTTCCGCTTGAGGCAGACGTCGGTCACCAGACCGTAGCCCGTCTCGGGGTCGATGCGGGGCATATTGCCTGCGTCGGGGTCGCCGTTGGGGTTGCCGTTCTCGACGTCGAACAGGATGACGAAATCATAGCGGTTCTTGATGGGCTCAGACATGGTTTATTCCTCCTCATTCTTTTTGGCGTAGCGTTTCTGGGTCTGGTGGTAGTAGCCGATCTCAAAGGCACCCTGCTCCGGCAGGCTGAGCCGCGCCGGGAAGCCTGTCTCGGGCAGCTGGGCCATCAGCTCGGTGAGCTGTTTGCTGAAATGCACCTCGTTGGGGGTGCTCATCTTCTGCAGATGCTTCTGAGCCAGCTTGACCAGCGTGGGGAAGGCCGTTGCCGGGGTGGCACAGGCCGAGTTGAAGTACCGGTCTTTGATGGTGGCGTTGATGCCGGGATTGGCGACGCTCTGGATCGTCTCCAGCACAGAGAAGAGACGCCCCAGAACATAGGGGACATTGCTGCTTTCGTTCAGGCTCACGGTAAATACCTCCTTGTTGAGCTCGGTGGGGTAGTTGCGGAGATAGTAGGCTTTCAGGATGGCGGCGCGGCCCCGGGTGACTTCCCGTTCGGCCCGGATGCGGAGGGTCACGCCGTTGAGCAGGGTGGCGGGATAGGGTCCGCCGGTGAGGATGGCCCGGAGCAGATCACCCACCAGCTGGGGCGATGGATTTTTGTCCCGGGATCTCTGGTTGACCGTCTCCTGCGCCAGCGCCCAGACCGACAGGTTTTCCCGCTTGTCGAAGGCGGGGCGGGTGATGCTGAGCCGGTCGGCGTGGTCCTGCAGATTTTTGGCAAACTGTCCGAAGCTGCTGTGCAGGAAGAACCGGACGGAGAGCCGGGCCGCGTTGGGCGAGATGCCCAGCACATAGAAGTTCTGGTTCGGGTCCAGCTTGTCATCGAGGAAGGAGACGGGGCGTCCCTGAGAAAGGGCTTTCAGTGCGGCGGCAAGGTCGCTTTCCGAGACGCCGCGCGCCTCGGAACCGCCGCAGAAAAACATCAGCATGGCGTTTGAGTAGGCGGGAGCGGCGTTTTCGGCCCAGCAGACGATGGTGGTGTCGCCGATGCGCTGACAGCAGTTCCGGTCAGCCAGCAGCAGGTTGAGAGCCGTGGTGTAGGCGAAAGCCGCGTACTCGCTGACGGGGGCGTTGGCACCCTGCTCATGGCCATAGGAGCAGAAAGCGGGCGCGTTGAAGGAGACCAGCGCCGCACCGGCGGCCTGTGCGCCCATCACACCCTTGATGGCGGGGTGGATGCGGGCGATGCCGGCCTCTTTGCCGGTGATGAGGCAGCGGGCCATCTCGGCGTCTGCATCGGAGGTGTCAAAGGCGGACTGCCAGGCGTCCCGGATGGCGTCATCTGTGGTGGCCAGCCAGTGGGCGCCGTCGGGAGATTCGTAGCCGAACACAAGGTTCGCGTTGTTGTTCAGGTCGGCCCACTGCTCTGCCAGCAGAGGGTGGGTGGGGGCTGTATCCGGCTCCCAGCTGTCAAAAAAGGCGAGGATGGCTTTGGCGGCAGGGGAGTCTACTCCGTCGAGAACCTTGTGGTGAAGGGAGGCACAGGCTTCGAAGCACTGGCGGGAGCGCTCGGGCTTGCCCTTCTCGTCTGCGCCCAGCAGATAGGACGTATTGTCGCACAAAAAGTTCGCGGCGACGCCGGAGGCGCGCTTGACCCGGTGGGGGACAGGGAGTTCACGGGGGGCGATGACGGTCTTTTTGCCCTTGGGGACTTCCTGCCGCAGGTCGTTGAGGGCGAGGAGCTGGCCGTCGGGGCCGAGGCGCAGTTCATAGCTGACTTTGAAGCGGCTGTCCCATCCGGGGGCCTCCACCTTGCCCTGCTTCAAGAGCTGTTCATAATAGGCGGTGAGTGCTTGGAGTATCATGTAAACACCTCCACGTCCCGGCATTCCATCACGCCGTCCACCAGTTTTGCGCGGAAGAACTGGCTGCGGATGTTGGCCGGATCAGAGTAATCGAGGCTGTGGAGCATGAAGCCGAGGTCCTGCGTGACCTTCAGCGCCGGAATATCGCCGCCCGGCCACTCCCGGAAGTTGGCCGGGAACTCCCGGCACCCGAAACAGGGCTGGTGGTAGCACTGTCCCTTGCGCAGCCGCCGCCGCAGGATGTCCTGGAACTTGCCGGGATTGTCGCTGGGGGCGACCTTGTCCGTCAAATCAAAGTGACACTCGATGACGTAGTGGACGTCCTGCAGGACCATCGCGGCCCGCTGCTGGATGTCCTCCGAGGTGTAGAGCACCGGCGGTGTGCCGCCTTTGGCCGCACTGAGGGCGGCGGAGGACAGCAGGGTGGACTTGACCTCGTTGCGCCGGATGTTGGTGAACCGGATGGGCCGCTGGGTGTATTCCTCGGTGGACGCTTCGTCCTCAGGGTCAAGGCCGAAGGGCTTGAGCAGATAGATGCGGTCAACCGTATAACGCAGCCCGGGGTGCCAGTAGATGGCTTCCACAAGGCCCCGCGCAGCGGATGGAGTGATCATGTCGTAGCTCACACGCTCGGTCTTCATTTCCGGACGAGTGAAACAGGCATAGTCGCCCCATACTTCAATGAGCATGGACATCAGCATCGCCTCCTTTCCGGGTGAAGTTGAATTTTCAGACTAAGATAAATGTCAGCCATTGCAACCACCTCTTCACTATTTTACTTCATTTATTTGATAATCGGATATGTCTATATATCCTTTCTGAGCTTAGTATATTCTCTTTCGAAAGCGTTGTCAAGGAGTTGTGCGGAATTATCTGGAAAATGTTGAAAATAAGTTTGTTTTTCCGTATACTGTTGGTGTCGTTGGAGGTTTGGATGCCTCTGATGAGGATTGAAATATTTAATTGATGTCGGAGATGTCAAGGGGAAGCGGCAAAGCGGTGTATGCTTTGCCGCTTCTCTCTTTTTAGAAGTAAAGGCCGATGCCCGTCTCCACATCCATGGCAAGGCCAGTCTTTTCGCTGTAGCAGCTGGTGTCGGTGAGGATGGCGGAACCATCGGGCCGCAGTTCCAGCGCCCCGGCGGCGTCGAGCTTGTCGAACTGGTCCTTATAGCAGGAGACGCTGTAAACGCCCAGCTTCCGCAGCAGCGTCCGGGTAACATGACCGCTGCGCAGCTGTTCACAGAGGGCTGCGCCCTCGCCGACGGGCAGATAGACCGTGCGGGCAGCGTTCTCGATGAGGCGGAATTCCTCCGCTACCTGTGCAAAGGGGAACTGGCAGCCCCGGATGCCCCGGAGAAAGGCATCCAGAATGCCGTGCTTGTCCACGGCGTCGGGGCCGCGCAGTTCGGAGAGCTCGTTGAAGTAGAGCTGAATGGCCCGGGGCGTGTCCAGTGTGTCCTGATGCCGGGCGGTGTAGTCCAGCGCGCTGACGTTCTGCCTGAGCATCTGGGGCGTGGAACACTCGTCCAGCCGGAACCGGTAGACGATGCTTTCCTCTGCGCCCCGCCGCCCCTCGCGGTTGCAGCGCCCGGCAGTCTGTAAGAGCGAGTCAAGACCGCACTGCTCCCGGTAAGCGACGGGAAAATCCACGTCCACGCCCGCCTCGATGAGAGAGGTGGACACCACCCGGCAGGGCAGACCCTCTTTCAGCCGCTGGCGGATGTCGTCCAGCTGACGGCGGCGGTCGGCGGCGCAGAGCAGGGTGGTCAGGCAGTAGCTGCCCTCGGCGGGCAGAGCAGCGTAGAGCTGCTGGGCCGTCTTGCGGCGGTTGACCACGCAGAGCACCTGCGGGTGCCGGGCCAGCCGGGCGGCGAACTCCTCCTGCGGCAGGGTGCCAAGGTCTTGCAGTGTGGTGCGCCGGAGCACTTCGTAGAGGCGGGCCGCGTCGGGCGTGATCTCCTGCGGGTGGAGTTCCGGCGCAAAGCGCCGGAACAGCGGCTCAAGGGCAGGCTGGGTGGCCGTGCAGAGGACGGCCGTGGAGTGGTAATGCTGGATGAGCTGGGCGATGGCGCTGACGCAGGGGGCAAGGTAGTCGCCCGGGAGGGTCTGCGCCTCGTCGAAGATGATGACGCTGTCGGCGATGTTGTGGAGCTTGCGGCAGCGGCTGCTGCGGTTGGCGTAGAGCGACTCGAAGAACTGCACCGCCGTCGTCACCACGACGGGGGCGTCCCAGTTTTCACTGGCCAGCATCTGGCGGTACTGGGCGGGGGTCAGGTCGTCTTGCTCAACAGTTTTGTACTCGGCGTTGGAGAAGTCGGCCAGAACATTTTCTGCGCCCAGCAGGCCCGAGAAGACGGCGGCGGTCTGATCGATGATGGACATATAAGGGATGACGTAGATGACCCGCTTCATCTTCTGGGCGGCGGCGTGCTCCAGCGCAAAGGCGAGGGAGGCAAAGGTCTTGCCGCCGCCGGTGGGTACGGTGAGGGTGTAGAGCCCCTGCGGGCCGTGAGCGCCTTTCTCGAGACAGGCGCGGAGGACGGTGTTGCGCTGGACACTGACGGGCGAGGGAGACTCGGCCCTGAGATAGCGCTGCGCCTGTGCGGAAACGATGTCCCGCAGCGCGGCGATGTCCGTGCCGCTGCCCCGGGGTGCGGCCTTGCCGTCCATAAAGGTCTCGGTGTCGATGAAGTCGGCGTCCACGAGGCAGGAGTAGAGCATCCGGGTAAAGAACGCGAGGCTCAGCGGGTCGGCGCAGGCCCACGCGGGCGGCGTCGAGGCGGGGAGCGTTACTTCCTGCCAGCCGTCGTAGGGGGCTGCCGGCTTCTTGCTCCGGCCATATAAGGTGGCGTCGCCCGGGTCATCGGCGGGGCTCCCGCCGTCGGGCAGGCCGCTGTGGTGTCCGGCCACGGCAAAGGCAGTGTGGAGATGTTGGCGAACCCAGGCCTCCTGCGCCCCGGCGGTGGAGTGGTCCACCTTGGGGCCGCCTTTGAGCCGCAGCTGGAAGGCGTCGCTGTACTTCCCGACGTCGTGGAGCCACGCGGCAAATTCGGCCTCGCGCTGCGCCCCGAAGGGGGCTGCGAAGGAACCGGCCAGTCTGGCAGTGCCGGCGAGATGGTCGTAGACGGTCTGGGTGCGGGTGCCGTCCTCGCTGATGTGGGCAAGACGTATGGAGTGCTCCATAAAATGACCTCCTGACTCTGGTTTGCAATAAGGATACGCTTTTGAAAAAGCGGCTGTCAACAAAACGCGCTTTTCGACGAAAAATTCTGGGACTTTGCACAAAAAGCAGACGGAAAAATCTGCAATGTGCCAAAGACGAAAGAAACGAGTATTTTCTTGTTTTTATGATAATGCAAATAATATCCAATAAACTGGACTTTTGCTTATTTTTCAGGCAAAAATGAAAAGAGAACTGCGTTTTCAGTAATGCGGGAGGAAGACCGCCCGTCGGCAGCGAAAAAATGAAGATGTTGTGTACAACAACACCGCATTAAGATGGAATTAAGGCAGGGTTAAGAAAACTGCAAGAAAAGTGCTGAGTTATTCCATCCGGGAATGGACTTTCGGGAAAATCAAGGCGAATATCCCCCTTTTCATTTGCTGAAATCTGTTGTATTATGAATAACAGATATGGAATCTGAGCAAAATGCGCCTGGATGAAGCGCAAACAGGAATGATAAGAAAAATAAAGGGCAATAGGGGGAGAGCTACGATGGACGAAAAAGATTACGAGCTGCTGCACGCGCTGGACGAGACGCGCAACATCACCCACGCAGCGGACAAACTGTACATGACCCAGTCGGCACTTTCCAAGCGCATCAAGGCGCTGGAACAGGAGCTGGGGGTGGAGATCGTCCTGCGCTCACGGCAGGGCATCCGCTTCACGCCGGCCGGTGAACAGGTGCTGCTCCACAGCGCTGCCGCCGCCCGCGAGATGGAAAAGATGCGCCGCCAGCTGGCTTCCATCCAGGGCGAAGCCTGCGGCACCCTGCGGGCCGGCATCTCGGTGAACTTCTCCTACTACCGCCTGCCCGAGGTGCTGACGGAATACCATAAAGCCTACCCGAAGGTACGCCTCGACATCGCCACCGGCCACAGCCGGAACATCTATCAGCAGATGCTGGACTCTTCGCTGGACGTGGCGGTGCTGCGGGGCGAGTATCCGTGGGACGGCACCCAGTTCCTGCTCTCGCAGGAGAATATCTGCCTGATCTGCAGCGAGGAGAACAAGGACAGGCCCATCTCCGATTACCTTTATATCGACCACAGCAGCGACGCCACCATCAGCGCCCAGATGGCCCGCTGGCGCTACGAGAACGGCGTGACCAACGATGCGGGCAATTTTGTGGTGGACAACATCATGGTCTGCCGCGAGATGGTGGAGCGGGGCCTCGGCTGGGCGCTGATACCGGAAGTGGCGCTGGATAACTTCAAGGGCTATGTCAAGCCCTGCACCTTCGAGAACGGCGAGCCCTTCGTCCGGCGCACCTATATTTTCTGCCAGAGAGACGCCGCTGCGCTGCCGCAGGTGAAGCTCTTTATGGACATGCTCAAAAAGCACCGCTGAGAGGAGAAAAACATGGAAACGACTGTTTCGCTGGTCCAGATGCTGGATGCACGGGAGCGCCGGGTGCAGCATCAGCAGGAGCTGCTGGCCCGGTACCACAAGCCGCTCATCTGCTTTACCATGAATATCTGCGGCCCGATAAAGGATTCGCCCCTCATCCGGCGGGGTTTTGCGCGGGGGCGTCAGCTGCTGCGCCAGCAGTTTCTGCGGGCAAAGCTGACGCCGCTGTATCAGGACGCCGTCCGGGAAGTGACCGGCTGCGAGGCGTTCTATGTGCTGGACGCCGACCCGCTGACCATCAAGAAATTCACCACCGACATCGAGGATGCCACCCCGCTGGGGCGGCTGTTCGACATGGACGTCATCCGCCCGGACGGCCTCAAAGTGGACAGAGAAGAGCTGGACCTCGAAGGCCGCCGCTGTCTCATCTGCGGCGGGCCTGCTAAGGTGTGCAGCAGCCGCCGCATCCATACCGTGGCCGAACTGCAGGAAAAGACGACGGAGATCTTGACCGAGGCCCGGGACGCGCAGGACATCGCCGACGCGGCCCGTCTGGCCGTCCGCGCCCTGCTCTACGAAGTGACCACCACCCCGAAGCCCGGCCTTGTGGACCGGCGCAACAGCGGAAGCCATAAAGACATGGATGTGTTCACCTTCATGGACAGCGCCGCGGCGCTCTACCCCTATTTTGAAGCCTGCGCCCGGACGGGCCGCGAGACGGCGGAACAGCCCGCGCCCGAGACCTTCGCGGCCCTGCGGCCTCTGGGTCGTGAGGCCGAGGGCGAGATGCTGGATGCCACCGGCGGCGTCAACACCCACAAGGGCGCGGTCTTTTCGGTGGGCATCGTCTGCGCGGCGCTGGGACGCCTCGACCGCTCCCTCTGGGCCGAAGCAGCCCGCGTTCTGGCGGAAGTATCCGCAATGACGGCGGGCCTGACCGAGAAGGACTTTGCGGGCGTCACTGCCGAGAACGCCGCCACCGCGGGCCAGAAGCTTTATATTCAGTACGGTATCACCGGTGTGCGCGGGCAGGTGGAAGCCGGACTTCCCGCAGTGCTGAATATTGGTCTGCCGGTGCTGGAAGAGGGCCTTGCCAGGGGTTACGACTTCGACCGCGTCGGCGGCGGCGCACTACTGGCCATCCTGGCCAACAGCACCGATACCAACATCATTGCCCGCTCGAGCCGGGAGCGTCAGCTGGCCCTCACCGAAGAGCTGAAAGCCCTTCTGGCCCAGACACCTTACCCGGATAAAGATGCCCTTGCGGCGCTGGATGACCGGTTCATTGCGGAAAATCTCTCGCCCGGCGGCAGTGCCGACCTGCTGGCGCTGACCTGGCTGCTCCATTTTGTTACTACTGAGGGGAATATCAATGAGTGAATATACCATTTCGCAGGTCTATCCGACCGATAAAACCGTTCTGGCCCAAATCGACACACTGCTGGGTCAGGAGGGCATCCGCCGCGACGGCAATCTGGACTACATCTGTGCCATGTTCGACGAGGAATACAACGTCATCGGCACCGGCAGCTGCTTCGGCAACACCTTGCGGTGCTTCGCCGTCAGCAGCGCCCATCAGGGCGAGGGTCTGCTGAACCAGATCATCACCCACCTCATCGAGGTGCAGTGTGCGCGGGGGAATATGCACCTGTTTCTCTACACCAAGGTGAAAAGCTCCAAGTTTTTCGGCGACCTCGGCTTCTACGAGATCGCTCGGGTGGAGGATACCCTTGTCTTCATGGAGAACCGCCGCGACGGCTTCGGGGCTTATCTGCGCGATCTGGAAAAGACCAGGACCGAGGGCAAAAGTGCGGCCCTCGTCATGAACGCGAACCCTTTTACCTTCGGTCATCAGTATCTTGTGGAAAAAGCCGCTGCCGCCTGCGACACGCTCCACCTGTTCGTGGTCAGTGAGGACGCCAGCCTCGTGCCTTTTGCCGTGCGCAGGAAGCTGGTGGAGGCGGGTGTGGCCCATCTGCCGAATGTGGTGCTCCACGACAGCGGCCCCTACATCATCTCGAATGCCACCTTCCCCAGCTACTTCCTGAAGGATGAGGCAGCTGTCATCGACGGCCACGCCCGGCTGGACCTCGCCGTCTTTACGAAAATCGCGGCGGCGCTGAACATCACTGCCCGCTATGTGGGCGAGGAGCCTACCAGTCAGGTGACGGGGCTTTACAACCAGATCATGTGCGAGCAGCTGCCCAAAGCGGGTATCGAGTGTGTCGTTGTACCCCGCAAAGAAGCAAACGGCAAGGCCATCAGTGCTTCCACCGTCCGCCAGTGCCTGCAGAGCGGCGACTGGGATACCCTCGAAACGCTGCTGCCCAAGACCAGCCTCGACTATTTCCGCAGCCCGGAGGCAGAGCCGGTGCTGGCACGCATCTGCAATGCGGGCAATGTCGTGCATTACTGAGAAGAACTTCCTCTCTCTCTGGTCATGACAACGAAAAGCGCAAACCAAAAAAAGCAGACGCTGCACGAAGCGTCTGCTTTTTTGGTATCATTCAGTTTGTGGTCTGGGCGGCAGACTGTATCATCTTCCAGACAGACTCGATGCTCTGGCGTATCTGAGCCAGCGTGGCGATGTCCTCGTCACTCATCCGGGAAGCCGGGGGAGAGAGCACCGTCTTGGCAGAAGTCACCGTGCCGGTGAGCTGGATGTGGACGTTGTGGTCCGGGATGGTCAGCAGCACATGGATGGGCGTGGTCTTCGAGAAGAGAGCGTCCGTCGAAAAGCCGAGCACGAGGGTCGTGCCGTCGGCTGCGGCAGGGAACTGATAGTAGCGGTAGCCGTCCCGTGCGGCGGAAGGAGAGACTTTTTTCAGCCCCTTGAGCGAGAGGGTGAAGCCGGAAAGTTCCTGCAGCTCGACCTTGTTCGTCTCGACGCCCAGTACGGCGGCAGCCTGCGTCTGGGAGATGTAGTCTCCGAGGCTCCACTCGGGCAGAAGAACGCTTGCGAGGGAGAGTTTATCGGTGACAGCCTGACGCAGAACGGTGTAGAGCTGCCCGATGTCGAAGAGCGTCTCTTCCGAGTCGATATAGACCCGGGTGAAGGGAGACGTCTTGACGGAGTCGTCTTCGTTGAGCTGGTAGAAGGAAAGCTGCAGCTTTCCGGGCGCATACTGCCCGCTGACGCTTCCGCTGGAAGCGTTTACCCGTTCGAGGATGTTCAGCAGCGGTGGCTTATCCGGGCTGTTGGGCGCTATCTCATACCGGAAGGTGAAGGATGCACCGGTTTGCAGAGCCGAGATTTTGCTGTGCAGCTGGAAAAAGACCACGCCCACAGCGGCCACTACGGCCACCAGCACGACCGCTAAAGCAACAAAAAGCGGATTGACACGTTTTTTGGGAGATGCCATCTGCAAGACCTCCTGTCATAGACTCTATGGTTATAGCATACGAGCAGGCAGACGAAATGTCAAGCCGGAACTTGACGTTATCAGACGGTCAGCGTATACTGTCTGGTACGTCTTATATAAGGTAAAAGGAGGCAGAAATGAAAATAGCGATACTTGGTACCAGCGGCAGCGGAAAATCCACGCTGGCAAAGCGCCTGGGGGAGAGATACGGCCTGCCGGTGCTCCATATGGATACCGTGCATTTCCTGCCCGGCTGGGTGGAGCGGCCCTTCGCCGAGGAAGAAGCCATTGTCCGGCAGTTTCTCGACGAGAATGCAGGCGGCTGGGTCATCGACGGCAATTATGCAAAGACCTGCTATGCCCGGCGGCTGGAAGAAGCGGATAAGATCATCGTGCTCTGGTTTTCGCCGCTGGTCTGCCTCTGGCGGGCGGTACGGCGCTGGCAGCAGAACAAAGGCCGTGTGAGGGAGTCGTCTGCGCCCGGGTGCGAAGAGAAGATAGATGCCGAATTTGTCCGCTGGATCCTCCACGATGGGCGTACAAAGCAAAAGTGGGCGCAGATGGAGAAGATCGGGGAAAAGTATCCCGAAAAGTATGTGATGATACGAAACCAGCGGGAGCTGGATGGGTTCTTGAAGGAACTTTAAGGAACTTTGAACTGGTTCTCGCGCCGGTGGCGCGGGGGTAGAGCGCGATTACGCGGGGCTAAGTTCTCTTTTGCGTGCCAAAAGAGAACCAGAAAAGCACCCGCTACTT
>ERZ791852.767-NODE-767-length-22326-cov-2.962193_pt1 | contig 22326 bp, 18 predicted proteins | sample MGYA00510287_ERZ791852 | MGnify/ENA primary metagenome ERZ791852 (study PRJEB30046, sample SAMN00715257) | human gut metagenome | study: EMG produced TPA metagenomics assembly of the A metagenome-wide association study of gut microbiota in type 2... | reverse complement strand
ATTTTAAAATAAGTTTGATATCAACACCTGCACAAATAACAAATGAAGTAGAAGTATTTAATGACAAAGACAGAAAGAAAATGGAAAAATATTGTATTCAATCAAAAGAAATAAGGGATTTAGGAGTTTTAATTAGTCTATATACTGGACTAAGAATAGGAGAAGTGTGTGCTTTAAAATGGTCAGATATTGACTTTGAAAAAAAATACATAAAGGTAAATCACACATTACAAAGAGTATATGTTAATAAAAGAGAAACGAAAGTATTATATGATAGACCAAAAACTAAAAAATCTATAAGAAAAATACCGATGGCTAAAGTATTGTATGAAAAATTAAAAGAAATATCAAAAAATTATGATAATGAGGCTTTCGTATTAACAGGAAGTACTAAAAGATATTATGAACCTTTAGGCTATAGATACATATATAGGAAAATATTGAAAAAATGTGATATTGAATATAAAAGATATCATCAACTAAGACATACTTTTGCGACACGTTGTATTAAAGTTGGAATGGATGTTAAATCTTTAAGTGAAGTTTTAGGACATGCTAATGTTTCTATTACTTTGAATATTTATGTGCATTCTTCCTTTGAAACTAAAAATAAATTTATAAATAAATTATAAAAATAATCACCTAAAATGGTGATTATTTTTGCTTTAAATATTATTTTAATAATTGATTTTTAATAATACTCCCAATCCGAAGTGCTTAAGACCTTAATTAAGCTAGAAACTTAATTAATTTATTATACTGAGAATATAACATAACTAAAACAAAAAATCAATAGTTAAATTATTAAATATTATATAATTATAAAATTTGAAGTACGAATATTTCAATCTATTTTAATCATTCATATTATATTAAGTTTCTAGCTTAATATAAAAAGGAGGAAAAATATGAATAACAAAAGAGGAATAACATTAGTAGCACTTGTAATCACAATAGTAATCTTATTAATATTAGCAGGTATATCAATAATTGGGTTAACAAAAGCAGGAGTATTAAAAAATGCAGAATTAGCAAAAGAAGAATATCAAAAATCAGTAAAAAAGGAAGAAAACGATTTAAATAAAATAAATGAATATATAAAAGGGAATAGAGAAAATAATACAAAAGAAAGCGAATTAATACAAGAAGTAACATTTGAAGTAATAGAAACTAAAGGGATTAGTATAAAAGTACAAATAAATGTAAAGGAAACAAATGAAAATGATGCAAGAGGGTATTTTGTTTATATAAATGATGAAGTTGTTGCTGTAAAAGATGAAAATATAATAAAAATAGAAAAATTAAATATGGCTACAGAATATAAAATAAAGTGTGGAGTAATTGATAAGAACGGTAATATAAAAGAAAGTTCAGAAAATAAAGTACAGACATTAGAAAAAGAAGTTTTATATGATGGAGTTGACAGTTCGATATTTGAACCATTTCGTGTGGATAGTGCTTCAAGTTATGAAGCTTATGGACAAAAAAATGGATATTATATAATAAATGCCTTGGACTCAAATGGAAGAGCAGGAATTAACATAAACAATAAGATTGATTTAACAAATATAAAAAAAATAATAGTTAATACAGATTTATCTAATAATTATGGTAGTTCTTTTATTGGAACAATATATTTAGGAATATGTAATCAAAAAAATAACTCTATAGATTTTATTAAATCAATTAATTATTCTACAAATGCAACAAAGAATGAAAGAAAAATATTAGAACTGGATGTTTCTGATATAGAAGGAGAATATTATATAAAAACAATAGTGGTTCATCCTTCTAATGTTACTCATTACGGATTTACTTCTAATATATATTCAATTGAATTAAATTAGATTTATGTAAATAGTAAAAATTAGTATAAAATGTCGAAAATTGCGATGAAAAGTATAGCAAAAATACGATTTATTATTGCAATATTCGGCATTTTATTGTATTATATAAACATTAGATATCTAATTAATTTTAAATCAAAAATATTAATTCTAAGAATTTTTAATCTTAAATAAAAACTCAAATTTAAATTAAAAATCAAAAGCATAAGGAGGAATAAAATTTGAAAGTTAATCAAGTGATTAATATTGACAAAGCAAAAGAAAAAGATTATAATAAGGTTAATATAACCAATGAAGTAACTTTTACATACTATGATTATTTGAAATATAAATTATTTGAAAAGATGAAAAAGGCTAAAAATACTACATTACACGAAAAAGAAGAAAAATATAAAAGGCTAGAACAACAAGAAAACAGAGTAAATAATGAACATGATAAAGTATTTAGAAAAATACTTTCAGACAAAATAGAAGTAACAAAATTCTTGAATGAACAATTAAAAACAAATTTAAAACCAGAAGATATAGAGCAATATAATACAAGTTATATAAATACTTTAATGCAAAATGAAGAAGCAGATGTAGTATATAAATTAAAAAGCAAAAATGAATTTTTCTTGATAGAGCATCAATCAAAAGTAGATTATAGAATGCCCTTTAGAATTTTAAAATATGAAATGGCAATAATAGAAAGTGCAATAGATGAAAAAGAATGTAAAAGGAAAGATTATTTATACCCAAGAGTAAATGCAATAATTTTATATACAGGGAAACAAAAATGGAATGTATCAAAAACATTCCATGAAACACAAGTGACAAGCATACTAGAAAAAGCAATAGAATTTGCAAAATATATTCTTGTAGATATTAATAATTATACAGAAGAAAAATTATTAGAAACTCCATCATTTATGACAAAAGCATTATTAATAGAAAAAGCAAAAGATAATGAGCAAATAGCAAATTATATAGAAAAGATAGTAGAAATAATAAATAAAGACAAAGAAAATTATTCAGACAATATGAAAGAAATATTTAAAATAATGTTAACTCAAATAATAAAAAATAAAATAGGAAAAGAAAAGACAGATGAATTTCTAAAAAAACTAAATATAGGAGGTGATAAAGATATGATGGCAGTATTTGAAACAATTCAACAAGACAACAAACGTATATATAGACGTGGTAAAAAAGAAGGAATAATGGAAAAAAGTATTAAAATTGCTAAAAAACTATTAAAAGAAAACTTTTCAAAAGAAAAAGTAGCAAGTCTAACAGGATTAACAGAAGCTGAAATAGAAAATATAAAATAAAAAAATAAGTTGTGTGAATCACTTTAATTGATTCATACAACTTATTTTTTATCTTAATTATTTGTATAATAAATTTCCCCATTTCCATAAACAAATTTATAATATTGTCCAATGAATTCAGGTTGTTCATTATCTTTTAATGTATATTTAGGCTCTAAAATTATTTTTCCTTCTTTATTGATAACTCCCCATTTTCCTGATTTTTCAATTCCTGCAAAACCATATTTATTAACTTCTGTTACTTTATCATATTTAAAATCAACTACTGTTTTACCATCTTTATCAACAAATCCCCAATAACTCCCTTGTTTTTTAGCAAATATCTTATTATCTGTAAATAAATCTGTATCTTTTATTTCTTGACCATCTTTTGTGATATATTTTGCTTCACTATCATTGTAAATCTTAATATATTCATCATTAACTTCAACTGTTGCATTTTCTAATTCAGTAATTTTCTCCATATCTTTAGAATAAATTTCAGTCATTTTTGTAGTATCATTTATGGCTTTTATCAAATTCATATTTTCAATTTTTTGTATTGTATTATATTTAAATTGAATTTTAGTATCTTCTTCTTCATCTATAACTCCTAGTTTCCCATTATTATTGCTAGCTAAAAAATAGTTATCATATAAATATTCTATATAGTTATACTCTTTATTTGTTTTCTTCTCATTATTTTTATATATGCTGTAATTTACTTTATTATCTCTTACAGAAATGTTAATTTTATAACTTGTATTTTCAACTTTTGTAAATACAGTATTATAATCTAATGATGTTTCTTTTCCATTTGTATCAAATACTTTTACTTTTCCATTACTATCTGTTGCATATATATTTTCTCCTGTAATGTCAATTTGATTATATTTAAATGGAACTATTTGTTTTCCTTCCATTGTAAGTACACCATATTGTTTTCCTTTTAATGCTACTATTATATTATTAAATTCATCATATCTTAAAGATTGATATTCATTGTCTATCTCTTTTTTTGAATTTTTATATAATCCATATTTTCCATTTTGTGCACATATCAAATATGCATCTTCACTACTTGTTTCTAATATTCTATATAAATCATTATAATCTGTTTTTAATAATTCTTTTCCGTCTTTGTTAATATAACCATATCTATAACCTTCATCTGTTGTAATACTTACTATATAACCACAATCTTTATAACCTGTATTTTCATCATAATATTTGTCTGCTTCAATTTTATCATAATTAGCCTTTACTATTTCTGCACCTTTTATATTGATTACTCCATACTTGTTATCTTTTTTTACTAAAAGTTCTCCCTCTTTGAACTGTAATGTGTCTATTTCATCATAAATTGGACTTGTTATCTTTTTACCATTGAAATTAATTATTCCATATTTTCCATCTTTACTATATTTTAAAACACTTTTTTCATACATTAAATCTGTTGATACTCCTTTTAATCTAAGTGGTTCAACATTGTTATAATTTCGAAATAGGTTTTCTTTTTTATCATTAAATACCTCAGTTTTATCTCCACTATAACATACAAATATAGCTTTATTTGGATTTGGTATTACTACATTATCATAATTTGTTTCTATAATCTTATTTCCGTTTGCATCTATTACTCCATATTTATCATTTTCTTTTACAACAAAATAATTATATTCAGATACTTTTTCTACTTGATATTCTTTTTTACTTTTTTCTAACTTCTCATATGCTATAAATCCTGCTAATAATACTATTACTATTAAAACTATTGTTATTATTATACTTCTTTTTTTCATATTACTTTTTCCTTTCGTGTTAAACTAGATTAATTATAATTGTTTTTTATTTTTTTTTCAATATAATTTTCTATAAAATAATAAAAAGCCCATAACCTACCTTAGATTATGAGCTTTATAATAATATAATTAATCATCAAATCAAATATTGACCAATTCTAAAAAAATTATAAATTCAATATAAAAATATTTACTATAAAGATTACCTACAAAAATATTTACATACATAATTATCTACATACCTGTAACAGGTAACTTTTTATGAGTTTCTTTCAACTCAGTTTCCATATTAACTATTGTCTTTTCACTTGTACTTGTTTTAGAACTATCTATGGTTGCCGTTTCTTCCTTATGTTCTATTTTAACTTCTGTTTTTTCTTTGAATTTGTTATTTATTGTAACAATTACATTTTGATTAAATTCTACATTAATCTCAACTAAATCCTCACTTATAACATATCCATCTTTTGCATTAGTTTCTTTTATATAATATTTTCCAGGAAGTAAATTTGGAACTTCAACCTCTCCGTTTTTATTAGTCTTTAAATTAGCATATACTACATTTTTATCTTTATCTAAAAGATTGAATTCCACTCCATCTAATTTTTCCTTTGTATCTTTATCTTGTTTAATTATTTTAATTTTTGTTTCATTTTTATAAAAATCATCTTCTGTTTTTCCTGTTGCATCTTCATAAGTTGCTGCTGTTAAAGCGTAATCCTGATAAGTGCTATCTGGTGCTTTTCCATATAATACTGGTTTATTTTTTATTTTCGTTTCAATATTAATATTAAAACTTCCATTATTTCTAAGATTTTTAATTGGTATTAAAATCTTAAATTTTTCATTTTGAGAAAATTCTTGTTTTTCATTATTATTTAAATCTGTTATTTTTATCTCTTCTGGTAATTGACCTTTTGTTGCTGATAAATTAACTTTGTAGTTTGTTATTGTTGTTCCAGCTTTTATAGAATATATTTTTGATACACATTCTTTGTTTATATTATCTACTTTAAATGTATCTGCTTCTATGTTTATTTTTATATTATTAGATATTTGTGTTTCTTTACTATTTTTTCCATCTTGTAATATTTTATTTAAAGCATTTAAAGTTCTTTGACCAGCTTCTCCTATTGCTTGATAATCATTTGGATTGTTTCCATGTATATAACAATATATTGCTTGTTTTGTAGCTGTAAATGCTTCTTGTTTATTATTACATCCTAATTCTTGAATAGATTTATATGGATAACCATTAATTATAATTCTCCATAAATTAACATCTGTTATTGCCTCATTTACAGATACAGAATATGAAAATCCATCGGTCACTCCGTGGTTTTGTTTTATCTAAACAATATGCCGGATAGCTAACTCCATCTTTTTTATATTCAACATAATGAACTAAAACCACATTACCTTTATATTTTAATAAATTGCCACATTCCCCTCCAGACACTATATTTGCTGAACTTATATCAACAGCTTGAACTGTACTAAAAATAGTAATTATATTTAACAAACTAAAACTAACAAACATTGCAAAAAATTTTTTAATATTTTTTAATCCTCTAAATTTCTTTATTTTCCATGCCTCCTTTATATTTCCTCTCCTTGTATACATCTTCTGTACATTGGCTCATTTTCTACACACGTAATTAATGTGATTGTATTTTTCTCTGTTTCTTCTAAATAGCTCCAATCCTCATCTGTTATAATAAGATTCTTGGTCACTACATATGTTCTTTCAAAACCATAGCATTTATAAATTATCTTATCTCCTTCTTTTAACTTTTTCAAATTAGCAAAATAATTAACATTATATCCTCTATTATGTGCCGCAAGTCCTACATTCCCTATACTTTTAGATGTCTCTTCAAAATGACCGACATACTTATCCATAATTTCTTTACTTGTGCCTTCAGATATCTCTGCCTCTAATGCTATAGCTGGAATCAAAATCTTCCAATTAACCTCTTTTGTATCTTCTATAACTTCATTTGTTACAATTTGATTTTTAGGGTAATCATTTTGAATTTCTATTTTTTCCTCTATACCATTATCAGAATTTAAATTAACACTATTAGAATTTAACTCAACCTGTACTACACTTTTCTTAAACATATTAAAGATAGACTGTGAACAAAAATTAATACTCACATTTGTTACAAAAAAATATATTACTATTGTTATTAACAAACTAATAACATTAACAAATCTTTTGGTATAGCTAATCATGCATAAACTTCACCACCTCTTATTAAATTTTTTTGTTTGGAAATTTGTTTTTTCGAAAAAACTTTTTATGATTTAAAAAATAGATTGATTCAAATCTGTTATTATAATACTACAACATTCAACATTTGTAAAGAACTTTTCATCGCAAAATTCGACAAATTGCCTTCAATCTCTTTCAACTCTAAGTATTAAAAAGGCAAACTTTTTAAAAGAAAAAAAATCATCCATCATTCAAAGAGCGAGTCTCTATATAATATTTAAAATCGAGTTTGACCTACAAAATCAATCCTACAACCAACCATAGTGCATATCAACTCTATGAATCCTCCGTATCCCCAAACACCTTGGAGAACGGAAATTTTAAATATTATATAGAGACTCGCTCGAAAAAGCCATGTATCAAAATCATTGCTTAGTTGGAATCCTAATCACAACCTCAGTTCCTTCTCCAACCTTACTCTTAATATCAATACTACCACCATTCTTATCCAAAATCTCTTTAGCAATAGAAAGGCCTAAACCAGTTCCTCCCATCTCTCTAGTACGAGCTTTATCAACTCTATAAAATCTCTCAAATATTCTAGACAAATCATCTTCTGGAATACCAATACCATTATCAAAAATCTTGATATAAGCATCATTATAAACAAACCCTACATAAATCTTTATCTCTCCGCCATCTTGAGTATATTTTATACTATTTGTCATTATATTTAAAACAACTCTCTCAATGTCATCCTTATCAGCATAAACTAGAGGTACATCTGCTGTAACAAAACAATTTACAGTATGATTTTTCTTTTTTATCTCTATTGCCAATTTTTCTTGACATTTTTTTACTAGTTCCCCTAAATCAAAAGCTTCTTTTTGAGTTTTCTTTTTATTACTATCATATCTAGAAAGTGTTAATAAATCTGTTACTAGTCTTGCCATTCTTCTTGATTCTGAGGCTATTACATTCAAGAATTTTTGTTGTGTTTCTTCATCATAGCCGCCTTCTAGTAAAGTATCTGCATAACCCATAATTGATGTAATTGGTGTTTTTAATTCATGAGATACATCTGCAACTAATTCTTTTTGCATATTATCTAGTTTTACGTGTTCTGTTATATCTTGAATTACTGCAATTACACCATCTGGTCTATCTTCTTCATTTTTAAATGGTGCAAAAAATACTTTAACATATCTATCATCAACTTGGAATCTTTTTTCTGTTGATGTCCAACTTTCCAAGTATATTATTTTTTCCATATTAATATCTATTTCGAATTTTTTAAATATATCATTAAAAGTATTATCTTCTGGACTTATACTTAAAAATTTCTTTGCAGCTGGATTTATTAAGATAATTTCTCCAGACATATTAAATGCTATTATTCCATCTGTCATATGCAAAAGAATTGTTTCTATTTGATTTTTCTTTGTTGAGACTTCACTTAATTTATCTTTTAATTCTGTTTTTTCATCACTTTTTATAAATTTGTTTTTTGGATAAATTACATATTTTGATAATACTTTAGAAATAATTAATGCAAATATTATTAATACTCCTATTGCCACTAAAATTGATATTTCTGTTTGTTTTTTTATTATATCAGCTTGGTTTATAATATCAACAACATTTCCATTCGACATTTGTATTATTTCTTTTATCATACTTAAATAAAATCCACCTAATATTCCTACAACTACAATCCCTATAATTAATGCAAATATTATTGTTCTTGCTTTTACTTTTTTAAACATCCTTTTTTACTCCCTAACAATTTTCTTTATTTCTGTAAAAATTTTATCTTCAACATTTGAAGTTGAAACTTTTAATGCATTTTTTGACATTGTTTCTATTGTATTTTTGTTTAATATAATTTCTTCTATGTTTGAATTTAAATTTTCATAATTTAATTCATTGTTTAAAATTATTCTTGCAGCACCTATATTTTCTAATACTTTAGCATTATGTAATTGGTGGTCACCACTAACATTTGGTAATGGTATTAATATTGATGCTTTTCCTAAATTTGAAATTTCTGTTATGGTCATTGCCCCACTTCTAGCAACGATTAAATCTGATACATTCATCATTTCTTCCATATTATAAATATATGGTACAATCTTTGCATTTTCTAAATGATTTATATATACATTATTTTCTTCTAAAATTTCTTTTATTCTATCATATTGTTTTGGACCTGTTGCCCAAATAATTTGATAATTTTTGTTTAATTTATTTTTTAATATTCCTAAAATTGCATCATTTATTTTTTGTGCACCTTGACTTCCTCCAAATATTAATACTATTGGCTTTGTTTCATTAAGTCCTGCACTTTTTATTATTGAATTTTTTTCATTTATTCCATATTCCTTTTTTCTTATTTTTACAGGTGTTCCTGTATAAACAATATTTTTTGCATTTTTTATTCTACTTTTTGCAGCTTCAAAAGATACTAAAATTGTATCTGTTTTTTTTGCTAACATTTTTACTGCTTTACCTGGAAATGCATTACTTTCGTGTAATAAAGTTGGTATTTTCAAACTATGTGCCGCTGAAATTGTAGCACCACATATATACCCTCCTGTACCTATTACAATATCTGGCTTGAATTCTTTTATTATTTTCTTTGCTTCTCCATAGCCTTTTAAAGTTTTATACATTTTCTTGATATTTTCTATTGATATTTTTTTACTTAAGCCATATGCATCAATTGTTTTTAATTCATAACCTGCTCTAGGGACTAAATCATTTTCTAATCCTCTTGTAGTTCCTATAAATATTATTTTCGAATCTTTTTCTTCTTCTTTTATTTTATTTGCTATTGCAAGACCTGGATTAATATGCCCTGCTGTTCCTGCTGCTGCAATTATTACTCTCATAATAAATTCTATTCCTTTCTCGCTTCTCTCTAAGTCACTTTTAATTTTAGAAAGTTTTATACTTTTCTCAAACTAATAATATCTTTTTACTGCTTAAAATTATATTTTTATTTTGCTCCTGCTCTTGAAATATTTAATAATACTCCCATCTCACACAGTAATATAAATAGTGCCGTGCCACCGGTAACTAAAGAATGGTAAAGGCATACCTGTTGCAGGCATTGATGATGTAACAACAGCTACATTTATTATAACTTGTATTGCAACTAAAGCTGTAATTCCTGTTGCAAGTAAGCTACCAAACATGTCTGGTGCTTTCATTGCAATTAAAATTCCTCTCCAAATAAATATTGCAAATAATATTAAAACTACTGCACATCCAAAAAATCCTAATTCTTCTGCTAATATTGAGAATATAAAATCATTGTGTGGTTCTGGTATGTATAAATATTTTTGTTTACTATCTCCTAGCCCTACTCCAAATAGTCCTCCTGAACCAATTGCATATAAACTTTGAATAACTTGCCAACCACTATCTGTTGCATCTTTCCAAGGGTCCAAGAATGTTACAAATCTCTCTAGTCTATATGGTGAAAATGCTATAGCCGCAAATAAAAGCGGTGATCCAGCTCCTAATCCTGTAAGTACAAAGTGTTTAAATTTGCATCCTGCAACAATCATCATAATACTAACAATTCCAATTATAACCATTGATGCACTAAGATGTGGTTCTAATATTAATAGTCCAATTATTGGAACTAAATATAGAAAATGTTTTATAAAACCTTTTCCATATAATTTTAATTCATCTCTATTTTTTACCAAAATTGCTGCATAGAATATTATCATTAAAAATTTTACAAGTTCTGATGGTTGGAATGAAAGTGTTTTTGTTATAGAAATCCATCTTTTTGCTCCATTTACTTCTGTTCCTATTAATTTTACTGCTACTAATAAAATAACAGAAAGAATCCATGCATGTTTATAAAATTTTTGATAAAATCTATAATCTATTTTTGATATAAATACCATTGCTAATAATCCTAAAATTGCAAAAAGCAATTGTTTTGAAAAATATGAATAACTATTTCCACTTTCAGAAAGAGCTGATGGTGAACTTGCTGAAAGCACCATAACTAAGCCTATTCCCAAAAGAAATAGAATGGTTATTACTAATGTAAAATCTATTGGATTATTTAAGAAACTTGAAAAACTTTTTTCTTTTTTCTTTTTCGCCATTTAAAATCCTCCTAACGAGTTTTTTTACTTTTGTATTATATTATTTTTAATCCTACTGCACAGGCAATTAATGTTATTAAAGAAAATACTACAACTATTTTATTTTCTTTCCATCCTGATAATTCAAAATGATGGTGCAATGGTGCCATTTTGAATACTCTTTTTCCTGTTTTTTTATAATACATTACTTGAATTATATCTGATAATGCTTCTAATACTGGTATTATTGCTATTACTACTAATAATAATGGCATTTTTAAATATAATGCAATTGATGAAATTACTCCACCTAACATAAGTGACCCTGTATCTCCCATAAATACTTTTGCTGGGTGTAAATTAAATATTAAAAATCCTAAAGTCGCACCAATTACTATACTTCCAAATATTGAAACTTCATACATTTGGTTACTAATTCCTATTACTGTTAAACATGTTATAATTAAACAAGAAACACTTGATGATAATCCATCAACTCCATCTGTTAAATTAATTGCATTTGTAGTAGAAAGTATTACCAATACCGCTAGTGGTATATATAAAAATACTGGTATATTAATATATATTTTAAATATTGGAATATATGTATCTGTTCCTAAGTTAAAACCATAAACCAAAAACAATACATATATAACTGCTATAATTAGTAATCCTAACATTTTATATTTTGGTTTTAATCCATCTGTATTTTTTAAAACTAGTTTTTTAAAATCATCTATAAAACCAATCATTCCAAATGCTATTGTTATTATTAATAATGGAATTAATCTTTTAATCAATTCTTGATTATTTGTTACTGAAAAGAATATACAAGCTCCAACAGTTGCAATAATTATTGCAACTATCATTATTATTCCTCCCATTGTTGGTGTTCCTTGTTTCTTTAAATGAGATGCTGGTCCATCATCTCTTTCTATTTGACCTATTTTTAATTTTTTTAATATTGGTATTGTTATTATTCCACAAATTACTGAGATTGCAAAAGTTATAAGTAATATTTTTATCTCAAAATCCAATTTTATCAAACCTTTCTATTTTTATTCTTCCGTTTTTTTATTTATTATCTAATTTATCAATTATTTCTCTTACAATAATTCTTTCATCAAATGGATGCTTTACACCATTTATTTCTTGATATGGTTCATGACCTTTTCCTGCTAATATTATTATATCTTTTTTATTAGCCATTTTAATCGCTTTTTCGATAGCTTCAACTCTATCTACTACAACTTCATATTTTCCTTTTGTTTTCTTTATACCAGTTTCAATTTGTTCAACTATATCTTCTGGTTTTTCTGTTCTTGGGTTATCTGATGTAATAATTGTATAATCTGCTATTTTACCTGAGATTTCACCCATTATTGGTCTTTTTCCTTTATCTCTATCTCCACCACAACCAAATACACTAATTACTCTTCCTCTTGTATAACTTTTTGTTGCTTGTAATATATTTTGCAAACTTTCTGGAGAATGTGCATAATCTATCATAATTGTTAGTTCTTTTTTATTATCAACTAACTCTGATCTACCTGGTACTCTTACTTCTAATAAAGCCTCTTTTATTATTTCTGGAGAAACTCCAAATTTTTGTGCAACACAGATAGCTGCTAATGAATTATATACACTAAATCTTCCTGGTATTCCAGTTTTTATTCTTTCATTTCTATCTGTTATTCTTACTTTAAAATCAACATATGAATTTGTTATTGTTATATCTTTTGCAAGTACATTTGCAAAATTATCAATACCATATGTTACTATATTACTTTCAGGGAATAATCCTGGTATTTTAGCTCCATGTAAATCATCAACATTAACAATTCCATTTTTACACATTTTAAATAATTTTAATTTTGAATTAAAATAATCTTGCATATCTGGATGTTCTTTTTCGCTGATATGATCCTCTGAAAAATTTGTGAATAATACTAAATCAAAATCACAAGCATCTACTCTATGTAATTTCAAACTTTGTGAAGAAACCTCCATTACAACAACCTCAACACCTTCATCAAGCATCATTTTAAAAATTTGTTGTAACTCTAAACTCTCTGGAGTAGTTCTATCACTATCTTTTATCTTTTTATCATTAATATATGTTGCAATAGTTCCTATCAAACCAACTTTTTTACCAGATCTTTGTAAAATCTCTTTAATCATAAAAGTAGTTGTAGTCTTACCCTTTGTTCCAGTAACACCAATCAACTTCATTTTTCTTGATGGATTACCATAAAAATTAGCAGAACAAATAGCCAAAGCCTCTCTTGTATCTTTAACCATAAGAACAGTTACATCATCTGGTATCTTAAGAGCTTTCAAATCGCACCCCTCTTCCAGCATAACTGCAACAGCACCATTTTCGATAGCACTCTCAACAAACTGATGTCCATCAACAGAAAAACCTTTGATAGCAATAAACATATACCCTTTCTTAATTTCTTTAGAATTTTTTTCAATTCCTACAATATCTAAGTCTAGATTACCTCTAGCCTTAATTCCTTCAATTCCTAATAAAACTTTCTTTAATTCCATTTAGAATCATCCTTTCAAACTAATACGTCTTATAGCCAAAATCTTGCCCATAATTTTCCTACATTATATAACTAAATCACACATTTGTATAGACTTTTTAAACATTTTTTTCACTCATTTCGCAAAAACCTTGCTCCCCTTCTTCACCACAATCCCCGCACTAGGAACCTGTTCCTTAACCAAAGCCTCAGTATCTTCTACCTCACTCTCCAAAACCAACTCCAATCCATTCTCCTTAAGCAATTTCTCAGCCTCAGCAATACTTTTTCCAACAATATCAGGAGTTACTACTTGCTCTACCTGTTCAACCTCATCAGCATTACCTTGATTAATCTCCATATAAGGCAAAATCTCCCTAAAAATTTGCCCAGCAAGAGGTGCTGCAACACCACCTCCTTGGTGTCCACCTTCTCCTGTTGGATTATATAAAGTTATAAGCATTACCAACTGAGGATTATCAATTGGAGCAACACCAATAAAAGATGTAACATATTTACCTGTATTAACGCCATCTTCTGAAGTTCCAGTTTTTCCACCTATTCTATAACCAGCAACCCTAGCATTTTTACCAGTTCCTTCAGCAACTACTGATTCCATCATACTCAATACCTTTTCTGAAGTTTCCTTTGATATTGCATTGCCTTTTTTCTTTACTTCAACATCTCTTTTTTCACCAGTTTTACTATCTACAATTTGCTTAACAACTCTTGGCTGTACTAAATCTCCACCATTTGCAATTGCAGATACTGCTGTTACTAATTGTAATGGTGTTATTTCAAATCTTTGACCAAAACTTATTGTCGCTAATTCTACTGGACCAGCTTTATTTTCCGCCAAAAATATACTTCCTGCTTCTCCTGGCAAGTCTACACCTGTTGTGGTTAATAGTCCAAATCTTCTTAGATAACTATAATATTTTGTAACTCCCATTTTTTGTCCCAATCCTATAAATACTGGGTTACATGAATTCATTAATGCCTGTCTTAAGCTCTCAGCTCCATGCGGTCTATAATATCTCCAACATTTTATTCTAACTCCTGCTACCTCAATTCCACCAGTACAAGCAAATTGACCACTTTTATCTATATCCGTTACCAAGCCCTCTTCAATGGCTGCAGGAGATGTTATAGTTTTAAAAGTAGAACCTGGCTCATATGTATCTGTAATTGCTCTGTTTCTCCAAACCGCTTGTAAACTTTTTGTTTTATCTTCTTGACTCATAGTATCCCAAGCAGATTTTAATTCATCTGTATATGCTTCATATGGTTCATTTAAATTGTAATTTGGATATGTCGCCATTGCTAATATATCTCCATTTTGTGGGTTCATTATTACAATATTCCCACCATCTGTGCATTTGTTGTCTATACATGCTTCCTTCAAATATTTTTCTACTATTGATTGAATATTTATATCTATAGTCAAAACTAAATCATTTCCATTTATTGCAGAAATATAACTCTCGCCTTCTTCTCCTATCTCTCCACCTTTTGCATCTGTATGTCTTTTTATCGCTCCTTTTGTGCCAGATAATTCTTTATCATATTTTGCTTCTATTCCATCTAACCCTTGATTATCAGAACCACAAAATCCTATTATTTGAGAAGCAAAATTATTATATGGGTAATATCTTTTTGTATCTTCATCTATATTAATTCCAACAGTTATCTTATTTTCTTCCATCCATTCTCTTAATTGATCAGTTTTTTCTTTATTTACTCTTTTTGCGATTGTTTCTATAGAACTTCTTTTTGAAACCTTTTTTAAGACTTTTTCATAATCCAATTCAAAAATCTCTGCCAGTTTTCTTGCTACTTTTTCCTTATTTTCTGCTGATATGTTTCCAGGATTTACTGTTACTGTTTCAACCGTACTACTTTGGGCCAAAACTGTACCAGTAGCATCATATATTGTACCTCTTTTAGGATTGATTGCTCTATCTAAAGTTTGTTGTTCATATGCTAGTTCTGATAATTCTTTTCCTTGTATAAGTTGAATATATCCTAATCTTCCAATTAATATAACAATTATTAAAAACACAATAAATAACATATTTCTCATTTTTTTCTTATTTGTTAAACTAGTCTGAACCATAAAAAACACCTCTAATAAATATTATTAGAGGCTATTAAAAATATACTATTATTTTTTTAAGAATTTATTAAATAATTTTTCTAACCAATTCATTTCTTTTTCAATAACAACTTTTTCTGTAGGTGCTTCTACATAATCTTTTTTTGGTAATGAAACATATACTGTTTGTTTATTAGTTAATTTTTCCATTCCTAATTCTTCTTTTGCTAATTTCTCAATATTACTTAAATTAATACTATTTTGAATATTAACTTTTAGTTGCTCATTTTCTTTTTGAATTGATGCTAATTGTTTCTTTTGATTTTGAATTTGATTAAATTGTTTATCAATTTGTGAGTTTCTACAACTTATGGTTAAAAGCAACAAAAATAACCCAATAACAGTAACTGTCATTTGAAATTGTTTCTTTTTTTGTTGTTTTGATACTTTTATTTGTTGTCTTGGTAAATCTTCAACTATTTTTATTTTTTCATTTTTCTTAGTTTTTTTACCTTTTCTTTCATAATCTGGATCTATTTTTCTTGGGCTTGTACCATATTGGTATCTAGCTTGTGCCATAAGTTTTTCTCACCTCTTTTCTCTTCTTTTTGTATTTTTTTCTAATATACTCTTTCAAAAATTCTTAGTTTTGCACTTTTGCTTCTTGAATTTTGTTCTAATTCTTCTTCTGTTGCTACTATTGGTTTTCTTGTTATTATTTTTCCTAATGATTTTGCGCCACATACACAATATGGTAAATCACTTGGACATGTACATTTTCCTTTTGCATCATTCATTGCATTTTTTACTGCTCTATCTTCTAAAGAATGAAAAGTAATAACACATAATCTACCATTATCATTTAAACAATCTATACAATTTTTTATTGTATTATATAATGGTTTTATTTCATCATTTACTTCTATTCTTATTGCTTGAAATGTTCTTTTTGCTGGATGACCATCATTTTGTTTTGATTTTGGTATTGATTTTTCTATAATTTCTACTAATTGTTTAGTAGTTACTATTTCTTTTTGTTTTCTTTCTTCACAAATATTTTTTGCAATTTGTCTTGAAAATCTTTCTTCCCCATACTCATAAATAATATTTGCAAGTTTTTCTTCTGAATAAGTATTTACAACCTTTTGTGCTGTTAGTTCTTGTGTTTTGTCCATTCTCATGTCTAGTTCATTTTCACCTAAATAACTAAAACCTCTATTTCTTTCATCTAATTGATAAGAAGAAACACCTAAATCTAGTAAGATTCCATCAACTTTTTCAATTTCTAAATCTTCTAGTATTTGTTTTATATTATCATGATTGTCTTTTACAAATTTTACATTTTGGAATTCTTTTAAGTTTTCTTTTGCTGCTTTTAATGCATCATCATCTCTATCTATTCCAATAAGTAATCCATCTTTTGATAGTCTTTTTGCTATTTCTTTACTATGTCCAGCTCCGCCTAAAGTACCATCAACATATATTCCATCTGGTTTTATATTTAGACCTTTGATACATTCACTAAGCATTACTGGTTTATGTTTAAATTCCAATTTTCCACCTCTTAAAATTACAAATTAATCAAATACAGCTGGCATTTTGTACCAGCTGTTTTAGTTTTATGTATTTATCTTTTGGTATTTTATAATCCTTTTGTAAAATCTTCTTTTGTAATTTTATCTTTTGTTAGTCTTCTTTTGTATTTTTTATTTTTAACTTTTGTACAATTTTCTTTTGTTATATTATCTTTAGTTTAGTTATCTTTTGTAAAATTTTCTTTAGTAACTTTATCTTTTGTGAATTATCTTTTTATCTTCAGTAATAATCTTTTGTACTTTTATCTTTTGCGATTTATATAAACTTTTGCAAGTTATATACCAAGCATTGTCATATTTTCAGCAATTTCATCAACTGAAATATTTTCATCGCATTTTTCCCAGTTTTGTTTATTCCAAATTTCTAGTCTAGTTCCAACTCCGATTATTACTGCTTCTTTTTCTAATTGTGCTGCTACTCTTAGATTATTAGGAATTAAAAATCTTCCTTGTTTATCTATTTCACATTCTGTTGCTCCTGATAGGAAAAATCTTACGAAATTTCTTGCATTTCTGTCAGATAGTGGAAGTGATTTTAATTTTGTTTCAAAGTTCAACCATTCTTCTTGTGAAAAAGCAAATAAACATCCGTCTAAACCTTTTGTTATGACGAACTTGTCTCCGATGTCTTGTCTTAATTTGGCTGGCATTATTAATCTGCCTTTAGCATCTAGAGAATGCTCATATTCACCCATTAGCAATGGTCTTCACCTCTTTTCACTTTCCTACCACTTTGTACCACTTTTCTCCACTTCAACTAAATTGTAATATAACTTTTTTAATTTTGCAATAGTTTTTCTAAAATTTTTTCACATTTTTCTAAAATTTTTTTATTGGCAATTGACTCTTTGAGTTTTATTTATGGCTCTATGTAATACTATCAGTTTTACTTTTTGAATTTTGTCGCACTAATAATTCATTCTTTTTTTAATTGTTCATTGCTATACTTTCCTTAGAAAATAAAAGTATTGGAGGTCTATATGAACGATAATGAAAAAAGATTAAGAAAAAGTATTGGTAAGAAAATTAAATTAGCTAGGTCTAAAACAAATTATACTCAAGAAACTCTTGCAGAAAAATTGTCACTTTCTCCTAGATATATTAGTCAATTAGAACGTGGTATAGCCTTTGGAAGTGCAAATACAATCGTTAGTCTTTGTAAAGCTTTAAATATTTCAACTGATTTTTTGTTTAGTGATTTTATTGATTCTGATTCTTGCGAATATATGGATTTGATTGATAGCAAGTTTTTGGAAAATTATTCTCAATTAAATGATTATAATAGAAAGGTCATTAATCGTTTAACTAATGATTTGATAAAGTTACAGTTAGAGGAGAATTTTAAGAAACAAGCTAAATTAAAATAATTACTAAAAAATGTGAAACAAAATAAACCAAAAATACTTATTTTGTTTCACATTTTTTATACTTTTTCCAATAGTATAAACTAAAAATTAGTAATTCATAATTTTGTAACACAAATGTAATCTTTTTTCTATTGTTAATAAATTTCTCATATGTTATTATAATATAGATTAAAAAGTAAATAATAAATATAATAAGGAGGTTAATTATGAAATTTAAACAATGGGAAAAATTTGAAAGTGGAGATTGGCAACACGAAATAAATGTAAGAGACTTCATTCAAAGAAACTACACACCATATGAAGGAAATTCAGACTTTTTAAAACCTGCAACAGAAAAAACAAAAAAACTATGGGATGAAGTTTTAGAATTATACAAAAAAGAACACGAAGCAAAAGGTGGCGTTTTAGATATAGATACTAAAACTGTTTCTACTGTATCAGCACATGAAGCTGGTTATATTGATAAAGATTTAGAAGAAATTGTAGGTCTTCAAACAGATGCACCTTTAAAAAGAGCAATTATGCCTTTTGGTGGAATACGTATAGTAGAAAAATCTTGTGAAGCTTACGATAGAGAAGTTGACCCTGAAGTAGATAAAATATTCCATACAATTAGAAAAACACATAATGATGGAGTATTTAGTGTTTATACTCCAGATATAAGATCTGCTAGAAGTAGCCATTTAATAACTGGTTTACCTGATGGATATGGTCGTGGAAGAATTATAGGAGATTACAGAAGAGTAGCTTTATACGGTGTTGATGTTTTAATTGGAGAAAAGAAAGAAGAACTAGAAATATTAGACACTGATGAATTTACACAAGAAATAATCCGTGAAAGAGAAGAAATAAAAGAACAAATTGATGCTTTAGAACAATTAAAAGTAATGGCTCAAAAATATGGTTTTGATATCTCTAATCCTGCTTCAAATGCTAAAGAAGCTGTTCAATGGTTATACTTTGGCTATTTAGGAGCTATAAAAGACCAAAATGGTGCTGCAATGAGTTTAGGTAGAACTTCTACTTTCTTAGATATTTATATAGAAAAAGATTTAGAAGATGGAACATTAACTGAAGAAGAAGCTCAAGAAATAATGGACCACTTTGTTATGAAATTAAGATTAGTTAGATTTTTAAGAACTCCTGAATATAATGAACTATTTAGTGGTGACCCAGTTTGGGTAACTGAAAGTATCGGTGGAATGGGAATTGATGGTAGAACTTTAGTAACTAAGAACTCATTTAGACTTCTACATTCTTTAGAAAACTTAGGTCCTGCACCAGAACCAAACTTAACAGTTTTATGGTCAAATAATTTACCAGAAGGATTTAAAAGATATACAACAGATTTATCTATCAAAACATCTTCTATTCAATATGAAAATGATGATTTAATGAGAATAACATTAGGAGATGATTACGGTATTGCTTGTTGTGTTTCTCCAATGAAAATAGGAAAACAAATGCAATTCTTTGGTGCTAGAGCAAATTTAGCTAAGACTTTATTATATGCAATAAATGGTGGTAGAGATGAAATTTCTGGTAAACAAATTACACCAAAATATGCTCCAATAACTTCTGAATACTTAGACTTTGATGAAGTTATTGAAAAATTTGACCAAATGATGGATTATGTTGCAAAAATATATATAAAAGCATTAAATGCAATTCATTATATGCATGATAAATATTCTTATGAAGCTTTGGAATTTGCACTACATGATAGAAATATAATCCGTACAATGGCTTGCGGTATAGCCGGTTTATCAGTTGCAGTTGACTCATTATCTGCAATAAAATATGCGAAAGTTAAAGTCATAAGAGACGAAACTGGTCTTGCAACAGATTATCAAATTGAAGGAGACTTCCCTAAATACGGAAATGATGATGACAGAGTTGATGAAATAGCTGTAAACTTGGTAAAAACATTTATGAAGAAGCTAGAAGGACACATCACATACAGAAACTCTATACCAACGCAATCAATATTAACAATAACATCTAACGTAGTTTATGGTAAAGCAACAGGAAATACTCCAGACGGAAGAAGAGCCGGAGCGCCATTCGGACCTGGTGCAAACCCACTACATGGAAGAGATTCATCTGGCGCATTAGCTGTAATGAATACAATAGCAAAACTTCCATACGAGTACTCAGAAGACGGAATTTCTTTCACATTCTCTATAACTCCTGGAACACTTGGAAAAGATTCAGAAACAAAAATAAACAACTTAGTAAGCATGTTAGACGGATATTTCAAACAAACAGGACATCATATTAACGTAAACGTATTCGATAGAGCCTTATTACTAGACGCTATGGATCACCCAGAAAAATATCCACAACTTACAATTCGTGTTTCTGGTTATGCTGTAAACTTCGTAAAATTAACAAGAGAACAACAATTAGACGTTGTAAACAGAACTATTCACGAAAGAATTTAGTTTTTAGGGGCGCTACTTGAAAAAAGCAGAGCCCCTTTAAAAAAATTTGTATTATTTAAGTTATTACAATTACATAATTTGCATACTTATTAATAAGATTTTTATAACTTTATATTGTTATTCTAAAAAACTTTAACATATAGTTTCTTATTAATATAACTTAAATAGTACAGAAAAAAAGGAGATTATCAATATGAATTTAGAAGATATAACCTGCCCTATTCACTCATTCGAATCATTCGGCGCAGTTGACGGTCCTGGAATTAGATATGTTATTTTTACACAAGGTTGTAATCTAAAATGCAAATACTGTCAAAATAGAGATACCTGGTGTCATCAAGGTGGAACAAAATATTCTGTAAAAGAAATTTTAGATAAAATATTAAGATATAAAAACTATATAATTCCATCTGGCGGTGGAGTTACAGTAAGTGGTGGTGAACCATTGCTACATTTAGAATTTTTGAAAGCACTATTTACAGAGCTAAAAAAAGAAGGCATTTCAACAGCTGTAGATACATCTGGAGTATTTTATTTAACGCCTGGGATAAAAGAAGTTATTGAATTAACTGATTTGTTTTTGCTTGATATAAAATGCATAAATGATGAAATTTGTAGAGATTTAACTGGCGTTTCTAACCAAAAAGAATTAGAATTTGCTAGATACTTGAGCGAAAACGGAAAACACATGTGGATTAGACAAGTTTTAGTACCAGGCTACACAGATAAAGAAGAAGATTTGAAAAAATTAAAAGAATTCTTGGCTACTTTAAAAACAGTTGATAAAGTTGAAATACTTCCCTACCACGATATGGGTAGATTCAAGTGGGAACAACTTGGACTAGAATATCCATTAGATGGTGTGAGGGTTGCTAATAATGAAGATGTGGAAAGAGCAAAAAAGCTTTTAGGAATTTAAGTCTTATTAAATATAATTTATAATTGTTTAACCGGGAATAACCCATTTTTGCAGAGTATATCGGAAAGTTTGTGTAAACTTTAGACTTCTTATGATAAAAATTTTAA
>ERZ791852.740-NODE-740-length-22805-cov-2.771473_pt1 | contig 22805 bp, 22 predicted proteins | sample MGYA00510287_ERZ791852 | MGnify/ENA primary metagenome ERZ791852 (study PRJEB30046, sample SAMN00715257) | human gut metagenome | study: EMG produced TPA metagenomics assembly of the A metagenome-wide association study of gut microbiota in type 2... | reverse complement strand
GCTCACATTCAACACTTGCTCCGAGGTCACAGATATGGTTATAGGGGGCTTCTATTTTCTGATTTTGGCTGACCACAGAATGACTATTTATCTTCCAGAAGGCTGTGCTTTGGCAGGGAGTGAAAATCTATTTATCTTTGGAGAGATTTGGGGGAGTATTGGGAGGTTGCGGCTGGCTGTGGAGTTGGTTTTTGAAGGATTGACATTTTGCTTTCAGTGTCAATGCTGCAGAATCTAATTTGCCATTGAAGTAGTAAAATAATAATAGACATCCATCCATTTATAGTAGATATCACTTTTAGATAATTCCTGCACATGATTATATTTTTCTGTCCTCTCCCTCAAATCCTCCTCCTAAATATTTTTAAATTGAATTCCCTCAAAGACAGAAAAAGTGTCCCATCTAAAAACAGAAAACCAGAATAGGGCTATATATAAAAAATGCGCCTTAGAACAAGTTCAAATTGCGGGTGAGCAGTTTGGACGCAGTGAAACGAAGCATTTTTTATATATAGCCCTATTCTGGTTTTCGTCAGTTTAGATTAACCTACTTTTTCGTCTGTAAAATCAACTTAAAAAATATTTCCTATATTTCCTATTGAAATAATATGAAACATGATGTAATATAGAGAAAACGAATAAGACACATGAAAACCGAATGATATTTAACAAATTTTTACATTGCAGTTTTTTGAATATCCCTATATAATGAAAGGCAATATGATAATATGAGTGTAACAGCAGTACAGATATCAGAAAGAAGACAAAAAGTAAAAACAACAGTAAGTGATGAGAGTATAAAGATGAGAAAGTTTATTTCCATGACTATGACTATGTTAAAAATCGGTTTCATTGGTTTTGGTGGGGGAAGCGCACTGATTCCAGTAATTGAAGATGAGGTCGTAGAGAAGGATAAGATTGTATCAGAAGAAGAATTTAATGATGATGTAATGATTGCCAGTATAACTCCAGGAGCACTTCCTGTAGAGGTTGCTACAGGAATCGGAAGACAGGCTTCAGGATTAAAGGGAATGGCAGCAGCAGCGACAGCGATGGCATTACCGGGTGCTTTACTGACAGTATTATTACAGGCAGTTATTTCCAGTGCAGGAAGTGTGGTGAAGTCACAGATTAATTATCTTTCTATCGGAATCTCTGCGTTTATTATTTTAACTTTACTGGCTTATTCATTAGGAACAGTATGCCAGGCAGTGAATAAGAGAGAAGGACAATTGTATGGTCTGATTATTCTTGGAGTGTTTTTACTTTCAGGAGAGAAAAGCATTTATCAGTTATTCGGGCTTGATATTAAACCAATATTTGCACTGTCGACGATTCAGGTATTAGGAGCGGCATTCTTTATAATCTTATTTACAAAAGGACATGTACGTTGCTTAAGAAGATTTATACCAGCAGCAATAATTACGGTATGCTATCTGCTTTGTGCCGGCAATGCACATATTATACCAGTTTCCGCGAAACCATTTATTCTCGCAGTTATGGCGGTATTATCAATTCTTGGCCTGGTACAGTCTATCGTAGAAAGTCCGCATAAGAAAGCATTTCCAGCAAAAAGACTTGCAACATCTGCAGGATTTTGGCTCTTATTCGTAGTAATACTTTCTATTCCGGCAATGTTCCTCACAGCAAAGACGTTAAAGTTTATCGGAATGGGCTGGTTATCCTCTATTATGTCTTTTGGCGGCGGAGATGCGTATCTTTCTGTAGCACAGGGATTGTTCGTGGAAGGTGGAGTTATCAATAATGCAGACTTTTACGGTAATGTAGTAGCTGTAGCCAACGCACTTCCAGGTTCTATTTTATGTAAAATACTTACCGGAATTGCTTATGATGTAGGATATAACTTAAACGGTTCTGTAATAGAAGGATTTCTTGTAGCACTTTCCGGATTTGCCTGCAGCGTGGCAGCATCAGGAGCTATCTTTGAATTAGTATTCTGTGTCTATGAGAAATACGAGAGCCTTCAGATATTTTCCGTAGTAAAACATTTTATCCGCCCGATTATTTCCGGACTGCTCCTTACCGTAGCAGTATCTCTGTATACATCAGGAATCCGCGGTCAGGTACAGACAGGAAGTGGACATCCGGCACTTGTGATTACTCTTATTGTGATTGCGGTGAATCTTGTTTTAATGTGGCTGCAGAGAAGAGGAAAGAATATACATTTGATTTGGAAAATCGTTATTTCCGCAGGAATCTCCTTTGCGGGATGTAATTTATTCCTTTAAAATTTTGGTTAAGCTTACAGACGCCGCTGTAGGAGATGAGCAATAGATTTTCAATACACATTATTATGTATATGAATTCTGTTTTTTTCCAGCAGCCAAAGCACAGCCCACAGTAAATAAAAGAAACTATATTTGTGGCCTCGGAGCAAGGTTTGGATACGAGCGTGTAGAAGCGAGTATTCAAACCGTCGCGACTAAAGTCACAAATATAGTTTCTTTTATTTACTGTGGGCGTCTACTTTGCCTGCGGCAAATCAGAATTCATATTCATTTGGATTAGAGTATATAGTATCTCTGTCCAATTCTTTTAGGATTGCAGCCCGTCGATTGCCGACTAACAAGGTTTTATTATATTTGAAGTACCGTTCGCATCCATTTTCCGTAATAAACTGTGATGCCTCCGGATCCATTGTAAGTTCCGTGACAAATACAACCATTTCCTGGCCTTCATCGAAGGCTTCTTCCATGAAAGTGAAAGCATTTTCCAGCGCGGAGGATGCTTTTTTTATTGTATCTATGCGGGTTTGGCATTGTTTATCAAATCCAGATTTGGCAGCGAGGAAGGCTTCTTTTGGTGGAAGGCTGGAGTCTGGTGTCCAGGCAGTAAGGAGTTCCAATAATTTTAATTGGAAGTTTTTCTGTTCTGGAGAGGTGAGTCCTGCTTTATTTTCCTGTTCATATTCTGCAGCTTTTTTCTGTAGAAGGAGGCGGTAGAGTCCATTTTCAGTCAGGATACTGGATTTAGAATCAGGTGTACCACAATCTAAATGAGCCGTATTAGAAGTAGCAGCTATATTGCCATTTGAGTGATTCACTTTTGAGACAGTGTCAGATATATCCGAGCCTGGAGCTGCAGAATCTGAATCGGAAGAATTTTGAATCTGTTTTTTCAATTCAATCTGATAAGTTTTTAAGAAGGCATAGGCTTCTGTTGTCAGATTATCGGCAGTTAGAGCATCGGAGATATAGTTATGCAGTCCGCTGATGAGGAGTTCGACACAGCTTAAATGTTCGTCAAAAGAAGCGCGGAACAGTTTGGCATAGATGTCGGTTCCGGCCTGTCCTGTGAGGATGCGGCTGATATCGTAGTCGTCTCTGTATTTTTGGTAGAGATCATAGTAGGCGGCAACGTCTTTTGCAATGTCCGCGTGCTGAATGAACTGGTGGATGATGTCTTCGTCTACTTTGATAGAAAGCTCTTCGTAAGTGTAGATAAGGCTGCTTAAATCTTCCCATCCTCTGGCGGTTACGAACTGAATGCCATCCACATCATTTTCTGTACGGTAAAAGTTCTGCGGGCGGAGTTCTAAATAGCTTAAAATGAATGGGTGCAAATGTCTTGCTCTGGCGTAGCCTTTGAAAACGTCAAGGTCTGCTTCAATATCAATTTTGCGTACACGGTCTAAGGTTACGAAGTCAAAGTCGTGGACGCTTCGGTTGTATTCTGGCGGGTTGCCTGCGGCAACGATAATCCATCCTTCTGGGACAGCCTGATTTCCGAAAGTTTTGCACTGTAAAAATTGCAGCATTGTCGGAGCAAGTGTTTCAGAAACACAGTTAATTTCGTCGATAAAAAGAATGCCTTCTTTTTTGCCGGATTCTTTCATGTACTGATAGATGCTGTAAATGATTTCACTCATTGTATATTCGGTGACGGAGTAAGATTTGCCATCAAATGTTTTTTCTTTAATAAATGGCAGTCCGACAGCACTTTGTCTGGTGTGGTGAGTGATGGTATATGCCACAAGGCCGATGTTACATTCCTGTGCAATTTGCTGCATAATCTGTGTTTTGCCGATTCCGGGAGGCCCCATTAATAACATGGGACGCTGGCGGATAGAGGGAATACTGTACTGTCCATAATCATTCTTCTTCAGATAAGCCCGGACGGTATTTTTAATATCTTCTTTTGCTTTTTTTATATTCATAAGATTGAATCCTTTCGTTGTTGATAGATTTATAGAATACCAAATATAATACCGAATATAATAACAGGTAATTTTTGGTCATATTCATAAAGTTGAATAAATATTTAAAGATCTTCCTCATGCAATATCAATTTCATCGCCCATGCTGGAACATCAGGATGTTCTTCTTCTCCTAAAAACAAAAAGGCAGTTTCATAAGGTGGCCTTTTTGCGGGATAAATGCCTTTTCCATCTGTAAAGTACAGAACGCCCTTTAAATTTTGAAATTCTCCATCTTCAAGTAATTTATTAATGTAAGAAAAGGCAGGACGGAAATCGGTACCCCCGCCACCGATTAATTCAAAGTTATGGAGCAGTTTTGGAATGTCTCTCTGTTCCTTAATAATGGTATCTGAGTGTACCTGATTGTCACATTGAATAATTCGAATCTGGCTTTTATGGAAAAAGCTGTCCCGCTCCTGAATAATCTGAAATGTTTCTTCAAGGAATTTCTGGACAAGTGGGCCATTGGTCGAATAGCTTGTGTCAATGACAATGACAAACTCAGAAATCTTAGTTACTTCCCGGCTTTCTAATGGTTCAATCAGCGGCATGTTTTTATAAAGCCGCAGACCATAAGAGTAATAATTTAAGTCAAATTCATCATAGTCACAGTGAAGTTCTTCCTTAAGTACGGTGAATTTTCGAAGGAAGTCTTTATAGGAACGGCGGCTTTTTCCCTCTTTGATCTGCGTTTTCATAGCATCAATGCCGGAGGCGGAATCATCGCCACGAAGATTTAATTCCTGTTCCATGCGGCGGCTGATTTTATCCCATGATTGTCCTGCCTTTGCGGCGGAAGGCGAAGTTGACGGTTTTTTTGGCCAGAAACGGTGATCATCGGTAAAAAACTCCATCATAAGTTGATTTAATCGGTCTGGATTGTCAGCGATATCGGGTAAAAGATACCTGTAAATATTTGCGGCCGTGATGGGAATTTTATATTGACGAAAATCGTTATAAATATTTGTGCGTATTCCAGAGAGAGCACGCTTTACGCTTTTCTTCTCAAAAGAATCAATAATCCACTCTACAGCAATGTCGCAGGAAAGGTTCCACAAATCTGGATCGCGGCTTCCACGAATCCACAGATGCCGAAAAATACAGTGAAATACGCTGTGCAGTACAGCGCGATTTAAGAAAAGCGGGTTGGAGCGGAATACCCGAAGAATCTGTTCTGGCGGGAAAAAGAAGGAGATTCCGTCGGTTGCTGTCGAACGAAGAGAATCATTTGGTGTTAAGGTAAGTGCGGAAACGGCAACATCAAGATAACGAAAATCTACGTATAGTTCATTTTGAATAAGTTCGAGAATTTTAATACACATTTCATTTTCCCATTCAGTTTGTGTCATTGTATCACCTCCTAAAAATCCAGATCAAAATCAAATGTTTTTTTAGAAAAAGACTTATGTTTTGCTTCTATTAAAAAAGCATTTCCCTCTCCCCATTCCTTTTCTATACACTGGTCGATGGCAGAAGCGAGAGCGGATGCATCGGGAGAAAAATGCTCGCAGATAAATTGAAGCATCGGAAAGTCCTGATCTTTTACGGCAAGGGTAAAAGCAGTGCCCATATATTTTTTTATGACATTTTCATATTTTTCTCTAAAAATGCCTTCCAGCCGAGAAGGCCAGCGAAGGCGGTTTAAAGCAATTTTACATAAAGACTCCGGCGATTCGACCGTAAAAGCATTTTCAAGGCAGGAATCATACTTTCTGTAATTGAGAATACCGTTTTCAAAGCTCTTTCTCATGCGGAAGCCTTCACCATGAATACTTCTGCTAAAAATATGAGCCGGGGAAATCTCGTCTAACCATTCATAATATTCAGGGAAGAACACAATACTTTCTGGTGATGAGGAGGAATTCGGACAGAAAGAAACGGTAATATTTTCTGCGATTCGCTCCAAAATAAGAGGTAAACCGGTTGCTTCAGAATCTTTTCCACGAATGATCAGATGCTCCAGCTGGGAATCATTCATAAATTCATCGCTTCCAATGCCGGAAATTGCAGTTCCTACAGAAAGTTTTTTTAATTTACGGCAGTTATAAAATGCGGCATTGTGAAGTGTTGCTGCACAGTCAGGAAGAGTGATTTCTTCAAGAAAGGTACCATCAAGCTCTGTTCCAAAAGCTGAAAAATCAAAATCTTTCTGGTTAAAAGCCTGTCCGCTTTCCAGTGTAGTTTCCTGATTTTCTATATCTATAAAAATAGTTTTGTAAATTTTCTCAGGAAATCTGGGGCGGGAACGGGAAAAACAGTAGGCTCCAATTTCACTGACTGCCCGTCCGTCAATCATATCTGGAACATTCAATATGGGACTGTTGCCAAAACAGCGAAGCAGCCGACAGCCCGAATCGGCAGGTTCCCAGAGAATAGTCATAGTATCTGTAACAAAATGAGAAAAAGCATTATTTGTAAATGTTTTTTCGGCCGTACTATCGGATATTTTAGTAACAGATAGTTCATTGCCTGATGTTTTGTTTTCAGATATTTCCTCAATTGATAAATTTGTATTTTTTGTAAAATCCATAGTTAAAATCCTGTTGTAATAAATTTGTAGTTCTAATAGTTCCCTGATTTTAGAGCGTGTTTGAAAAATCATTTATTGTTTCCTTTAGCATCATATCACAAAAACAGGAAAAAAGAGTGAGAGATAACAAAAAATATGGTAAACTATCTGCAAATAAAGTTCTGAGAGATTTTATTTTTTGGAATAAAGAAGCCATAGACAATACATTTTCATAATTTTATTTTAATATTGTGAAAGATATGTATATCTAAAATCATAGAATTGACAGACAGGAGGACAACATGAAAACATTAGGATTTATTGGAATGGGAAACATGGCAGGAGCAATAGCAGCAGGAATATTACAAAAAGGTTTAATGAAAAAAGAAGAAGTATTTGCCTACGCACCGCATTATGAAAAGCTTGAGGCAAATGCAGAAAAAATTGGTTTTGTTCCATGCAAGGATTTAAAAGGATTAACAGCAAAAGCAGATACTTTAGTGATGGCTTGTAAACCATATCAGATAGAAGGAGTTCTTTCTGAGATTAAGGAAGAGTTAAAAGGAAAGGCATTAATTTCTATCGCGGCAGGCTGGAATTATGACAAGTATGAGGAATATCTTGATAAAAGTACAAGATTTCAGTTTATCATGCCAAATACACCGGCAATGGTAGGAGAGGGTGTTCTTTTATTTGAAGAGAAAAATTCACTTTTACCAGAAGAAAGAGAAGAAATTAAAAAGTTATTTGAAGCATTGGGAATTGTAATTGAGCTGCCAGTTCATTTGATGGGAATTGGTGGAGCACTTACAGGCTGTGGCCCTGCTTTTGTAGATTTGATAATTGAAGCGTTAGGAGACGCCGGGGTAAAATATGGAGTGCCTAGAAAGCAGGCGTATGAAATGGTATCTCAGATGATAATTGGAAGTGCCAAATTGCAGCTTGAGACCGGCGAGCATCCAGGTGTGTTAAAGGATAATGTATGTTCACCGGCAGGAACAACAATCTGTGGTGTGGATGCATTAGAGCATGCAGGAATCAGGGCTGGATTTATTGATGCGATTGATGCAATTATGAATAAGTAGTATTTTACAAATAAAAAACCCCACGAAAAATTCCGTGGGGGTTATATTTACTATATATAATCGGTTTTGAAATATTTAATCTAAATTATGTATAAAATCTTAAAGTCCCTTAATTCGGATGATATAAGAAACAGTTTTAGAATTTAAATATCCCTGAGTTTTCTTTCCGATATTGTTAAAGCGGCTTCCTGAGTGGTGACCATATGTGGCAGCTTTACCAGCGTCAAACCATAAGCGTTCACCAGAAGAATTCTTACCAGCGTAAATGTTTGTGTGTCCAAGTCCGGACCAGAGAACAACGTCACCCTTCTTTAAGTTTACGCGGGAAGCACGTTTGTTAACTCTGATAACCTGTACTTTTTTCTTTTTCCAGTGTCCGAAGTTTTTTCTGATAGAAGAACTTCCACGGCGGATGTAGAATGTCTGACCTGAACCTAATGCGCCGTATTTCTGTAAGCACCAGGAAACATATAATGCACAGTTAGAACGTCTGCTTCTTTTAACTGCAGAGTTGTAAGTTCTTGCTGTTCCGCCATTGCTGTAAACGAAATGTTTCTTTTCGATATTGTCAGCCATGGAACTGCAAATGCTCATCCAGCGAGCCATCTTAGCAGAATCTGCATTACTGGCATGAACCTGTGCAGGCTTAGCCATACAGAAGCTTAATATTAATAAAGTTGCGAATAAACTAGTAAATAATTTTGATTTTAAATATTTCAAACGATATCTCCTTTTTAATAAATTGCGTGTTTTTCGATTTGCACAAGACCTATATTAATATAATTATTAAGAAATGTCAAGATAAAGTTAACAATTTTGTAACACTTATAGCGAAATGATGTTAAAAACCTTAATAATTAAGACTAAGCTAGTAACAACATGGAAGTTTATGGTATGATAAAAACAGGAGGAAAAATGGCATGAAATACGGAAAATTTTTACCAGAAAATGGTACAATAGGATTTGTTGCACCATCATTTGGATGTAACATAGAACCTTATAAAAGTGCATTTGAGAACGCACAGAAAGTATGGACAAAAGAGGGGTATTCTTTGAGTCTTGGCCCTAATGTTTATGAAGGATGCGGCATAGGAATCAGTAATACGCCGGAAAAATGCGCCCAAGAGTTCAATGAGTGGTATGAAAAAGAAGATGTAGATGTTCTTATTTCCTGTGGTGGCGGAGAATTGATGTGCGAAATTCTCCCATATGTAGACTTTGAAAAGATTCGACAGGAAGAGCCAAAATGGTTTATGGGTTATTCAGATAACACAAATCTCCTTTTTTTATTGGCAACTCTTTGTGATACCGCAGGCATTTATGGCCCGTGTGCAGCAGCTTTTGGCATGGAACCGTGGCATGAATCGTTAAAAAATTCGATGGAAATATTAACAGGAATGTGTAAAAAAGTACACAATTATGACAAATGGGAAAGGGAAGGTTTAAAGACAGAAGAGAATCCATTAGTACCATATAATGTGACGGAAAAATTTGAGCTTCGTACCTGGACGGCGGAGGATGGGCTTTCTACAGGAAAAGAACCAGAAGAAATTCAGAGTGTATCAGATTGTAATAAAATATCTCGTGATAAGGTATCGGCAGGTGAACCTCATAAAATTATAAATGAAAGGGAAGAAATTGCTGTAAAAGGACGGCTTTTAGGAGGATGCCTCGATTGCCTTGCTACTTTATGTGGTACAAAGTTCGATAAAGTAGAAGAATTTAATGAAAAGTATAAGGAAGATGGTGTGCTCTGGTTCTTAGAAGCTTGTGATCTTAATGTAATGGGAATTCGCAGGGCATTATGGCAGCTTGATGAGTCAGGATGGTTTAAAAATACAAAAGGCTTTTTGATTGGAAGACCATACTGTCATGGAGAAGAATTCTTCGGTTTAGATCAGTACAAAGCAGTTATTGATATTTTATCAAAATATAACGTACCGATAATTATGGATCTGGATATCGGACATTTACCACCAATGATGCCGCTGGTATGTGGAAGCGTGGCTGAAGCGAAGGTAAAAGATAATTCGATAACAATAGATATGGAGTATAAGTAAGGCTTTGTCCTCTTCTGGCAAGCAGCCGGACCTGTTCTGTTTGTGGTTACAAAAATGCAAAAATGAAAAATCTTGCGTAAGAGAGCGGGATTGTTCGCAGTGCGGGACCCATCGAAAACTAAACTTGCTGAGGTGGGGGAGGATGTCACAATTAAGACAAGAGAAATAAGGAAAGGATTTATTTATGAAATTAATATCTTGGAACGTAAATGGACTTCGTGCCTGCGTAAAAAAAGGATTTGAAGACTTTTTCAAAGAGGCGGATGCAGACATTTTCTGTGTACAGGAAACAAAGCTTCAAGAAGGACAGATTGACTTTGCACCAGAAGGGTATGAATGTTACTGGAACTATGCAGAGAAAAAAGGTTACTCTGGCACAGCCGTATTTACGAAGAAACACCCATTAAAAGTGTGGAATGGAATCGGAATGGAAGAACATGATCAGGAAGGCAGAGTTATCACATTAGAATTTGAAGAATTCTTCTTTGTAACTGTATACACACCAAATTCTCAGTCAGAATTGAAGCGTTTAGACTATCGCATGAAATGGGAAGATGATTTCAGAGAATATTTACAGGAACTTGATAAAGAAAAACCAGTCATTATGACGGGTGACCTTAATGTGGCACATGAAGAAATTGACCTTAAAAATCCAAAAACAAATAAAAAGAATGCCGGATTTACACAGGAAGAGAGGGATAAATTTACAGAACTCTTAGGTGCGGGATTTGTTGATAGTTTCCGTTATCTTAACCCAGAACTTGCAGGAGCTTATACATGGTGGTCTTATCGCTTCAAAGCAAGAGAAAAAGATGCTGGATGGCGTATTGATTACTTTGTAGTATCCGAACGATGGAAAGAAAAGATAGAAGATGCCATTATATATAAGACGGTCATGGGTTCTGACCACTGTCCGATAGGATTGCAGATGAAATAATAATTTGCAGCAGGCAAGGTTGATGCTCACCTCCCCATGTGAGAAGATATCTTCTCGCATGGAGAGCTGTCTTTGGCTGGAGAGAGTTATTATTTAAATTGTTATAATGGACTGAAAGGAAAAGATTATGGAAAAGATATTAATAATAGTAGATATGCAAAAAGACTTCGTGGATGGTTCTCTTGGGACAAAAGAAGCACAGGCGATTGTTCCAGCGGTGAAAGAGAAAATTGAGAATTTTAATGGAGATATTATCTTTACAAAGGATACACATGGGGAAGATTATATGAATACACAGGAAGGGCAGAATCTTCCGGTTCCTCATTGTATTAAAGGAACACCAGGGCATGAGATTATAAATGAACTTCAGCCATATGTTAAAAAAGCACTTGCTGTTTTTGAAAAGGAAACGTTTGGTTCTCGTAAGCTGGCGAATTTCTTAAAAGAACTTCATAAAGAAAAAGAGATAGAGTCTATAGAACTTATTGGATTATGTACAGATATTTGCGTTGTGTCTAATGCATTACTTATCAAAGCATTTTTGCCGGAAGTACCAATTTTGGCAGATAGTAATTGTTGTGCGGGAGTAACACCGGAGAAGCATGAAAGTGCGTTGGAAACAATGAGGTCTTGCCAAATTCTGGTTTGTGAGGCTGCAAAGCAGACGAACTCCTGAAGCTAAATAAAGCATATTTGTGATTTTAGTCGCGGCGGTTTGGATGTTCGCATCCAAACCTTGCTCCGAGGCCACAAATATGCTTTATTTAGAATATTTTGTGATTAAATCCATTATGATAGGAATCGCTCTATTAAGCTTACTTTCCTTCAATGTTTGGATATATTCCTCACGTTCATCATAAACATACTGTACAGCCTTCAACAAAGTATTGCTTGTAAGCTCCTCTTCCTGCAGTACATAGCTATAGCCAGATTTTTCGAAAGAAGCAGCATTTAAAAGCTGATCTCCACGGCTCTGGGAAGCTGGAAGTGGAATAAGGATGTTTGGTTTCTTGAGGGCGAGGAGTTCGCAGATTGCGTTAGCTCCGGCTCTTGAAATGATTAAGTCTGTTGCTGCAAATAAATGAGTTAATTCTTTCTTTGCGTATTCAAACTGTTTATAACCATTTTTTCCATCAAGGGAAGTGTCATAATGACCACGTCCACATAAATGGATAATCTGGAACTGCTTTAACAGTTCATCTAAGTTCTCTCGGATGGCGTTGTTAATAGCAACAGCACCAAGACTTCCGCCCATTACGAGAAGAACTGGTTTGGAATCATCGAATCCACAAAGACGAAGACCCTCTTCCTTTTTGCCGGAGAAAAGTTCCTGACGAATTGGGGAACCAGTTAAAACAGCCTTATTTTCTGGAAGGTGCTTCAATGTCTCCGGAAAGTTACAGCAGACCTTTGTTGCTGCTGGAATACAGATCTTATTAGCGAGACCTGGTGTAAGATCAGATTCATGAATAATAACTGGTACATGTCTTCTCTTTGCTGCAAGAACAACGGGAACTGATACGAATCCACCTTTTGAAAAAATTATATCGGGTTTGATTTTTCTGATTAATTTTCTTGATTGGAAATATCCTGCAATAACACGAAATGGATCAGTAAGATTTTTAGGGTCAAAGTAACGGCGAAGCTTACCAGAGGAAATTCCGTGATAAGGAATACCCATTTCTTCAATCAATCTCTTTTCAATACCGTTATAAGAACCAATGTATTGAATATCATATCCGGCTTCTTTTAAGCTTGGAACCAGTGCCATATTTGGCGTAACATGACCGGCTGTTCCACCGCCGGTTAAAACGATTCGTTTCATACTTTTAAAACCCTCCTGAGGTAAGTGTGTGAACATCCTTATAGTAAATATAGATTATGCCTGCTGTTCTTTATATGCTATAAGGGCAAGTGCAAGCTGGTCAGGACAGGAAGTACCTCTGCCGCCACAGTCAATACCCTTTATCGTATTGATTACTTCATCAATATTACGTCCCTTAGCAAGGGCTGCAACGCCCTGAGTATTACCCATGCATCCGCCAATAAAACGGACTTCTTTAATAATATCATTTTCTACATCAAACTGAATTTCACGAGAACAAACTCCCTTTGTTTTATAACTGTACATCGATTTTCCTCCGCTATGTAAAAATACTTTTCCAAAATTGTAATGACAGTATATCACCTTTTTATCTAAAAAAATAGAGAAAAAATGCCTAATTTGAGGGGTCTGATAAAACGGACAAACGGACAAAATGCAAAAAACACGCTCTAGAGCAAACTATTAATGCGATTGAGCATTAAGAGTGTAGTGATACGAAGCATTTTTGTATAATAATCCTGCTTCGTTTTCGTCTCCCCTTTGACAAATTCCTAATGACGTGAGGGGGTCATCTGTGTTATAATGAGTCTACTTGTTTTGATGACAGTTAAAAATAGAACATTAAGTATTAGAATAGTACATGGAGGAAGAAGATATGGTTTGTATTGGTGTAATTGGAGCAATGGAAGAAGAAGTTGCTTCTCTCATTAACCAGATGGAAGATGCTGAGTCTAAGACTATGGCAGGTATGACTTTCAACAAGGGAAAGTTATGGAATCAGGATGCCGTTGTTGTTCAGAGTGGTATCGGTAAAGTAAACATGGCAATCTGTACACAGATTCTTGTAAATATTTACGGTGTAGATATGTTGATCAACACAGGTGTTGCAGGCGGTCTTTACAAAGATATTAATGTTGGTGACATTGTTATTTCCAGCGATGCACTGCAGCATGACTTTGATGTAACAGGTCTTGGCTATAAGAAGAGTGTTATTCCGGGAATGGAGACATCCGTATTTACAGCAGACACAGAATTAGTCGAGATGGCGAAGGAAGCATGTGAGATTGTCAATCCAGAGATTCAGTGTTTTGTTGGAAGAGTTGTAACAGGAGACCAGTTCATTTCTGATAATGGCACAAAGGCTGCTCTCGTAAAAGATTACGATGGATATTGTGCAGAGATGGAGGGTGCATCTATGGCACAGGTTGCAACACTCAATAAGATTCCATTTGTTATTATTCGTGCGATTTCAGATAAGGCGGATAACAGCGCACCAGTTGCATACGAGACTTTTGAGGAACAGGCTATTGTGCATACAGTGAAATTACTGGCTGCAATGTTTCTTAAGATGTCTAAATAGATGTCCAATTAAGTCATTTTCATAAAGAAGTATTCGAATCCCTTTTCCTTTTGACGGAGAAGGGATTTTTTTTACGAACGAATCCCCCTTTTCAAATGGATTTTCATTTCGTATAATTGGGTCACAATCCAGACAGAGCAAAATAATTTCGCATGGCAGAAACAGAATGTGGGTGAGTCATGGCAGACAAGATACCCGATTCGCAGATGCTTCCGGCTGGGGCCCATGCCGAGAAGAAATCCGTACATAAATCTGACCGGAAAAAAGAGTCTGCGCTGGACTGTATTACTTGATAATATTAAACTTCTCGCGGTTAAAATAATTAAGAAGGCGAGATTCATGGTAATTTATTATAGCTAAAATTATGAATGTGAAAATGTTTGAAATACCTGGGAGGGAAGAAAATGTTTGATTTTATTCTTGGTAATACCGTTTTTACAAAAGCAATTATAGCCTGTTGTTTTATTGGAATACTGAGCTGGTCGGTGTTGACGATCTCATACAGAAGCATGATACGTGCAACGTCGAGGATAGGGCAGACAAAGAAAAAGTGGCTTGTTGCCGCAACGATGCTTTGTTTCTCTGAAAAAGAAGTATGAAGATTATCACGAAATGGATATCAAAGTGAATAACGTGGAAACATTTGTGGATAAATATTTCCGCAAGAAAAGAGTTTGTGGATTACCTTGTGGCTTTTGGAAAACACTGTATCGCCTCACAATAGCAGCATGTGCGATAACAGGAGCGGCAGGAGCGCTGGCTGTCTCACAGGAAGGAGGTGAACTGACCAGTGTAATTGTCACCTATCTGACCGGTGTAATCGCTGCATTTGGATTGATATTCCTTGATATTTTGCTTCGTGCAGATGCAAAAGAACATCGCATCATCATGAATATGAATGATTACCTGCAAAATGTATTAGAGAACAGCATAGCAGGACGTGAAGTAGATTTAGAAGATGGTACTTCAAGAGAGCAGCGCCGCCGCCTTCTTCGTTATGCCAGAGAGAACACGAAGAAGAAAGCGAAAGACGAGCCGGTATCTTTAGAAGAAAAGAAAGTGCTAGAGGATGTTTTGCAGGAGTTCTTTGCTTAAAAATTTTATGCACATAGTTCAAGAATGCCCCGGCATTCTTGCTGCGAGATGCACGTCATGCAATTCACATCTGATATAGTCAAATATATAGATGCAGATATATGTGTCGCATAGATATAATTGAATATAGCTATATGCTTTGCATAGATATAGTTGGATATATAGATATAAGGTCTGATCTGGAAATGGGAATTAGGATGAAAAATGAATCACCCCTTCTTCAGATCGGACAAAGAGTGGAATGTATACCCCTCTTTCTCAAGGTTTGTGAGAACCGTATCTAAAGCTTCAGCGTTTGATTTAGATATATTATGTATCAGTGGAATGGCGCCGGGATGGATGTATTTTTCAAAATGATTGATAACGTAATCACTTCCCGGCTGATTATCAACATCATAATCAAGATAAGCCATACTCCAAAAGACAGTGGTATAACCGATATCCTTTGTAATCTGAAGGGTGCGTTCGCTGTATTCTCCTTTCGGCGGCCGGAAAAAACGATCCATTTCGTATCCGGTCGCTTCTTTCATGTAATTTGCATTATCTGTAATTTCTTCACGAACTTTTCTCGAATCCGTTTCTGGCATACAAACATGATGGGAAGTATGATTCCCAACGATATGCCCTTCTTTTTTCATTCTTTTGACCAGTTCAGGCTGATCCTCAATATAATGGCGGCACAGGAAGAAAGCCCCGGGTGCTTTATGCTTCTTTAACACATCAAGAATAGATGCGGTATAGCCGTTCTCATATCCACAGTCAAAAGTAAGAAAGACAGGTTTTTCATCGCCCTTTAGATTTGTTTTTATATACCAGGCATCATAACGGGAAAGATCTACTTCCTCCTGCGCAGAAGGGGTCATATGATTTTCTTCTCGTTTAATCCACCAGGCCATTTTTTTATTAGGAAGCGTATCGGGATTAATAGAAGAAACAGGTTTATTTGGCTGCGTGGAAGCAGCAGCTTCCTCTTGGACAGATTCCATAGAGGAACGGGTGGAAGAAGACTGTTTTGAAGAAAAATTGTTTTGAGAATTTGGATTTTTATTATGGGCAAAAGGATGACAGCCACAAATTATGAAACAAGGAAAAATATAAAGAAAAAGAAGAAATTTTTTCATAAAAAGCTCCCGGAAAGAAAATCTTTTTATAATATATTTCTTCAAAAAATAAATATGAATATTTAATCAGCTGATAAATATTTCAATTCCGATGGCAATCAGGATGATTCCACCGAGAATCTGCGCTTTGTTGGATAATTTTGTTCCAAATTTTTTCCCGATAATTAATCCACCAATGCAGATAAAAAAGGTAACGATAGCAATGATCAGGGAAGCAGCAAGAGCCATGATCCAGTTATATTCTGCGATAGTAAAACCAACAGATAACGCATCGATAGAAGTGGCAATTCCTTGAACAAACAGTGCCCCTGGACTGACAGCAGATACTTCTTCTTCGCAGTCGTTTTTTATACCTTCAATCAGCATTTTTCCGCCAATAAAAAGAAGAAGAATCAATGCAATCCATGGAATAAACTTTTCAAATACATGAAAAGACTCCGCGATCGTGTGTACGCAGAACCAGCCAATCAGAGGCATAAGTGCCTGAAATCCACCAAATACTCCGGCAATTGTGCATACACGCCCTTTGTTCATATGTGGTTCATTCAGACCGTTTGCCATGGAAACAGAAAAAGCATCCATTGCCAGGCCAATCCCAAGAAAAATGTTCGTAGTAAAAAATAGTAAGCTCCAAGTCATTAGAAATCCCTCCTGATTGTAATATGTACTCCACAAAAAAATTCTGAGAGTACATTAATCAAAATAACGCAAAAAAATGAGCATAGCGATAAGCTATACTCAGGTAATTATCATAAAAATATAAAAAGACCCATGTATAGCTTATCACAGTTATACATGAGTCTCGCAATTTAAAACAAGCCAGGTGAATTACACCAGTATGTTGACTTGCTACGTTCCAACGTATAAAAGAACGCTCGCTACTCCCTCACGGAATAATGTCTGAGTGGAAGTATAGCATATAGGGGAGAAATTATCAATAACTTTTTCTCAACAAGTATAACAATATTTGGGAAATTACATTTACCAGTATTTGAAAATTTCTTAATCCTCCTCAATAACCTGAAAATCAAGATAATCAAAATCAATGTGTTCAATAAAGTTATCCTGATAAAAACGAGTCCTTGCATGACTAATAAACTCCCGTTTATTTTTATCAAGCCACATCGGTTTTTCAAGGTCAAACTCATAACAGGCACGTTCTAAACAATCATATACTTTGGCAGTACGGGACATGGACATATCATAGTTCTCCATAACTGTGTCTTTAAGCATATGATTTTTTTCAAAAAGTTTGCACCAGATTCTCATAAAAGCTCCCTTCTGATATATTTAATCGTAGATATTGTAAATCATGTACGTTCAGAATCTCAATAGCAGAAACGATTATACTGATGTTAGAATCTTAATATAAACGGATTCGGTGGCAGATATTCTGAAACTACATATAATGTATATGTAGAAATTGGTATTTCTGAAAGTGTAACGAATTCAGAAGCATTTGTCAATTTTCTAATAAAGTAAGGGGCATTCTTGAATTTGCCTTCATTCAGTTGACGTAGTCCAAGTCCGCTATGCAGCCCCCATTCAGGCAAAATCTCCCGCAAATTGTAACGAACATTTTACGGAAAGCATTTTTCAAATACGCTTCCAGGTAAAATATTCAAAAAAATTCGTGAAAGTAGTCAATTCGTGAAAGTTTATAAAGGAAAAATTGCAAAAAAGTGCCGATATTAAAAAAATACTGTTAACAATTCGTCAAAGTGTGTTATAATCCGTAAATATAACGCAGTAACGCGATAAACATTTATTTTTAATAAATAATGCAAGGAGGATATGCAAAAATGGGAAGAGTATATAATTTCTCAGCAGGACCGGCCGTATTGCCGGAAGAGGTATTAAAAGAAGCAGCAGATGAAATGTTGGATTATAAAGGCTGCGGAATGTCCGTTATGGAGATGAGCCACCGTTCCAAAGTATTTGATGACATTATCAAAGAAGCAGAACAGGACTTAAGAGATCTCATGAACATTCCTGACAACTATAAAGTTTTATTTTTACAGGGCGGAGCTTCACAGCAGTTCTCAGCAATTCCTATGAACCTTATGAAAAATGGTGTTGCAGATTACATCGTTACAGGTCAGTGGGCTAAGAAGGCATATCAGGAAGCAAGCCGTTACGGAAAAGCAGTAAAGATTGCATCTTCCGAAGATAAAACATTCTCTTACATTCCAGACTGCTCCGATCTTCCAATTGATGAAGACGCAGATTATGTTTACATTTGTGAGAACAACACAATTTACGGAACAAAATATAAAAAGTTACCTAACACAAAGGGTAAAACATTAGTTGCTGACGTATCCTCCTGTTTCTTGTCCGAACCACATGACGTAGAAAAATATGGCGTAATCTACGGTGGAGTACAGAAAAATGTAGGACCAGCTGGTGTTGTAATCGTAATCATCCGCGAAGACTTAATCCGCGATGATGTAATGGAAGGAACACCTACCATGCTTAAATACAAGACACAGGCAGACAAAGATTCCCTCTACAACACACCACCATGCTACGGCATTTACATTTGTGGTAAAGTATTCAAATGGCTGAAAAAACAGGGTGGACTTCAGGCAATGAAAGAATACAACGAAAAGAAAGCAAAAATTCTTTATGATTTCTTAGACGAAAGCGAAATGTTCAAAGGAACTGTAGTAAAAGAAGACCGTTCCCTCATGAATGTACCTTTCGTAACAGGCGATAAAGAATTAGACGCTAAATTTGTAGCAGAAGCAGAAGCAAACGGTTTTGTAAACCTTAAAGGACACAGAACAGTTGGTGGTATGCGTGCATCTATTTATAATGCAATGCCAATCGAAGGTGTTGAAAAATTAGTAGAATTCATGAAGAAATTCGAAGCAGAGAACAAATAGAATTTGCTGTAGGCGTTTACCTTGCCTGCGGCAAATCACTATTCAGTATCCCTTTGCAGATGTATTCGGCTAATTTATCCACCAGATAAAGGCTCGTATATGGAAGCAGAATTTCACTTGAAACAGAAGCCTCATTTATAATTCCAGTAATAGAAATATCGCCTACAGGGCACAAAGGCCGTGCAACTCCTTTCCCTGGGGAAAGGGGCTGGCGGGACAGGGAAACAAGACCAATATGATTCTTGGTTCCAACAGCGGCATCAATGGCAAGGGTACAAGCATCGGGATGGACTAAAGAAATTTCAGGGAGCTGTTCGGTCAGATTGCCGGCATGGAGAGGTTTTTCTAAAGTTCCATACAAAGGATAAGGAAATTTCCGTTGTTTTAATTTTGAGCCAACAAGAGGGCCGAGGCAGTCACCAGTTATTTTGTCTGTGCCGATGCAAAGTAGAACAAGATCTTCGAATTTTTTATTTAAATAAGTAATATGGTTATTAAGTGCAATGGAAAAAGGTATAGTAGAAGCGTTGTCAGGGGCAAAATACTGATAGCGCTTTTCTTTTTTTATGTTGAAATTCATGTTAAAATCCTCTCTTTGTTCTCAGAGTCTTTCTTGCACTTGCTTTTGTGGCTGATTTTCCGCCAGCCGCACCCAGATTTCATCAACGTACGCACCGCGTACGCCTCAAAAAACTTGGGCACAATTGACAAAAAATTTCTCACAAAATCAAGCACAAAAAGATTCCGAGAGTACATATTTTTCCTATTTTATGATCTTTATGGAGCAAAATATTTGTATTTATATACATCATCTTTTTGTATTCCTTTATAGAATTCCTGCCTTCTAATTGTTCTCTATATTTTAGAAGTAGACAAAGAGAAAGAAGTTTAAACAATATTTTATTTTACATAGAACATTTACTTGAAAAATGAAAGAAAAATGCGAAAGCATATGACAAGAACTGCCATAGACAAGAATTGGGAAATGCTATGATTGAGACAGCCTGAAAAGAAAATATAAAATAAATCAGGAAACTGCAGCTTTAAGCATAGGGCAAAGAGCGGAGTTAGAAATAGAACAGGGAAGGTGGGAGATTTATGGCAGAAGAAAGACAGGAAACGGGAAAGAAAAAAGGAAATGAAAAAGGAGAAGTATCAAGAAATCTTCCTAGAAATTACAGGCAGATTGGAGAGCCGGGAGCAAAGAAAATTTATGTGGAAGATTATGTGTATACATATTTAAATAAATTGGCGCAGCCAGAAAATCTTTATGCAAGAGGTGCTATTTTATTTGGGAAAATGTATAAAACTACGATAGGAAAGTGTATGTTCATAAGTGGAGCAGCGGCATGCCAGAATTTCGAACTGGATTTAGATGAGACGATTTTTTCAGAGGAAAACTGGGGAGAGATTTATAGAATAAGAGATTCCTTTTTTCCGGAGCTGGAGATTTGTGGATGGTTTTTGTCAAGAATGGGGTTTTCTGTTGATTTAAATGACAAAATTATACGAATTCACATGGATAACTTTAGCGGAGAAAATAAAGTACTATATATGATTGATGCTCTTGAAAATGAGGATGCATTTTATCAATTTGAAAATTATTCCCTTAAAAAACAGCGAGGATATTACATTTATTATGAAACAAATCAGGAAATGAAAAATTATATGTTAGCAGAGGGTGAGATGGGGCGAATGCCGGAACGGGGAAGGCGTTCGGAAACAATAAAGAGGGATACTGCTGTTGTGAAAAATTATAAAAAGGCGCTAAGAAAAAAGAAAAGTTTGCGGCCGAAATCGGCATTTGCTAACCCGGCGTATGTTGCGGGCGGTCTTGTAGCAGCGATGGTTCTTATTTATGGAGTAAGGTCTGCGGTACAGTATCAGGGAAATCAGAAAATGCAGGAGGTATTTCAACAGCAGGAAATGACGGATGCGAAAAATGTGACAGGTGCACAGCAGGGAGAGAAGGAAACGGATACCGTGTCTAAGATAGAAACGACACAGAACAGTGAAAATGAAGTGGTTTCTGATGAAAAAGCGGGTTCTTCCGAAATATCAGAAGAAAGTAACAGTGAATCTGCCGTGCAGGATACCGAAGCAAGTGAAACGCAAACCACGGAAAAAACACAGCAAACCTGGGGGAGTATAGGAGGATACTATACCGTAAAAAGAGGAGATACATTAGCTGGAATTTCAAAGAAAATGTATCAGTCATATAACTATATAGAAATGATTGCAGAAGCGAATGGAATAGATAATGTAGATGAGATATATCCAGGTCAAATTTTAGAAATCCCTCAGATTGAAGATTAAAAAGGTTCATGCTATAATGAGCGGAGTGACATAAATGTCATATAATATGCATACGACATCTATGTCATATAGTATACATACGTCATAAAATATTTTATAGAAAGAGAAATGAATGGCAAAACAGATATATAATTACGAATTGTTTACAAATAAGAAAGATGAATTGGCAAAGATAAGAAAGAAAGCTACAAGAAATCGAAGGATAAAGATATTGCTGCTGGTGTTGATCTTAGCGGGAGCAGCGATAGTCGCTTATATTCTTTTTAATAGCAAATGCAACTATTATACATATAAAGATAAAGTTGATACAGAGGACAGCGGTGATGTATCTTACGAAAACTTTGATGAAGGATATCTGAAATATAGCAGCAACGGTATTGAATATCAAAAGCAGTTTGGAAGAGCAGAATGGAATATTGCATTATCCTATGAGCATCCATTTCTGGCGAAGTCAGATTCTTATGCAGTATTAGGAGATAAAGGCGAAAATACGCTTATATTACTCAATAAAAATGGAAAAGTGAGAGAATTCACATTGAAATATCCGTTGTTACAGGCAACCGTTTCTGAGCAGGGTATTATAGAGATGATACTTGAAGGCTCTGACAGCAATTATGTACAAGTATATGGAAAAAACGGGAAGTTGATTGCGGACATGCGCTCATCTATAGAGGAAAAAGGTTATCCGATTACAGCAGCGATTTCTCCGAATGGAACACAGCTTGCGGTAAGCTATTATTCTATCAATGGAAATACTTCCAAAACATCTATTGCATTTTACGATCTCAGCAGACAGCTCCAATCGGATAGTATACCATTAAAAGGCGGATTTGATTATACAAATACGATTATTCCTAAAGTTAGCTTTATGGATGATAATACGGTAGCGGCATTCGGAAGCAAAGTAACATATTTTTATAATATAGAGGATTCTCCAAATGAGAAGAAAAAACTGGAGTTTGATCAGCAAATACAGAGTGTATTTGAAAATGAGGATTATGTAGGGTATATTATCAATAATTCTGCCAATCCGGAAAAAGGTAAGTATATTCTTCAGGTTTATAATAAAAAAGGTGCCAGAAAGTTAAATCATATCGTCGATATGAATTATGATTCCATATCTATGTGGGGTAAAGAAATTATTGCAGTACGAGGTAATGAATGTACAATATTTAATATAAAGGGAAATATTTTATTCCAGGGTGAACTAGAAGGCGATTCTATAGAAACAATTGTACCAGCAAAAGGCTGGAGAACTTATCATGTAGTATTTCGTGATAAAATAGTGAAAATGCAGCTTCAGTTCTGGAAAAACGGTAAATAGGATTTTCCGCAGGAAAGGGAGACGCGCCCAAAGAGTCGCACCGCTCACGGGTGCGTGGATTAAAATTCT
>ERZ791852.729-NODE-729-length-22989-cov-22.629110_pt1 | contig 22989 bp, 18 predicted proteins | sample MGYA00510287_ERZ791852 | MGnify/ENA primary metagenome ERZ791852 (study PRJEB30046, sample SAMN00715257) | human gut metagenome | study: EMG produced TPA metagenomics assembly of the A metagenome-wide association study of gut microbiota in type 2... | reverse complement strand
CAATTTTTGAGGATTAAAAATCTTAATTCCATCAGACAAAAAAGTAAGAGCGGTAAAAGTCACAAGATCTCTAGTAAAAAAATTAGTATCATAAATATAATCACTCTGAAAATAAGAATTAACAGACTCAGAAATATTAGAATTCAAAGAATTCAAACTATTAGTAAAATAATTAAAATTAGTCTCCTTAGCACTCTCAGAAAAAGTTTTAGAAATCTTTTTCTTATCCTCTTTCCCTAACTGTTTTTGAGCCTCCTCAATAGTAAACAAATCATCAGTCCTAAACCAAATCTTATTAATAAGATTTTGAGTAACAACCTTAACAGACGCCTCATCCTTCAGCGTATTTTTCAAAGAAGAATAGCTCTGAGTACTAACAATATTAATACACTTAGACTCTCTACTTAACGAAAAAAAATCGCTATCCGTTTTTGTACAATATTTATCATACTCATCGCAGATAAAAGCAGTTTTTCTAACAATGCCACTAGACAAAGAAGACAAAATTTCAGTCTGAAAATCCAACTTCAAATAAGTAGCAATAATTTTAGCCAAAAGGCTATATTCAGAAATATTCATATTCAAAACAACAATTTTCCCAGACGCAACTACATCATGAAAACCCAAAAAATTCAATTTATTTTTTTCAGGAGAAAATGTAGAAAAAACATCATAATCAGAAATAAAAGTATTAGTAATACGAGTAATTTCCGAAATCAAAATACCCTTTGTTCTAGAATCCAAACCTTCAAATTCCTTTTGAAAAAAATTCAAACACTCGTTAAGTTCATAAACTTGTTTATTATTTAATTTAGAAGAAATAAATAAATCCTTTAAAATACAAATCTTTTCTTTATAATAGCCAGGAACAGTAATCAATTTATGCAATTCAGAAAAAGTAACGTAATTATTATTATACAATCTGCACAACTTAATTGCTTCTGCTAAAATCTGCTCTGCCTTATCAAGCCAATAAGATTCTGAATTATTTTCAGAAAACAAAGTCAAAATAGTTTTTAATCTATTTGCCAAAATAAGAGGTTTCAAATTTGGTTTGTGTAAAGGGTTATAATAAACGCCGGAATTCAAGCCGATAACAATTAAATCATCTTGCAAATTATAAAAATTGACATAATTTTTTACTTGATTATAATAATTTCCTTTAACATCTAGAATTAACATTCCTATTTTATCCGTAGGATTTTCACTATTATATTTAATCAATTGTTCGGTAAAAGGATACATTGCCGAAGATGTTTTACCAGATCCAATAGTACCAGTAATTAAAAAATTCTGATACAAACCTTTTTCAGGAATGTAAACTTTTTGCTCACCATTTTTCCCAATTAATAAATTTAATTTTGATATATTTTCAAATTTGTTTTTTTCAGAAATTTTTTTATTAATTGATTTGTCAAATTTTTTATTTAAAAATTTAATTAAAAATTGATTAAAAATACAATTAGAAAAAATAAAATTAGAAAAAATATAAGTGAAAATAAAAATTAATTTAATATATTTCCAAAGAACAGGATTTTTTGAGCAGATATCAAAAGGATGTATTCCATAAGTAATAATAATTTCTTCAGAAATAAAAATAGGATAAAAATGAACAAACGCTATTATACAAGAAATAAAAACAAAAAAAATGCAAAAAATAAATTTACGCTTTAAAATTATAATTCCTCCTTCTTAATTTTTAATTTTGAACCTTGACGAGTATGAAAAATTTTTAATTCGAAAAATGAATAAATTGAATATAAAGTAACAAAAAGATTAATAATAAATATGATAAAAAATAAATTTAATAAACGAGAAATAATATCACCGCCTTACTAATACAAAAATATACAACATTTTTTTTAATTTGTCTATACTTTTTTAAAAAAATATGATAAAATTTTAATACGATGACAAAAAACGCCTACAAATGCGTCTTTTTGTAAAATAAAAAATTAAGGAAAAACAAATTTAATTTAAATTAGGACCTTAATGGAAAGGAAAGATAGTAACCATGAAATTTAGTAAAGATACAACAATAGGTGAAATTTTAGAAAAAGCACCAGAAAAAGCAGAAATATTATTAGAAATAGGAATGCACTGTTTAGGATGTCCTGCTTCACAAATGGAAACACTAGAGGAAGCATGTGATGTACATGGAATAGATGTTGAAGAAGTAATAGCAAAATTAAACGCATAAAAAATAAGCCAAAAGTAAAAGTTAAAAGTAACAAATGGGTTAAAAAAATCAATACATTTGTCAAAAAAACACGAAAAATTTAAAAAATTAAAAAAAAATTCAAAAAAATTTGACAAATGTATTGACATTTGAAAAAAAATATAGTAATATATAAAAGCGTTACGGATACGTAACAAAAAAATGGTGACGGGCTATTAGCTCAGGTGGTAGAGCACTTGACTTTTAATCAAGTTGTCCCGCGTTCGAGTCGCGGATAGCTCACCAAAAGAACTAAATAATGAATAATTATTTAGTTCTTTGTATATATGGCCCCTTGGTCAAGCGGTTAAGACATCGCCCTTTCACGGCGGAGACATGGGTTCGATTCCCGTAGGGGTCACCAAGAATGCCACTTTAGCTCAGTTGGCCAGAGCACCGCACTTGTAATGCGGGGGTCCTCAGTTCGAATCTGAGAAGTGGCTCCATATGAAAGGTCAGTAGTTTTGATTTAATCTTAATTATTGGCTTTTTTATTTTATAAATTTTCGCACACGGACAAAATTTCAAATTTGTTCCAAGTAACTCTAATATAAAAGGGAGGCACTAAATGAATAAAGTAATAATAGTAACAGGAGCATCCAAAGGAATAGGCAAAGAAATATCAAAAGAACTAGCGAAAAAAGGAAACACAATAATAGCAAACTACAACAAATCAGAAAAAGAAATAAAAGAACTACAACAAGAACTAAAAAAACAAAACATCAAAATAGACATATATAAAGCAGACGTCTCAAAAAGAGAAGAAGCCGAAAACCTAGTAAAATACACAATACAAAAATACGGAAAAATAGACGTGTTAATAAACAATGCAGGAATATCACAAATAAAAGAATTCACACAAATAACAGACGAAGACTGGAATAACATGATAAATACAAACCTAAACTCAGTATTTTACATGTCACAAGAAGCATGCCACAACATGATACACAACAAAAAAGGATGCATAATAAACATATCATCAATATGGGGAATAACAGGAGCATCATGTGAAGTACACTATAGTGTAAGCAAAGCAGGAGTTGACGCTCTAACAAAAGCACTAGCAAAAGAATTAGGACCATCAAACATAAGGGTTAACTCAATTGCACCAGGAATAATAAACACAGAAATGAATGCACATTTAAGCGAAGAAGAAAAACAAAACATAGAAGAAGAAATCCCATTAGAAAAAATAGGGAAAGCAATCGATATAGAAAGATGCGTAGAATGGTTAATTAAAGATGAATACACCACAGGACAAGTAATATCAATAAACGGAGGGTGGAATATATAAAACAAAAAAATCTGAAAAACAAAACTTTTCAGATTTTTTATTTATGCCTCATGAACTTTCCTTTTATAATTACCAGATAATATTTTTGGAAAATAAGTAATAATTTTATACACTGCCAAGCGAATTTTTTTGCTCCATAAATAAGACTTTCTAAGTTTTCTAGCACTACCCAAAGAAACAGGCTCATCCTCCAAAACTATTAATTCGGCTTGTTTTTTCTCCAAATTGAAAGTATAATTTTGACCATCATTATTATCCCATTCATCATTACCATTTCTAAAGCAAAAATTAAAAGAATCACCTTCACCCAAGAAAATTTCAGCCTGGAAACCTAATTCTGTTTTTTCCATTTTTACTTCGTTTAAATTATCCCAATTAATGCCAAATCCATAATGAATATAGACTTCTTCAGCATTTTCTTGAAAAAATTTTCCTGTATATGATATTTTTACATTACTATTTTCTACTAATTTATCTGTATTAAAAAAAATATTTTTTACTAACTCCATCAAATATCTCTCCTTATTTATCTTTTGCTACAAGTATTATAATATTAAATTCGATAATGTTCAAGTGTTTTTTGTAAAATTTTTAGAAAATTTGCAATTTTTTGTTACTTAAATGATATTTTAAATTTAAAAGAAATATTGTAAAAGAAAGCAGAATATGATATTATGTAGGTGTACAGCAGAAAAAAATCAAACTAAATTTATGTATTGAGAAAGGAAAAAATACATGGAAAAAAGTAAATTAAAATGGGAAGATTTAGAGAAAAACGCCAGATATGAACCACTAGAAGAGGAATTAGAAGAAACAAGAAAGCAAAAAAGAAGCAAAATAAAAATGGAAAAGCAAGAAAGTAAAAATATAGAAAAAATAATAAATTTACAAGAAATAAATAGAAAGAACAAAGAAGAGCAAGAAAAAATAAGATTAAAGACAGAAATAGCAAATTTAAAAAAACAAGAAAAAAAGAAACAAGAAAACAATAAAAAACAAGAAAAATTCAAACAACAAAGACAAAAACAAAAAAACAAAAAAATTCAAAAACAAGAGAAACTAAAAAACCCAGAAATAATAAAGAAAAGAAATAAAAATAAAAAAACCATAAAATTAATAAGCATAGTATTTGCAATAATAATAGCAATATTTTCAGTAATATTTGCAATAACAAACATAAACAATGCAAACATAACAAAAGGAGTAAAAATAGAAGGAATAGACGTATCTGGATTAACAAGAGAACAAGCAAAAGAAAAATTAGAAAGCATATATAGCGAAAAAAAGAAAAAAGATATAACACTAAAATACGAAGACTTTGAAACAACCATAGCTCCAGAAACATTAGAAACAAACTACAATATAGAAAAAGCAACAAACGAAGCAATTTTAGTTGGAAAAAGCGGAAATATAATAACAAATAATTATGGCATATTTTTTGCATTAATAGGAAAGAAAAACATAAAAGTAGAAACAACAATTAATGAGGAACAAACAAAACAAGCAATAGAAGACATACAAACAAATTTACCAGAAACAATAGAAGAGCCAGACTACTATATAGAAAATGACAAATTAATAATAACACCAGGAAAAGAAGGACTAAAAATATTAACAGACAAACTTCTAACAGAAATAAAAGAACAACAAAAAAATATAAATACAAATCAAGAAACAATAGAAATACCAGCAGAAAAAGCATGGCCAAGCAAAGTAGACATAGACAAAATCCATCAAGACATTTATAAAAAAGTTCAAGACGCATATATAACAAAAGACCCAGTAGAAGTTCATCCAGAAGTAATAGGAATAGATTTCAATATAGAAGATGCAAAAAAAATACTAGAAGAAAATAAAGAACAATATGAAATACCATTACAAATAACAAATCCACAGGTAACACTATCAAACTTAGGCTCAGAAGCATTTCCAGAAAAAATAAGTGCATATTCAACAAGATATGATGGTGGAGATAAAGACAGGTCAACAAACCTAGAAATAGCATGTAAAAAAATAGATGAAAAAATAGTGTTACCAGGTGAAACATTTTCATATAATAAAACTTTAGGAGCAAGAACAACTAAAGCAGGGTACAAAACTGCAAAAGTATATGAAAATGGGGCAGTTGTAGATGGAATAGGTGGAGGAATTTGCCAAATTTCTTCAACATTATACAATGCAGTTTTAAAAGCAAATATGCAAACAGAAGAAAGAAGAAACCATCAATTTATAACCTCATATGTGCCAGAGGGCAGAGATGCTACAGTAGCATATGGTGTAACAGATTTTAAATTTAAAAATACAAGAAAATACGCAATAAAAATAAAGGCAACTGCATCAAACGGAGTTGCAACAATATCAATTTATGGAATAAAAGAAAATCCAGAATACAACATAACTTTTGAAACAAAAACCATTTCAACAATTCCGGTTACAGAAAAATATATTGAAGATAATACAATAGCAGAGGGAACAGAGGAGATAAAACAGAAGGGAGCAAATGGTTGCGTTACGGAAACTTATATAATCAAGAGTCTTAATGGTCAAGTGGTTTCTAAGGATTTACTTTCAAAAGATACTTATAGTGCAATGCAAAGAATTATATTAAAAGGTACAAAAAAGAATTAGAAAAGTGGGGAAAAATCTCCACTTTTCTTTATAACTACCAACAATATAAAACGTATGTTCAAAAATGTCAGTTATTTTTATAAATTTAAAAAAAACAACCTACCAACATTCTTGTTAGTAAGTTGTTTTTTTGGTGCATCATCTCGGTTTCGAACCGAGGACCTTCAGATTAAGAGTCTGCTGCTCTACCAACTGAGCTAATGATGCAAAACCTAAATTACCTTCTTATTATAGCGTTTATAAATGCAGATGTCAAGAGATTTTAATAAAAATGTCTTATGAACCACAATGTAAAAAAGACATTTTTGTATTCATTAATTCAAAGCACGTGCTTTAACAACAAAACGTCTAGTAGCCTTAGAATTTGCATTATCATAATAGCAAGTAATTAAAGTTAAATCAATATTACCATTCGTTTTCTGACTAGTACAAGAATTATCATCAGGACTAACAATATCTGTAGCATAAACAGAATAATTCAAAGTTTTATTATATAAATCTGTAAGTTGAACAATATCACCAATCTTTATATTAGGCAATTTGCTAAAAAATTTAGTAGACTTATAGTTATGACCTAAAATAACCAGATTGCCAACTTGATTTGGGTTAGAACCCCAATATTTTGTTAGACCAATTTTTAATAACGAATCAGAATAATTAGAAAGTATAGGATACTCAATTCCTAAACTTGGAATATTTAAATTAGCAATAATAGAATACTCTTCGCCATCACTTGTAGTAAGAATTTCACCATGAGGATAATCTGTTGAATTTGTAATTGTTTCAGTATCATTTTCTAATGTATTTTGATTATTTAATTCTAATTCATTATTTACAATTTGATTTTCTGTATTTTGACTAATAGGCGTTTTGGTAGAAAATAATGTAAAAAAAATTAAAAATATTAATAATATCAAAAATAATATTACACAAATAATAATATGCCTTGAAGTATTTGCTTTTAAATTTCTCATTGCTATTCTCCTTTAAATAAAGGATGCAACATCAAGTTACATCCTTAAAATTTTAAATTCCTTTTAAATTATTATATTTTTTATATGCAAATATTCCGCCACCTAATATGAAGAATATTGCAACAATAATTCCTATACTTGAACCAGTATATGGCAATTTGCCAGGTGCGGTTGTTGAATCTTCTTCAGGATCTGCTTTTGGATTTGAGTTATCTTTATTTGTTGTATCTCCTGAATTAGAGTTACCTCCATTTTGATTGCTATCATTGTCAGTTGATGGATTTGAACTGTCTTGAGGTAAGTATTCAAATTTTATATTGTATTTTATAGCATATGCTGCAGCCAAGGAATTTTGATAACAATATATTGTTAAGTCTGTATTGTGATTTTTAAATACTAAATCTGAAGTGCTACTGTTATAGCCACCCATATCTGTCACATTATCTAATATTTTAATTTTCTTTAAAAAAGTACAATCAGAAAATGCCCACAACCCAATTTCTTTTACTGTATTTGGAATTGTTATTTCAGTTATTGGTGTACTTGCGCAAACATAATTAGGGATAACTGTCATTCCATCTTCTAATTCAATATGTTTCAAATTCGTACAACCTGAAAATGGAGCACCAGAAGCAATTTTAGTTAATGTTTTTGGCAATTTTATACTTGTTAAGGCAGTACAATTATTAAATGCCATATTAGATAATTTTTCAACATTTCCTAAATTTACATTTGATAAACTTGTACAATCAGAAAATGCCCACAATCCAATTTCTTTTACCGTATTTGGAATTGTTATTTCAGTTATTGGTGTACTTGCGCAAACATAATTAGGGATAACTGTCATTCCATCTTCTAATTCAATATGTTTCAAATTCGTACAACCTGAAAATGGAGCACCAGAAGCAATTTTAGTTAATGTTTTTGGCAATTTTATACTTGTTAAGGCAGTACAATTATTAAATGCCATATTAGATAATTTTTCAACATTTCCTAAATTTACATTTGATAAACTTGTACAACCTGAAAATGCCCATAATCCAATCTCTTTAATAGATTCAGGAATTACAACACTTGTAATATTAGAAGCACCTTTAAAAGCATTATTACCTAAAGATACAACCGTTTTTCCCTCCAATGTACCAGGGACAGTAACACTACCAGACAAAGCAGAAGCATTAGTACAAACCAAATCTGTAACCTGTCCAGCATCATTTAACTTATACTCAAAAGAAACTGAAATTCCATTAAGAGTAGAAGTAGCAATTAGTATATCTGAAGCATTAACTAGTGTAGGATATACAAGTAATGCAACAGTACAAAATAATAAAATAAATAAAATTTTCAATGTACGAGACATTTTTTCCTCCTTTGTGTGTATAAAACACTAAAAAATTTGCTTTAAACTAGCAATTAAATTATAACATTAAAAAATAAAAAAGTAAATAATTTTTTCACAATGTTATGTGAAAAAATAACAAAAACCGACAATATTATATGTTGAACAAGAACATAAAAAATAGATAATAAAATAGAAGTTTTATGGAGGTAGAAAGATATGGAAGCAGACAACAGAAAAAAAGAAAAAAACTAATTATAGATATGATAAACTTATTAGTAAACAGATAAAATTATGTAAACATTTTTTTGAAAAATACATTGACAATTTCAAAATAAAAAGATAAAATAGTATATGTAAAATAAAGAAAGAGGTGGGAAAAATGCTAAAAATATACAGCACAAACATAGAAACAAACAAAATAGAAGAAATAAAAGAAATCAAAAAAGGAAGTTGGATAAATTTAGTAAACCCATCGGAAAACGAAATAAAAAAAGTATGTGAAAGCGTAGAAATACAAGAAGACTTCATAAGAGACGCACTAGACTTCGAAGAAAAAGCCAGAATAGACAACGAAGAAGACGACGGAACAATACTATTTGTAGTAGACGTACCAATAATAGAAAAAAACGAAGAAAACGACGTATACACAACAATGCCTTTAGGAATGATAGTAGTAAGAGACGACTACTTCATAACAGTATCATTACGAAAAAACAAAGTAATAGAAGACTTCGAAAAAATGAAAATAAAAAACTTCCAAACATACAAAAAATCAAAACTAATATTCCAAATGCTATACCTAAACTCATCATACTACCTAACATACCTAAAACAAATAAACAAAGAAACAGAAATAGCAGAATACATACTAAAAAAATCAATGAAAAACAAAGAACTACTAAAATTACTAAGTTTAGAAAAAAGTTTAGTATACTTCACAACATCACTAAAATCAAACGAACTAGTAATGGAAAAAACACTAAGAGGAAAAATAATAAAACTATATGAAGAAGACGAAGACATACTAGAAGACGCAATCACAGAAAACAAGCAAGCAATAGAAATGGCCAAAATATACAGCAACATCCTAACAGGAACAATGGACGCATATGCATCAATAATATCAAACAACCTAAATGGAGTAATGAAATTTTTAACATCAATAACAATAGTACTCGCAGTACCAACAATGGTATCAAGTTTCTGGGGAATGAACGTAAACATACCATTCCAAAACAGCAAATTTGGATTCCCAATAATGATACTAATCTCAGTAGCATTAACACTAATCGTAACATGGTGGTTAAAAAGAAAAGACATGCTTGACTAAAAAAAGACCTAGAAACATAAACTTCTAGGTCTAAAAAAATATAAAAACTAATTAATCTCATCACCCAAAATATCCCTAATTTTTTGCAACTGAACCTTCAAATTAGAATAAACAGAAGAACCAATAGAAGTATCACCACTATCATAATTAGCAATAGACCTCTCAATATCCAAAATTTTAAACTTATGAACCTTAGCGGCAGAATTCTTATACATATAAATAGGAACATAAGAAACCTTATTAATCAAAATTTTACCATCAGAATCCTTAGTAATATCCAAATTCAAAATAGCAGAATCCCTAGTAATCTCAGCCCTTTGGTCTGCAGTAAAATTACCCAAAGCATACACAACAAAAACATCTTTAGTAGAACCATCATCTAAAGTAATAGTTTTCTTTTCCATAGGCTCGATAACATGAGGATGATTACCAAGGATAATATCAACACCACTTTTAAACAAAAAATCCGCAAGTTCTTTTTGCTCATCATTAGCAGAAGTCTTATACTCAGTACCCCAATGCATACAAGCAACAATCATATCAACATTTTGCTCCTTAGCCTGCTTAATTTGTTTAGAAATCAAATCTTTATCAATCAAATTCAAACAATACGGTTTATCAGAAGGAACAGGAATTCCGTTAGTTCCGTAAGTATAATTGATAAAAGCAATTTTCACACCCTTAACATCCTTAATTAAAATTTTATCCTGGTCTTCAGCAGACTTATAAGTACCCAAATGAGAAATACCAACATTATCTAAAACATCAATAGTTCTACAAATACCAGAATAACCATAATCTAAAGCATGGTTACCAGCCAAAGAAATAACATCAACGCCAATATCTTTTAAACCAGTAGCCAAACTATCAGGAGAATTGAAAACAGGATAATTGCTATACCCCCTATCTTCACCTGCAAAAGTCGTTTCCAAACTTCCTATAGTAATATCTGCACTACTTGTATAATCTTTAATATCATCATAAACATAAGAAAAATCATATTGTTTAGTGCTACTATTATAAGCATCCCAATATTGAGTATTATGACATAAAGTGTCTCCAATTGCAGTCATAGTAAAATTGATAGGCTCAATCTTTTCTTCTACAGTTTCACTTTTTACCGAAGAATCTTGAATAACGTTTGTACTATTAAAAAAATCTGATTTTATAAGTACCAAAAGGCATAAAACAAAAATCAAAAATAATAAAATAAATAATAAAAATTTTTTCAACATTATCACCCTTTATTTTTAAATTTATAACAACATTATCATAAAAATAGAAAAAAATCAACAAAAAATTTAAACTAAATACCACCAAAACAGTTGACTTATGGTGGTATTTAGTTTAAAATATATATGGAGGAGTTTACTATGATATATACATATAATGAACTGTTATTAAAATATAAAAGTGCATACCAGATAGAAAAAGCAGTTAAAAATAGTGAGGTATATAAAATTGAAAAAGGAATATATTCAGACACACCAAGTGCACATTATTTAGAAATTACAATGAAAAAATATCCTTACGGAGTATTTACATCTTATTCAGCCTACTATTATCACAACTTAACAGACGTTATTCCTAAGGTAATGTATTTAGCCACAAACAGAAATGGAACATTAATTAAATCAGAAAAAATAAAACAAATTCGTATGAAAAATGAACTATATAATTTAGGAAAAACTCAGATTGATTATGAAGGAATAAAAATAAATATTTATAATAAAGAAAGAATGCTAATTGATTTGGCCAGAAATAAAAATCAAATAGGTTATGATTTATATAAAGAAATAATATCTAATTATAGAAAATTAGCAAATTCATTAAATACTCAAAAGATAGAAGAATATTTACAATATTTTGTAAATGGAGATAAAATTTTTGAAATTATACAAGATGAGGTGTTTTAATGTATATATATGAATTAGTAAATAAATATGTAGCAGCAGGTTATTCAGAAGAAGATGCGATTCCAAAAGTTGCTCAAGATATTATTTTGCTTAAAATTGGAAATAGTAAATATAATAAAAATATAACTGTAAAAGGCGGAGTTGTAATGCATAACATTTCTAAAAATATGCGTCGCGCAACTAGAGATATGGATATTGATTTTATAAAATATTCTTTGGAAGACAAATCAATTCTTAATTTTATAAAAGAATTAAATAATACAAATGATGGAATAAAAATAAAAGTTACAGAAAAAATTGAATCATTACATCATCAAGACTACAATGGAAAAAGAGTTTATATACAACTAACTGACAAGAAAAAGTACTCAATAAATTCAAAACTAGATATTGGAGTACATAAATATTTTGATATGAAACAAGATGATTATTATTTTGATTTTAACATAATAGATAAAAGTGTTAGTTTACTTATAAATTCTAAAGAACAAATAATTGTTGAAAAATTAAAATCATTATTAAAATTTGGTATTACTTCCACGAGGTTTAAAGATATTTTTGATTTTTATTATTTAATTAATAATGAAAAATTAGATAAGGACAAGCTAATAAAATACATAGATATTTTAATTTTTCAAGATGAGAATATGCGTGAAAATACTTTAGAAGATATAAATAAAAGATTAATAAATATATTAAATAATCGAAGATTTCAATCAAGACTTAATACTGCAAATAACAATTGGCTAGAGATACCTATAAAAGATGTTATCGATAATATTTTAGTGTATTTTAGTGGATTAATAAAAGTTATAAATTAGAAGAACTCGTAAAAATTAAAAAATAAAAAATTTAACCTAAACAATATTACAATTCGAAGACTTTTAATATAAGAAAAAGGAGAAAATTGATGAAAATAAAAGATAAGAGAAAATTCATAACAACAACCGCAATAATAATTCTATCAATACTAATAATAATAGGATGTATAATAACCACAATAAGAGACCAAAAACACAAAACAGAAGCCACACAAGGACAAGCAATAGAAGAAGAAACAATATTAGAAGCACAAATAAGTAACAACGAAACAGACGAAAACACGCCAGTAGACGAAAACATAATAGACGAAAAAGCCATAAAAGAAAGCAAAGTAGAAAATGAAAAAGAAATAAAAGACAACAAAAACAAATACTACATAAAAATAAATAATCAAGCAAATGTAGTAACAATATACACAAAAGACTCAGAAGGCAACTACACAGTCCCAGTAAAAACAATGGTTTGCTCAATAGGAACCGCAACGCCAACAGGAGGAAAATACAAACTAAATGGAACAAAACATAGATGGCACACATTATTTGGACACACACCAGGAACATATGTATATGGACAATATACAACCGCAATTGTAGGAAACATACTATTCCATTCAGTACCATATACAACAAAAGGAAATCCATCAACACTAGAATATGCCGAATATGATAAACTAGGAACAAAAGCATCAGCAGGATGTATACGTCTAACAGTTCAAGATGCCGCATGGATTTACAACAATATAACAACAGGAACAATTGTTGAATTTTATTATGATTCAAATCCAGGACCACTAGGAAAACCAAGTGCACAAAAAATATCATGGAACACAGAATGCAGAGGTTGGGACCCAACAGATTCAAATTCAGAAAATCCTTGGAGAAACAGTAACAAATCTTCAGAACAAGAACAACCAACACAACCAACACAACCAACAAACAATAATACACAACAAAATAATCAACAAGAACAAAACAGACAAGAAGAAAACAAATCAAATAACCAAATTCAAAACAATCAAGAAGAAACAAAAAACAATACAATAGAAAACAAAATAAATAACAAAATAGAAAATACTAACAAAATTCAAAATAACACATTACAAATTAACGCAACAATAAATAATATAATAAGAAAAAATTAGGACATAAAAATCCTAATTTTTTTACTTAAAAATAGGAATAAACCCAAAATAATTAGCATATAATAATAGCAAATTAGAAAATAAAGGAGGAACAACATGAAAGTAGTGGACAAGATTGCATTAGTGCTAATTATAATAGGAGCCATAAACTGGGGACTAATAGGATTTTTCAAATTCAATCTAGTAGACACAATATTTGGAAGCATGTCTGTAATCTCAAGAATAATATATGTATTAGTAGGAATATCAGGACTATGGGGAATAAAATTACTGTTTGATGATTAATTTTAATTTGCCAAATTTCCCCAAATATGATATACTTAACATAAGAAATTTGAAAAACAAGATAACATCATCAAGGAGGAAACAACATGAAAACAAAAATTTTTTTAGTATTAGTAGCAATGGTAGCAGTAACGGTATCAGGATGTGGTCGGAATTCTTCGAATGATGACATTAGTTCTGTAAAAAAACAAATTACAGAATTACAGCAGCAGGTGGAGAATCTACCAAATGATTCTGCAAAAATAGCAGAAATCGATAAAAAAATCGATAACTTGCAGAATGATGAAGCAGAAACAGAAATTAAAGAATTGAGTCAAAAAAATAAGGAATTAACTCAGAAAAATGATGAGTTAGAATCACAACTGTCAGCACTACAAGAAAGTGGGGGATATGAAGTTTTTGTAGACACATTATTTCCATCAGATGGAAAGACATATGTCATAAATCCAGACTATCAAGATGACGTAGTGATATACTCAGATACTACATGTACAGCAAAACTGGAAAAACTGCCAGAAATTGCAACTAGAGAATACGTTGATGCATATGCAGAAAACGGTCTTAAAATTTACTGCTATAGGACAGTAAATGACCGAATTGTATATACAACAAGGTCATTAGATTTAAAAGAAAAATAATCTTGTTCTCAGGCGGGGGCGATGCCTCCCCTGAGTTTTTTCAATTATTTAACAAAATTATACTTTTTAGATGCGGATTCAAAAGGAACAAAATGTCCCAAACAGAACCGTCTCCAAAAGGACATTTTTATGTTGATTTTTCTAGCAAAAAATGGTATACTAGAACAAGCAAAAAGAACAAAAACAAAAAACAACAAAAAACAGGGAGGAAAACAATGTTAAATGCAATCGGAGTAACAGTACGATTTGGAAAAAGAGTACTATTTGAAAACGTAAACATAAAATTTGGAAAAGGAAACTGCTACGGAATCATAGGAGCCAACGGAGCAGGAAAATCAACATTCCTAAAAGTACTATCAGGAGAAATAGAACCAAGCAAAGGAGAAGTAACACTAGAAAAAGGAGAAAGACTATCAATACTAAAACAAGACCACTTTGCATTCGAAGAAAACACAGTAATAGACACAGTAATGATGGGAAACAAAGAACTATATGACATAATGAAAGAAAAAGAAGCAATATATGCAAAACCAGACTTCACAGAAGAAGACGGAATGAAAGCCGCAAAACTAGAAGAAAGATTTGCAGAACTAGACGGATGGAACGCAGAATCAGACGCCGCAATGCTACTAAACGACTTAGGAATAATACCAGAAAACCACTATAAATACATGAAAGAAATAGAAGCAAGAGAAAAAGTAAAAGTATTACTAGCACAAGCACTATTCGGAAACCCAGACGTATTACTACTAGACGAACCAACAAACGACTTAGACCTAAAAAGCATAAATTGGTTACAAGAATTCTTAATCAACTTTGAAAATACAGTAATTGTAGTATCACACGACAGATACTTCCTAAACAAAGTATGTACACACATAGCAGACGTCGACTTTGGAAAAATAAAAGTATATCCAGGAAACTACGACTTCTGGTATGAATCAAGCCAATTAGCATTAAAGCAAATGAGAGAACAAAACAAGAAGAAAGAAGAAAAAATTAAAGAATTACAAGACTTTATAGCAAGATTTAGTGCAAATGCATCAAAGTCAAAACAAGCAACATCAAGAAAGAAAACACTTGAAAAAATAGAACTAGACGAAATAAAACCATCAAACAGAAAATATCCATATATAGACTTCAAGCCAGACAGAGAGCCTGGAAAAGAAATTCTACAAGTAAAAAATATTACAAAAACATTTGAGGGCGTAAAAGTATTAGACAATGTATCATTTACAGTAAAACAAGACGACAAAATAGCATTTTTAGCAGACAACGAAATAGCAAAAACAGTCTTATTTCAAATAATATCAGGAGAAATGGAACCAGACAGCGGAGAATTAGTATGGGGAACAACAATAACAAAATCATACTTCCCTAAGGACAACAACTACTTATTCGACACAGACGAGAACATTACCGAATGGTTAAGAAAATACTCAAAAGACCCAGACGAAACATATGTAAGAGGATTCTTAGGAAGAATGCTATTCTCAGGAGATGAAGCGCTAAAACAAGTAAGAGTCTTATCAGGAGGAGAAAAAGTAAGATGCGTTCTTTCAAAAATGATGCTTTCAGGAGCAAACTTCTTAATATTTGACGAACCAACAAACCACTTAGACATGGAAAGCATAACATCAGTAAACGAAGGAATGAAAAAATTTACAGGAAACATTCTATTCACATCACATGACCACGAATTAACACAAACAGTAGCAAATAGAATCATTGACATTAAAGAAGATGGAAATGTAATAGACAGAGAAATAACATACAACGAATACTTAGGAATTGAATAAAATAAAAAAGAAAAAATAGAGAAAATCAACTCTATTTTTCTTTTGTTTTTTCTACATATTTTCTGAAGTACCGTTATCTGATGTAATAACTTCAACATTATCAGTATTTCCAATAGCATATTTATAAAATGCGATTTTGGCAAGATGAGCATAAGGAAGAACCCATAATAAACCAATTCCAAATGGAATAGCACCTAAAATAGCCCAACCGATAAAAGATAATTCTAAGCAGAATAAACTAGCACGTTTTCCAGTCATTAATCTTTGACTTTCCTCAACAGCATCTGCACCAGACATATCTGGATTATCAATAGCAACTAATATAGCCAATTGATAATAATATGATTTAGTTATTAGCCATACAATAGAAGCAACTAAAAGAATTATACCAATTAAAAGCATAAACATAGAAAACGCAGAAGCACCAGAAGATTGAGTAGAAAAAGCCATAAATCCCATAGAAACGCCACCAACCATAATAATCACGAAAGCAACTATAACGGCGATTTCTGGAAGAATCATTTTCAAAAACATTTGAAAAGCGACACCCCAAGATTTTCCAAAATTAGAAAAACCTAAAGTAGCGAAATCAAAAGCCTTAACATCTTCACCATTAAATAATTTTAAAAATGCAAATACAAGTCCAAAAGATAAAGGAACATTAATAATAGTATTTACAAGACCAAATATTTCTTCCATTGATTCAGGAAAAAGACCTTCAATAAATCCAATAACAAAAGTCAAAGCCATATATGCTAAAACAATAAAAACCGCTTTACCCCATTTACCAGATAATTTTCTACGAGCTTCAGTTCTAAAATCTGATGAAATCATTTTTCAATTTCCCCCTTTCATTTTATTTAAATTTATGATATATTAAACAAAGAAAAAAGTCAATAAGATATCAAAAATTGACTAAACATATCAAAAAATGTCGAAAGCACAAAAAATAAATAATGTCAAAAGCATTTTTAAAAATTAAAGGGAGGAAAACAATGGACAAAATAGCAAAAACAATTGCAGAAGAATTAAACATCAAAATACAACAAGTAGAAAACACAATAAAATTAATAGACGAAGGGAACACAATACCATTTATCGCACGTTACAGAAAAGAAGTAACAGGAGGACTAAGTGACGAAGTACTAAGAACATTTGGAGAAAGACTATCATACCTAAGAAACTTAGAAACAAGAAAAGAAGAAGTAATAAAATCAATAGACGAGCAAGGAAAATTAACAGACGAAATCCTACAAGCCGTAGCAATTTCAAAAACACTTGCAGAAGTAGAAGACATCTATAGACCATACAAACAAAAGAAAAAGACAAGAGCAACAGTAGCAAAAGCAAAAGGACTAGAACCACTAGCACAAATAATAATTGAACAAAAAGAAACAAAACCAATATTAGAAATAGCACAAGAATATGTTAATATAGAAAACCTACCAGAAGAAGACAAGAAAAACAAAGACAAGGCCGTTGCAACTCCAGAAGACGCAGTACAAGGCGCTCTAGACATAATAGCCGAAGACATTTCAGACAATGCAAAATATAGAAAAGAAATAAAAAGACAATGCTACAGAGAAGGCCTTATTAAAACAAAAGCAAAAGACCCTGAGAGCAAATCAAACTACGAGATGTATTATGACTATAGTGAAGCACTAAAATCGATTCCTAGCCACAGAATTTTGGCAATAAACAGGGGAGAAAAAGAAGACTTCCTAAAAGTATCTATCGAAAAACCAGAAGACAAAATTTTAGCATACATAGAAAAAGACATTATAAAAAGTGAAACACAATTCACACAAATGCTAAAAGACACAATATTAGACAGTTTTGAAAGATTAATAGAACCATCAATTGATAGAGAAATCCGTTCAGACTTAACAGAAAAAGCAGAAGAAAAAGCGATAAAAGTATTTGGACAAAACTCAAAACAACTATTATTAGGAGCACCAATTAAAGGTAAAACAGTAATGGGATTTGACCCAGCATACAGAACAGGATGTAAAATAGCCGTAATAGACGAAACAGGAAAAGTCTTAGACTACACAACAGTATATCCAACAGAACCACAAAATGATGTAGAAGGAGCAAAAAAAGAATTACTAAAACTAATTGAAAAAGACAAAATAGACATGATAGCAATAGGAAACGGAACTGCATCAAGAGAATCAGAAATGTTTGTATCAGACATGATAAAAGAAGCCTCAAGACCAGTACACTATGTAATAGTAAGTGAAGCAGGAGCATCAGTATACTCAGCATCAAAACTAGCAACAGAAGAATACCCTGACATAAATGTTTCCATAAGAGGAGCAATATCAATAGCAAGAAGATTACAAGACCCACTAGCAGAACTTGTAAAAATAGACCCAAAAGCAATAGGAGTTGGACAATATCAACACGATGTAAACCAAAAAAAATTAGCCGAAAGTCTAACAGGCGTAGTAGAAGACAGTGTTAACAAAGTAGGAGTTGATGTAAACACAGCAACACCATCACTACTTTCATATGTATCAGGAATAAACAACACAATAGCAAAAAACATTGTAAAATATAGAGACGAAAACGGAAAATTAAAAGAAAGAAAAGAACTTTTAAAAGTACCAAAATTAGGAAAAGTAGCATTTGAACAATGTGCAGGATTCTTAAGAATTATAGACGGTAAAAACCCACTAGAAATAACTGCAGTTCACCCAGAAAGTTACGAAGCAACAGAAAAATTACTAAAAACTTTAGGATTTGGCAAAGAAGACTTAAGAGACAAAGAAAAAACAGACGAACTAAGACAAAAATTAAAAACAGTTGATGTAGCAAAAACAGCCAAAGAACTAGAAATAGGAGAAATGACACTAACTGATATAATTTCAGAACTTAGCAAGCCAGGAAGAGACCCTCGTGAAGATATGCCAAAACCAATTTTAAGACAAGATGTTTTGAAATTAGAAGATTTAAAAGAAGGTATGATTTTAACAGGAACAGTAAGAAATGTCATAGATTTCGGAGCATTCGTAGACATTGGTGTTAAATATGATGGACTTGTTCATATTTCTGAAATGAGCGATAAATATATTAAAAATCCATCAGAACTAGTATCTGTAGGAGATATAGTAAAAGTAAAAGTTATAAAAATAGATATGGAAAGAAAAAAAGTAGGGCTATCTATGAAAGTATAAAAGATGGATTAAGGGGCCACCACCCCCAATCCCTCAAAAAACGGGATTGGGGGACGGGTCTTCAATCCCGCTTTTTATACATTCTAAGCTATGGGATTATACAAGAATCCGCAAGAACATAAAAATATTTCAAGAAAAATGAGAAAAAACGTTAAATTTTTCTCATTTTTTTTGAGGGATATACCCGTAAAAGAAGGCACACCAAGCAAGAACAAAAATATTACAAATTCATAACATTTTAGTAACAAAATATTAATATAAGAAAAATGAACAAAAATAAAACCTTAAATTTGCCGATTCCGTAGCAGAAAATTAAGTATAGCAAATCCATAAAAACGCTTTAAAATCAATGCTTTGGACACACTTGAAAATTGCAAAATTTGGCGAAAGATGTTATATTATAAAGTATAATATTAATATAAAATTAAGTAGAAATAGATTTATATATTACGAAAGTCAAAGAATGCAATGTAGATTTATATATTATAAAAGTTGCATAACTTTCCGAATATATAAAATAAAGCAAAAGGGAAAAAAGGAGGAAAACAAATGAAAAAAGAAAAAGCTAGAATGAAATCTGAAACCCTTGATACTGTAGAGAGAGAGAGAGAGAGAGAGAGAGAGAGAGAGAGAGAGAGAGCTACTCTTTAAACGAAAAGAAAAGAATATCTAAACTTTTAAACGAAAGAAGCGGAATAACAATGGTAGCACTAGTTGTAACAATAGTGGTACTTCTAATTTTGGCGTCAATCTCAATACAAGGAATAACAAGAACAGGAATATTTCGTGCAGCAGAAGACACAAAATTAGAGCACAAAAGAGCCGCAATCGCTACAACCTTGCAAACCAAACTAAAAATAAATCAAACCGAACAAATAAGAGGAACAGATGAAGAAATAATACGAGAAACATACGAAGACGTCAAAAATGATCTAGAAGAAATAAAAAAAGCCGGAGGAAAAGACATAGAGGTAAGTGAAGTAACATCAGAAGAAAAAGACGGAAAAACAGAATGGTTCTTCGAGGTAAAAGTAGATGGAGATGTATATAAAGTAGGTCTAGACGGTTCAGACTACTTAGGAAAAGAAGACGAACTATCACCAGTAATACAAATAAAAGTTGTAAAAACAACAACAAACACAATAGCAGTAACAGCAACAACAAGAAGAAACGAAGGCGGAAAAATAGAATACTACATAAAAGAAAAAGGAAGCACAAACTTTAACTTAGTAGAAACAACAGACCAAAACGAATTCACATACACAAAACTAAAACAAGACACAACATTTGTAGTAAAAGCAGTAGCAATAGGAAAAAACGGGCAGAAAAAAGCATCAAACGAATTAGAAGCAAAAACAAGTATAGTACCAAAACTAGACTCAAATGACATAAAATTTGCAGCAAAACCAGACACATGGACAAAAGAAAGTGTAGAAGTAACAGCAACACTAAATGTAAATGGACAAACATTTAGTCTAGCAACAAGTAAAAACACAACAACAGACTGGGTAACATCAAATAGGCAAATATTCACATCAAATGGAACAATGTATGCAGCACTAACAGACGGAAATAACTACGGAATAACAGCATCATACGAAGTAACAAACATAGACAAAGAAAAACCAGAAATAAAAAGCATAATAGCAACAACAAACACAATAAAAATAACAGCAACAGACAATACAAGTGGAATAAAATCATATGCAATATCAGAAAGTAGCCAAACACCAACAAAATTCACAATAGTAGACAACACAAAATTATTAAATAAAATAATAGAAAACGTAAAACAAAGCACAAAATACTACGTATGGGTAAAAGATGAAGCCGGAAACATAAGCAACGCAGCAGAAGTAACAACAGCAACAGTACCAAAACTAACAAACGCAAACACAACAATAACAAAAACACCAAGTGATTGGACAAACCAAAGCGTAACAGCAAAAGCAGAAACAACAGAAAAAGGATATTCATTACAAACAAAAAAAGACAACGGAGAATGGCAAAACACAGACACACAAAATTACACAGAAAACGGAACAATATATGCACGTTTATGGGACGGAACAAATGCAGGAGAAGAAACATATGCAAACATAACAAACATAGACAAAGCAGCACCAACATCAACAGGAGCAGAAATAAAAAATGTAACAGCAGCAGGATATGACGTATATGTATATGGAGTAAAAGACGCAGGATCAGGAGTAAATAGAGTACAATTCCCAACATGGACAGAAGCAAACGGCAAAGACGACATACAAGGAAGTTGGCAAACATCAACAGCAGCAAAAGGAACAAAACAACAAGATGGAACAACATGGGTATACCATGTAAACATAACAGACCACAAAACAGAAGCAGGAGTATACAACACACACGTATACGCATATGACAATTTAGGAAACGGAAAATACATATTTGGACAACAAATAACAGTACCAAAAGTAAAAATAACATATGACGAAAACTACATAGCAAATGGAGAAACAGAAAGCAAAAAACAAACAGTAGAAAAAATATACAACACAGAACTAGGAACACTAAGTACACCAACAAGAACAGGATATACATTTGTAGGCTGGTTCACAGAAAAATCAGGAGGAACACAAATATCTGGAACAACCAAAACACCAGTATCAGACACAACATACTATGCACACTGGACAGCAAACCAATTAAACTTTGCAAACCAAACAATAACAAAAACATTTAGCACAAATGCACAAACAGCAAATATAACAGCTGCAAGCAACGGAACAGGAAGTTATACATACACAGAAAAAACAGAAACAAATGCCTCAGGCACAGCAACAAACTATATAAGCATAAATGGAACAACAATAAACATAGCAGCAAACACACCAGCAGGAACATATACATATGTAATAACAGCAACAGACAATAGTTCAAAAGTAACAAAAGACGCAACATACACAATAAAAATAGAAAGAGCAAAAACAGCAACAGCGGCCGCAGCAAACAAAACATATAATGGAGCAAACCAACCAGGTGTAGCAGGAACAAACGTAACATGGACAGGAACAACATCTGCAATAGATGCAGGAACATACACAGCAACAGCAACACCAGATGGAAACCACGCATGGAGTGATGGAACAACAAATGCAAAAGCAATAACATGGAAAATAAATCCTAAATCTGTAGCAGTAACATGGGGAACAACCACAACATTTACTTACAATGGAAATGCACAGGCACCAACAGCAGCCGCAACAAGTGGAGTAGCAAATGAAACAATAAATGTAACAAGAACAACTGAAACAAATGCAGGAAGTTACACATCAACAGCAAGCATAAGCAGTGTAACAGGTGGAAGAGCAAGAAAAGAAAATTATACACTAACAGGAAACACAAAAGCATTTACAATAAATAAAGCAAGTGTAGCAAGGCCTG
>ERZ791852.718-NODE-718-length-23319-cov-4.962087_pt1 | contig 23319 bp, 20 predicted proteins | sample MGYA00510287_ERZ791852 | MGnify/ENA primary metagenome ERZ791852 (study PRJEB30046, sample SAMN00715257) | human gut metagenome | study: EMG produced TPA metagenomics assembly of the A metagenome-wide association study of gut microbiota in type 2... | reverse complement strand
TCTATTGCCCTATCGCAGTATAAAGGAGAAAAAATATGAATGTACAACAACTTAACAAACTTCCTCAAGAAAGAATCACTACACAAGGTAGACCGATTATCACCCTCTATTGCCCTATCGCAGTATAAAGGAGAAAAAATATGAATGTACAACAACTTAATAAACTTCCTTAAGAAAGAATTACCACACAAGGTGGACTGATTATCACTCTCTATTGTCCTATCGTAGTATCTTAACAGTAAGAAGGCTATGTTCGCTAAACACGCTAAACATAGGTCTTTTTACTTTTTTTTTTTTTTTGATATAATCTATTAAAATTTTACCTATTGAAAGAAGTACTATGATTGAAACAACAGAAATGGGCGCACTATTCAAAAAGTTTCGCTTATCAAAAAAATTAGCTTTAAAAGACGTTGCTGGTGACTACTTATCTATATCTTTCTTGTCAAAATTTGAGCGTGGAGAATCAGAAATTTCTTTATCTCGGTTCTTATTACTACTAGAAAATCTAGATGTTAGTATAGAAGAATTCTATGGTATTCTCTCAAAAGAAAAAACGACTTATACAGAACTACTGTTAGAACGTGTTAGTAAGGCGTATTATCAAAATAATATACTTGCTTTAAAAAAATACCTAAAAGAAGAGAATAAAAAATATCATGATAGCAATAAAAAATTATTCCTGTATAATACAATCATGATTGAATCCTTTTTATCTACAATTACAGAGGAAGACGTAGATGAGGATAAAATAAAAATTATCACGGATTATCTTTTTGATATTGAACAATGGGGTAAGAGGGAGTTGATAATACTAGGAAATAGTATGCCAGCTATTTCTTCAGAAACTCTCAATGTACTTGTCAAAGAAGTCATTTACAGAACAACTCTTTTTGGAAATAATGAATCAAATTTAAAAATTAGGATTGATTTACTGATAAATGCAACATCTGAATTTATTGAAAGAAATCAACTAGATTTAGCAAAGTCGTATTTAGATATAATTTCAGATATAGGTATTCCAGAACTCTTTTTACACGAAAAACTTGAGTATAATATACTTTTAGGAGCTTTCTGGATTAAATCAGGTAAAGTTGAAATTGGAAAAAAACTTATTGAGAACTGCCTTTCAATCCTCAAAACTTTAGGAGCAAATAATCTACTCGTATCTCACGAAGCCTACTATGAAGAACTACTAAATTCCACTATATAACAATATCTAACTTTGATGTTTAAAATGGTGTAAGCTAGAACTATAAAAAGATATTATCTTTTTATAGTTCTAGCTTTTTTTAAGGAGAATATTTATGATTGATACCATGATTTTTCCAACTAATCTATCCCCAGATAACTTAATTATTAACTCTAACTTTACCTATGTATTTTCAACTAATAAATCTATCCCATACCAAGGCTGGAAGATACATATTTCAGCAACATTAGATAATTATCAAATAATATTAGATTCTGTAACTACTATCTGTTTAACGAACGATACCCCATTTAAATTTATAAACTCTATAGAAAAATTATTTTTTATCTTTTCAAAAAAGACATCTCAAACTGAGATTGGAAAGTTTATTACTATCTACCCTGAAAACGATCAAACCTTTCTCTATCTACTCGATGTCCTATATCAAGAATTAAAATATGAATCTGGCATCCAAATAATGACAGACCAAAATTATAAACAGTCACAGGTTATATTTTATAGGTATGGACTCATGAATGCATCTGTAAAAAACGGCCAAAGACCCTGTCTTTTTGATAATAATGGTGTTGCATATCCAGATCTACCGGGTGCATACTATTCTTGCCCTGAATTTGTAACAGAATACTTTCCTGAAAAAACTAATACCTCTACTATCCTAAATGAGAGATACGATATGAAATCCATCCTTTATCAAACTGGTGCAGGAAATATCTATATCGCAATCGATATTACTAATTCCCAAAAAGTGATTATAAAAGAAGCTCGAAAATATGTCTATGCTACTAGGGATATTACTTCTATAGAATTACTAAAAAATGAAGCTAAAATAATTAAAAAATTATCAGGTTCAGTAACTCCTAATTACATTGATGATTTTTATTTAGAAGGTAACTATTACCTCGTTGAGGAATTTATTGAAGGAAAAACACTTAACGCTTTAAAAACAGACTTTAATTTACTCCTAAAACGAACTCCTTCAGAAATTACAACTTTCAATAATAAACTCCAAAAAATTATTTCAAAGCTATTTAAATCATTAGAATATATCCATAATCATGGTGTTATTGTTGACGATATCTCCTGTAGTAATATCATATTAACATCAGAAAACAAAGTTTATTTTATTGACTTTGAAACAGCATATTTAAAAAATGAAAAACCATTGATAGCAACAACAAATAGCTGCTATCCAAAAACAATATATGAAAAATTTGAACATAAAGATATAGTCAAATTATGGTACTGTATCATCAATCTATTAACCAATGCAAGTTCACTTTTAAAATTTGATCAAACTGGAACAGCGACCTTAAAGCTATTTACAAAGATGTGTTTAGAGATGAACTTCCCTTCACAACTATTAAATAAATTTATGAAAGACTTTAAGTTAGAAAGGAACAATAGAATGTTTTTTATTAACTTTATCAAACTAGGAATGGATTTGGAAAAACTCATATATAAACGAGATCAACTGTTAGATACTCTAGTAACTAGTTCTACAATTTTTATAGAAGGTAAATCTTGGTGTGAAAAAGTAGATAACTATCTAGCAATAAATCAATTAGGACTTACTCCATCTGATAAATTAACAGTAAAAGATATTCAAGGAAGTGATTTAGATTCTCAGTTAGCAAGAATTTTACTAGATGAATCACAAGAAAATTTATCTGACGACATGTTATCTGAAAACTTTTTTAATGATCTGGAATACAAAGAAAAATATCGTCTACTAACCATTTTAAACTCAAAACTAAAAAATCCTAATTTATTTAGGAAGCTAGTAAAATCTATTATTTCTAATAACATCAGATACGAAAAAAATGTTCCTTATCTAATCATTGAAGACTATCTTTCTCCATATCTAGTAGATGGAAACTCAGGTTTAATTATTGAATTAATAAAATTTAGTATTTCTGAACAAACTACAGAATATGATGATTTTATTAAAAAGCTAGCTAGAGGAGTAGAACATCCCTATGCCAAAAGTACATCACTCTATAATGGATTAGCAGGGCTTGGGCTTGCAAATGCCTGGTTATATCGCTATTTTGATAAAATGTATTATTTACAGACTAGTATTGATATCGTTAATCACATTTGTGATTACTCAATAGAAAAAAATGGTAAATTTATATTAATTGATCCAATACGTGATGAAATAAAGTATAGCTATTCTCATGGCATGTTAGGCCAATTCTATTTTTTTGAAACTCTTATCTCTTTGATAAGTAAGGTACAAAATAAGGACAAAAATTATGAAAAAATACATCTTACAATTTAAATTTAAAAATTTACTGCATCTATTTCTTATTGCTTGTAATTCTGCATTTCTTGTAGGTGCTTCTGTTACCTTAGCATTTATGACCAATCAATTAGTCGCAGCTAATTTTAAAAGCTTCCTTATTTGGTTGGGAATTGAAATATTACTTTACCTTCTCTATCTTGTATTTACTTATATCATTACTATTCATCAAGCTAAGTTAATACAAGAAATGTCTCTAAAAATTCGTTCCGATTATATTAAAAATATAACTAATTCTTCTTTCCATACTTTCCAAAGCAAAACTATCGGAGATCATCTCTCCATTTTAAATAATGATATTCAAATCATCGAAAATAGTGGCTTTTCAAATTTATACAGTCTATTTTCTACATTATTTACCACTCTCTTTTCTATTATTGCTCTTTTAAGTTATGATATTAGAATTGTAGTTTTAACTATACTATTAACAATTTGTCTTACATACCTTCCTAAACCATTTGCTACAAAAATGCAACATTTTATGTCGCTATTTTCAACTGCAAACGAAGAGCTCATATCTGGATTAAATGACCAATTATCAGGATACAAAACACTTTATTATTCGAATAAAAAACCTACTCTATTAATTCAGAACACAAAAATAATTAGGAACTATATCACACAAAAAGTAAACTTTACTCAAAACAGTACTAGAATAGAGACAATCATGTCTGCATTTTCTATTATGGCACAAATGTCAATTCTTTTCTTGACAGGTTTACTTATCACTTTAGGACAAGTTTCAATTGGTTCTATATCTTCTGTAGGACAAATTTCAGGTAATATTTTTAATTCATTAACAACACTTAATCAACTACAAGTGTCAATTCATTCTGTTAAACCTTTATTTTTAAAATTTGAGGTTTCTTCTAAACATACTGAGAAAAGAACAGTAAATAACATTGAGAATATTGATATTTCCGATTTAGAATACAATTTTGGTAATAAGACAGTCTTCTCTAAACTCAATCTCAACTTAGTTAAAAATAAAAAATACGCTATTATCGGTGAATCTGGAAGTGGAAAGTCAACATTGATAAATATTATCTTAGGAAATCTCCAGAATTATACTGGTCATGTAAAATACAACAATTTAGAGTTAAAAGAAATTGATGAAAATTCCATTGTTTCTCAAGTCGCATATATTAGTAATTCCACACATATTTACAATGACACACTTGAAAATAATTTAACTCTGTGGTCTCAAGACATTACACAAAATGAAATAAAAAAAGCTTTGAAAAATGTCAATTTACTGGACTTACAGGGGCGTTTAAAGGAAAAGGTATCTAATGATCTACTTTCAGAAGGCCAAAAACAAAGAATTGGTATTGCAAGAGCCCTATTAAAAGGCAGTAAAATTATTATTATGGATGAAGCTACAGCCAATCTTGATAAGACTAATGCTGATTTTATTGAAAATAATCTTTTAAAAAATCCTGATATTACCTACATTACCGTAACACATCACCTTAGTTCAGAAAGAGAAAAATACTTTGATCAAATCATTAAATTAGCATAATAATGTGCAGAAGCTTTTGGCGACCAAGTCCTCATCAGAAATCTAAAAATGGAAAAAGATTTAAATACAAAATAACGAATCTAAGTGACATAGATGTCCTTTAGATTTGTTTTGTTTATACTCATTTATATCATTTAAGCAAAGAGGTAGTGTAAAATAATCTATGGGAAATACAGAGTAAATATTGCTCAAATCTTTTGTCAATTATATAAAAAAGTGTTAAGATACTTAAAGTAAAAGCTTGTTCAGATAATATTCACATTTTGGTCAGTTTACCCAAACTAAGTATTTCCTCAGTTACGGAGTACTGAAAGGGTAAGAAGAGTAAACCAACCGTTTTGTACTGATTCTGAAAATTATTTTGTAACCTCTTATCTTTACATTTGTTGCTCTCTAGCCTTGCATTGATATCAAAAATCTATATAATAATAATTAAAAACAGAGCCAGAAGAAAGGGTGAGAATTATGTTTATGATCTTGGTTCTATTACTAACATTAGCGAGTTTCTTATATGTTACCATCGGTATCGCCAAGAAAATCTTTTCAATTTTCGCCTTAATTACACCAATTGTAGTCTTAGGTGTTGGGCTTCTTATCGCTATGAATTAACAAAAGTCAAGGGGGGTCACTATCTTACAGGTAGTGACCTTTTTTGTTATGCTTTTAATGTCAAAAAAGGCATTAAAGGAGAAACATATGAAAGCACTTAAACTTATAAGAGAGGACGGTTATGAGAACGTCCATTATGCTAGTTTAGGGGAGCAAAAATTTAAAACATTGGTTGTTGCAGATAGGAAAGATGAACAAGAACAATGGTTTGAGCAACCAGAAATTGAATGTGTTCCAGAAGAAGTTTCAGATATCATTCGAAACTATACACTCCCATATATTGATCTCGGAAATACTGAAGATGAGTATTTGTTAGAACAAGCAACTAATAAGGTTGTGTCAGTTGTAGTAGAGAATGTACTTGAAACACAGCCATTTATTCCGAGAAATAGAAATGGTCGCCCTATCGGTGAAGGTGTCGCATTCTGCGATATGTTAGTAGGGCGTGTTCAGAATGGAGAACTTGCTGGAACAACAGTTTATATTAAGCAAACAGAATCTGGCTTCCGCCAACCAAAAGACTTCTTTAAAATGGTTGGGCGTATTTTCCCTTGCAAATTAACTGAAATTCATATCCAAACTATCGACAATTATAAACTAACGATTAATAACCCATCAAACTATGTTGTTGAAGGTAGTATTGAGTTAGCTGAGTGGTTAACTAATTACCAGCTTCTTCAGCAAATTGAAAAGAGTAAAGATAACTCTTCTCGTAATCGAGATAGAAAAAACGTCTTGGAACGTACTCATGAAGGTATTGTTTCTGCCGTGATTAACAATGGTAGTAATGCAGGTATCATGGTAATGACCAAAAAATTACAAACGGTATTCATTCCAAAACATAGGGTAAGTTATGAGTGTGATTCTTCATTTGTTAACCTAGACGAAGTAGTATCAGTCTTTGATAGGGTGGAATTTAAAATTACTGGGGCCAATACCCAAAAACCAAGTCCAAATCAAAGAGAACGTCACATTATCCATGACTATATTCGTATCGAGGGAGATATGAAAGTTCTCGAAGAAGCACCTCAAGATGCTTTGATTGAGATGATTGATAATAAGAAAGTCATAGGACGATTGTTTAAAGTGCGATTCATCAGTTTTGATCCACAGAGTCTACATACAGTAGAGTTGGTTGACTTTCCAGGTATCAAAATTAAAATGAAGGACTCAGGTTCTTTAAATCGAGTTCCTTTTAAGCAAGGAGATGAAATTTCAGTTGTTATTCAAGATGCTCATTATCGCTGGGTAGACGCAAATAGCAGGGGGCGTCGAGTGGCTAAAAAAACTGAAGAAGTGAGCAGTCATTCACAGAATACGGAAGAGAAAAAATGTCTGTTTCGTATCAAATCACGTTTCAATAGTTTCTATCCGAATCGTGTGAACAGTAAAATCTTATCAACATTTTTTACTAGTTGAGTCGCATATAGTTCCCTCTGAAATGGGAACTTTTTGTTTACGTTCGGAACAGAAAAATTTAACAAGGAGGGAACATGAATCATCATAATATCAATGCTATTGTCTATTATCTGATAGTCTTTATTCGGTATGTCTTACCTATTACCTTGGTCTTCATCGGTATCGGTAGGTGGAGTTATGCTAAATCTATCAATAATCCAGAGAAACAAATCATGGGAGTAAATTTTGCCTTAAAATCAATTTTATTCTTATATATCGTTACATTTATCCCTATTTTCATCATCTATGGACTCGCAATGATATCAAAGGGAGGCACACATAGTAGTGACTTCTCTATGATTAGTTTCGTAGAGGTCTTTACCCTAATAGAAATTCTAGCAGTTGGGATATTACCTGCATATGGTTTCATACAGGGATACATATATCACTATCAATGGTTGATTACAGAAGGTAAGAAAACAACAAGCTTACCTCGACGAAATCTATTCATTAGACTTGGAATAATAAGTCCGATTGCTATTGTTGTATTCATGGAATTCTTGAAAAGAATGTTTGCTTACTAGAAAGGTGCTTTATGCGGAAGATCTTGAAATTATTTTTTAATCGTTATTATACAAATGGTAAGCGAACTATAGATATCTTACTGTTTTGTTGGCGAAAATATATTGATTGGGTATATCATATATCTTTTGGATTATTTGTTTTCAATATTACTATGTTTATCTTTAGATGGCGTTTGCCTAATTGGGTATTTATATCTTTATTTATATTTTTGTTCGTTAATATGGCTTTAGTTTTATACATTGGTGTATGGCACAGTAATGTTACAAGTCGTCAAATTTTCGTGTTATTTGAAAAATATGATACCTTGAAACGAGCAGAACGAAAGAAGATTATTGGTAAGTATGCTATAAGAGCAGCACTAGCAGCAGTACTTATATCTTCTGGATTATATGTACTAACAATCAATAACTTTATCTTATCCCTCATCAATCGTATGTATGATGTAGCAGATAATTATCTCAAATATATGCCCTGGTCGATACCAAATGGAAGTCAGACAGGTATTGTATTAAGTTATCATACCCTAAAACCCTTAATAGGAGCTGACTGGTTTAACAGTTTATTATTGTTAACTCCGATTGGAGCAATTGGTCTTATTTTTTATAATAGCTATGCGACTGGGATTGCTGAAAAAACCTATGAGAAACTTGTTGAGCAATGGCTAGGAGGACGTTACTTCCAAGACAGTGTATTAAGTAATATTGTTCATAATCAAGATGAAAAAGGTCAAGCGAATTTAGTTATGGGGCTTAACTCTAAAACTGGAGAGCAAGTGATTTTACATGCTAACGAGAGGACTTATCACACTATTATCTTTGGTTTGATTGGTACTGGTAAATCGGCAACGATTCTGATTCCAGCAATGCTACAGGATATGGAAAATATGAAATACTATCTATTATCCTATCGTAAGTATTTGACGAAAGTAGATGAAGAACTGGAAGAAGAATTCTTTAACACAGAGTTTGAACGGAAGAAAAAAAGACGTGAATTGTTGGAACAGTGGTATAACAATGGTTATGCTGCAGAGCTTACAAATGGTATTTATATGACTGAACCATCAGGTTCGATGTATGGCACAATTGTTAAGTACGCTCATAAAATGGGCTTCCCTGATGAAATGATTTGGACTCTAGATCCTACTAACCCAGGAACAGGTGCAATTAATATTTTGGATGGAGATACTACTCAGGTAAAAGGGGCTGTTCGAGACTTATTTAAACGATTTAGTGATCCAAGTGGGACTGGTTCTTCTTTCTTCCTTAACCAAGAAGGACAACTTACTGATAATATCATTACGGTCATTAAAGAGGTAGCGTTGATACCAGATGCCCCAATAAACTACATGTTAAAAGGTAAGTCTCCAACACTAACTGAATTCTCAAATATGTTACGTTCTAGTGATTGGATTGAAGCCTATATTGCTGTTTTTGAACAATTACTCAATCGAAAGAAAAGGCTTTTTGAAAAAACGCTGAAAAAGCATGAAGAGTTCTTAGAGCAGGAAAAAGAGAAGTGGTTAGAGGAATCAGAGTACAATCGTGAACACGAACAACTCTTTGATACTATCCTTAGACCAGAGAATGTGCATGAAGCTATAAACGCATTTAATGATGAAAGAAATAAACTTGAAAACCTCCAAAGTTCTTATGATTATTTTATCAATGCTCATCAATTAAATTCGTACACAGAGGAATATTATTATACCTTTGATGCTAACGTGTCTGGTCTAAAAGCAGTTATTGATGACCTATCATCTTCACCAGAAATCCGTCGTGTATTTTTCTCTCAAAGTACCAAAGATTTAGATATTGTTTTAAAAACGGGTGGGATGATTTTGGTCAATTCTGCTAAAGGTGTTCTTGGTAAAGAAAAGTCTCGAATGGTAGCACAGATGGTAACACTAGTTATGCAAAATGCTGCTCAAAGACGTCTTCCAGATAAGTCTCCTTTCTTTGCTTTTTATGAAGATGAAAAGAATGGTTACTTGATGCCAGGTAATGATAGTAACTTCCTAGATGAGTCTCGTAAGTTCCATGTTCCAGTTATGCATGCTTATCAACATGACGAACAAATTAGAGATTCTATTGGCGAATCTGGGGCTGATGCAATCAAGATGTCTTATCGTAATGCCTTTACCTTCCAACAAACCTCAACAAAGGTTGTAGAGTTCATTAATCTACGTTCAGGAGGAAAACATTATGCTCTTAAAGAAACCAAACGTGCAGCAAACGATGATCTCTTAGCAGGAAATCAAGGGAACTCAAGTGCGACTTCAGAGGAAGTAGTAGAAGAAGATAACTTCACTGCTAGAGATGCAAATAACCTAGAGAAATTCCAAGTTGGTGGTGTTATCGTCAGTGATGATGAAGTCTCAAATATGATCTATTTGACAACATCTCCGCATTTTGAAATGGATATTTCAAAGGACTCTTTTGTCTCACATACACCTTTCAATAAGGTTTATGGGCTTGGAGAGGAAGAACCGGAAATTGCAAAAGCATACAAGTTGTGGAGAGCAGAAGTGATAGAATATTATGCTCAAAAAGAGTCTGAAAGCCACCTCTTTGAATGTGATTTTTCTGAAGAAGAATGGCAAGCAATCATGGATGTTAAGGTGCCAAATGTTGATAGTAATGTGAATGATACAGTTGGGAAAAAAGATGATTCCCCATCAGTTAAAAGAACAATCTTAGTCAACGATAGTATAACAGAACATAGAGAAGGTACTTTAATTAGAGAAGAGGTAACAGAGGATATTGAGCAAAAAGAAGAGGTCAATAACTCAGAGAACCCACCAGTTGTTGAAGAAAAACAAACTGTAAATAGCAAAAATGATATTGGTGAGTTAAAGGATAAAGAAATAACTCAAAGAGTAATCCTAGCTCCATCATCTACACCCGAAACAGTTGATACTCAAAATATTCAAGCACCTAATCAAGAGTTTGAATTACCTCAAGAACTCTCTCGTGTAGCTCGTGAGAAAGCAACTAGAACTTTAGAAAGTAATGTAGAACAAATGGATATTGATGAAGAAGAAGGGTTTTAGATAACATAAAAAGCAACGGATTTCCGTTGCTTTTGTTCTAATTTTGAGAGTTATTATATGTTTCTTTATTAGTCTTCTCAGCCTCCTTTCTTGCTTTTTCTTCTGCTTTTCTTCGCTTAATTTCTTTCTTTACTTCTGTAACCTTATTTTGTGTTTCAACAACTAACTCATCAATAGATAAATCTGGATTTTCTAGTTTTTTCAATTCAAAATAGATCTGCCCTAGTTTATCAGTCTGTGATTTTTGATAAGCTTTAAGTTGCTCTGTAGCTTCTTTCTTTTGTTGTTCTAAGGCTTCAAGTTCCTTGATAAAATCTGATTCAGTTTTTTTGTTTTTTCCTGCCATAATTTGCTCCTTAATTATTAATTATGTCTAATAGTATAGAGCAAGAATATTAAAAGTCAACCCATGTCACTCCCTTGAAAATAACCTATTCTAGGGTATACTGAACACTATAGCGACCTATTATAAATGAATCCTAATTGTAGTTATTAAGTGCTTAAAACCCCATAAAATCGGTTTTTACTAGTATTATGTAATAACCAGATTTTATAAATGAAAGTACAGAGAGAACAAAAGTCTAAGAGTTTACTGTATTTATAGGGTTGATGACTAATATTAGAAACTCGTAAATCATAAATGAGTAAATAGTGGCTACTATATAGCTAGAATAAACCATGTTTTTTAGGGATTATCGTTATAAAAATAAACTACGACGTTATGAATGAGAGGAGATGAAAGTATCAATCAACATTTTACGGGTACAAGAGAATGCCTGTGAGGGTCAATAGTAAAGGCATAGCACGACTTTTAAAATAATATCTATACTCTTCAAAAAAAGACCAGACTATATACCCTATTGATTGACTATTTTAGGACTACAAAATGCAAGATATAAAAAATAGAGATTTTACCTCACTTATTTCAAATAAAAAAAATAAAATTCATTACACTCAGAGAAATAAAATAGCTTCTTATTTTGTTTCAAAAAAGCAAAATACCTTACTGTCGTTTTCAGAAGAGGAGCTTATCATCTTTTATCATTTACTAAGGTTTGGTTATTTTGATAAGGAAATAGTAGACCTCATTTATACTGCAGTAACTCGAAAATCCAAAACCCCTAATTCATGGTTTTATCGTCTTGTTGGAAAGGTTAATCATCCTATTTCAGCATGTTCGGATGCTAGAAGCGGTAAGAGAAAAATATATTATCTGAACAAAGGTTTTAGTACCTGGTTGCTTACTATGATTAAGGGGATTGATAAAATACGGTTGCTAACAACAACGACAGAATATGATAGGTCAGTATATAGCATTGTCAGTAATAACCTTCTAGGAGGGAAACCTCAAACCGTAAATATTCATGATCTAGAGACCAGACGTTTAGTTGCTAAAATCTTAAACAAGCTTTTCTTAAAAAACCAAGACAGGTCTGTTTATGACCTAAACATACAAGTCGTATTTCCTATTAGTCGGGTTAATCTTTTAATGGTTCCTGATGCTGTTGTATTTGTGAACGATAGCCCTTTTTTTATTGAGTATGACCGAGCAACAGAACGTCAAACAATTCTACTTTCTAAAATATTTGGTTACGCAGAAGAACCAGCATTCGAAAATTCTAGTTTATTTTTCGTTTTCGAGAGTAGTCGTAAAGATAATACGCAAGTATCTAAACGTTTAATGAACTTTTTGGAATTAGTAAATGAGGTTGAGGTTGAAGGTGTGACTGGACATGACATGTTAAAGCGTAAAAATATTTCTTTATTCAGTCAAACAACAACAAATGCTTCTGACGTTATTGTCGAAATCATTCAAGAAAAGATGTTTTTAAATCATAAAGATTGGTGTGATTGCGAGGCTTATGATTTTTCTGAACTGCAGAGAATAGATTATCTTGTAAAGGAGATATCAGAACCTTTAGATGATGATAAATTCCAGTTATCAGCTGTTGTTGAAACAGACTCCTGGGAATTGAAAGAGTACCCTATGGTGCCTATGGCATATATCAAAAATGACTTGATTCCATACTTAACTAGTTTATATGAAGAATTCTCAATAGAGTATGAACATATGATCATTGTATTCCCTAAAGAAGTTTTACCAGAAAAAATCAAACTCTCTTTTGATGATTATTTCTTGATTGTTTATAGATAGAGTTAAGGTGTTTGTTAATGGATTGTTTGGAATACCTAGGAAGAAGACTTGCATGGTTAGTTGTTTCGCTTGTAGTTGTAACCGTAGTAAAAAGACCAAGAATTTTGAAAAGGCTAGCCATAGTCAGTGATGTAACTATTGGAAAAATCCACTACTTTATTTGTACCACATAACGAGGTCATCAAGAAGGTTGATGAATTCTTATCAGCGAAAAAAGAATAAGTCCCGCGCAGCAACTGCAACACATAATCATTCTCTCAACGATTTAAAAGTATGTAAGAAAGTCACATGATTGTTTGAAAGTGTTGTAAGTAGTATATGGTGTTGTTTAAAAGATAAAAAAGATTTAAAGGTAACGGTGATTAATGAAAATAAAAATTGAATCTGCTTGGAAAACACTTTGTGATGCATTCCCCAAGCTAATGGATAATCCTCTTTACAAGGGTTGGTATATTAGCTATGCGATCCTTGTGACGTTATCTATTTTGACAGTAGTTGTAGTGAACCATAGGGTTGTCTATGCATTTCCGTTTGATTGGTTTGGTTTGCTTTTTGGAATTATCTTACCTTGGGTTCTTACGACCTTTTATATCGTATATCAAGGTGTGGACCATGCCCACCAGTTTACATCGACTAAAGTTGTTCTTGGGTTATTTATGTTACCTGTAATTCTGATTGGTTTTACCTCTAGTTATAAGAATGAATACAGTTATAGTAATCGTATGGTTACGACGGTTTTTGATCAAGAACTCACGCAACAAAGTTTCCACGCAACAAAGATTACATCAAACCAGCTTGATTATTTTAAAGAAGATAGTGTCATTTATCCTTATAAGAAAAATACAGCTTCAGAGATATATGTGTTCTTTCGACCTGATTGCCCTTACTGTCAAAAATCAATTCCAGTACTCAATAAGAGCTTAACTGAAAAAGAACGAAACAAGATTATCTATGTTAATGTTCTTGACGAAAGTGGCAAGAAGTTAGCTAAAGCTATGGGAGTAGAGAAAGCAGCAACAGCAGTTATCTATCATAAAGATAAGACTTCTGGTGGATGGTCCAAACGAATTGAACGAATGGCAGGAGGAAAACATGCTGCACCTCGTCTTGATGAGGATGCTATCCATGATATTGTGTCAGTCGCAAAGGAGGAAACAAAATAATGTATTTATCAAAAAAAGATATTTCAGAATGGATCACTAGCCTAAAAGCAGGTGACGAGGTTGCTGTCCAAATAACACGAATGGATGGTGTCATAGTTTCTAGTGAACGTGGCATTGTCGACAAGTGGTTAGGAAAGAGACTTATAGTTGTTAACGGTAAGCATTTTGTTCCTAGCACTGGTTTGAGACAAAGTAACGCTTTTGTCCCTGGTCAAAAGACAATCGTGGAACAACTTTTCCCCTTGGACGCTTTGCTTTTAGATGAGGAAGAACTTGCCAAAAGAGACACCGTTATTCAAAAGTTGAAAGAGTCTGCTGAAGGTCTAGAGCACGCGCAGACTTATTCTTCATTAGTCGTTTCTAGGGTGCTTCGTAGGCTATCAGTCCTAGACGTTGGTGATATATATGATCTAAATGAACTACGTTCCTCTAGTGACACAGAAGACTTAGAAGATAGTGCTTTATTGGATAGACGAAAACTCTCAGAGAAGAAACGTTGTTTAAAGACTCTGGACCGTATGCTTACCAATTTAAGTCAAGATAACACCTTGGGTGCTTTTAAGTTAATCTCTATTTTGGGAGAAGTAGCTTCTGAATCTACTGATGTTAAAAATGAGGTAAGTGAATGTTAGCCTATGTCATTATGTTTGTAGCTATGTTTGCCATCAAGTGTCTTACTCTTACTTTTGTGAAGAATAAGGAGTCTACAGTAGTCAGTACTTTTCTGAGTGGCACGAATCAGATTTTTCTTAATACGATTGTCTGGTTTCTACGACTAACAGCCATGTTCCAGTTTTATCTTTTGGTGGTGGACAATAATTTAACTGTTATCCCTATAATTGTTGGTTTCATTCTACCTAATGTCTTGTTCTTGTTTAAGGGAATCAAAGATTCTTTATCGGATTTGCTTGTACGTTGGTTAAAATCATTTATTGGTCATAAGTATAGAACATGCCCATTTTGTCATGAATCACATTTATTCTTTCGATACACCGAAGACCGCACAGCTGCTTATTACTATCTCTTGACAGAAGATGATACTCTTGTGGCCATTGGAGATTTTGATAATACTGATCATCCTGCACGTTTCTTTTTAAGTAACGATGAATCACATTTTGATGAGCTGGTTGATACCATGCTACCTTATATGTTGCCTGGAATGGAAGAGGTGGTCTATGTAGGTGGCCGACAACAGCGATTGACTAGAGAATTGTATTGTGTCGATTGCCAGGAACGCGTCAGTGAAGATAGTGGAGTACAATTTGGTGAAGTACTTTTAAGTGAACATAGGCATGAAGACCATAAAGCCCTTGTTTTGTTTTAGGTATTGAAGTTATTTTTGAATCAAAACAGCACCATTTCAAGTAGGACAAAAGATGCTGTTTCATTGACAATATTTTCCTTAATTGAAGTATATTTTAGTGTTTATTACTATTTTTTCGGAAGTTATATCTCTTGACAAGGATTAAATTTTTCGATAATATTAATATTCAATAAAATTAAAAGGAGATGTTGTGAAATTATTTGTTAAATATGGGATATTTCTTTTTGCTTCTGTTATAGCTTTGAACTCCTATAATATTAAAGCTGATGAAAGTTCAACAACAAGTACAGATACTAATGTAAGTGATACTACGGAAACAGCTACACATGAGATAATTATAGGAAATAATGCGAATGCACTTTCAAGTTTGAAGCAAGACGAAAAGAATGGAAGTACCGAACCGACTATTACTAATGTTGAAATTTCTGGAGGTGTAGACCCATCAGTTACAGGCACTGATTTCTTTAAGGATGTTGAAATAAATCTTGAAGGAAATAACTTAACTGATGATAACTTCTTAACAGAATAGGGACTTCATTGGTCAGACAAGACTTATACAGAAATTATACAGGGAAAAGAAAATGGTATCATAAATGATCCTGAGAGGTTTGGGGCTTCTAATACACCCTCTACACCTGTTATAGCTTATAGCACGAATGTAGGAGATAGCGGTCGTATCAATTATATAGGTAAGACTTTATCAGGGATAGAGTTAGACTTGCTGTGGACTGTTCTAGAAAGTGATAAAGATGAATGGGCCTCTAACTCTGGATACAATGATAATCGTCCTAAAGGACTTGGATTTGCTGGAGAGCAGTCAATCTTGGGTGCAACAGGAAATTCAATTGTTATCTTATATAATAATGCAAGCAATCTTGCTCTCCATTATCAAATTGTCAAGCATGGAACAAAAATAGAACAGCCTGTGGTAGTAAGTTTCATATCAACAGATATTGATGCAGCCCAAGGGGTACAGACCAATCTTGCAAATTTGGTTGAAATTATTCCAACGGAGTCTAATCTTGTAAAAAAAGATGGCATTATTTATGATGCAACACCGGGTGTAGTAGGACTTAATGGGTCTAAGGATTTGCCGAAGGGTGGCTATTTAGGTGCAGGTTTTATTTCAAATTTTGATTATACCTTTTATTCGCCAGCACCAGAAAGAGTTAATGATTCTTATTCCTATCCAATGGCTGTTCGATATGACATTTTTGGAAGCAGTTTACAAGCAAATATCAAATCTCGCATTTCTAGGTCTATTATTGTTCAGTATGTAGACAATCATGGCAAAGAACTGAAGAAGACAGAGTTTTATAAAGGCTTTGATGATGAATCTTATAAGGTTGATTCTATAAGTATTAAAGACTATCGCTTAATTGATGTAAAGAAATTCTCAGAAAGCTGGGGTAGGACAAGGATTCAGTTTGCTTATCAGAAAGAATTTCCAGTTACTTTAAAATTCCAAGATGAAAATGGCAAAGTCTTATCTGAGAGTGTGAAATATATTGCACTTGATGGCCAAAAGGTGACACATACACCAAAAGAAATTAGTGGCTATAGAACGCCAGAAAGATTTGAAGTTTTGGTTAACCAACCACTTACAAAGGTTTTTACTTATAAGAAAATTCAACAACCTATACATCAAGTTCTGATAAATAAGAATAAAGGTAAAGAACCTCAGTCACAGATCGCTTTAGTTGGTCATCCTTTGGTGCCACCAAATAGTGCTAGCCAATCATATGATACTAATACTAGAGTGCAATACCATTCTTCAAAAAGCTATGTTCCAACGCCGACTTTTTCTCATTATGGCAACCATTTAGGAATAGAACAATACAATAGTCCAGGTTTACCAATTCCAAAAACTATACCTAAGAGTCAAGAAAAACCATCAAAAAATGAGAAGCAGAAAGATCCATTCTTAGTCAATACCAATATGACTAAGGATGAAAAAAAGGACTTTCTTACTTATATTAAGTCGGTTGGTGATGAAGCTCGGAAAAAATATGGTAACGATCATGATAAAATTAATCATACAATTGCAAATGCCATTGCTCGAGTTTCATATGCTGATGATAAGCTACAATCAATGACAAATGATTTTGGCGAAGCTTCGAAATTTTTAACTCCTCGAGTTTTTACTTTATTATCGGATTCACATAAGTATAAATCTTACACAATAGATTTTCCACATCTGGCAGCTCCTATTGCTACCTCTTATAGAAGTGGATTTTTAAAAGAAATAGTTAAATTATTTGCAGGGCTGTCCCCGTATAATACTCGTTTATCTACTGAAGAGATTCTCTTCCAAAATAACTCCTTAGTGGGGGACCTGCTAACTACTATCGATAAAAAGGATTTCCTCACGGATATTGATGCTTATATCTTGAAATATCATAGTGAGTTTAAAGATATGGATCTTGATCAAGCCATTGAAAAATATTACAGTACTGATAATCTGGAACAGAAACGCCAAGAATACTATTCTCAAGCCTTAGAAGAGCAGTCGAAAAATACACCTACAGATAGATATATGAGTCTCTTATTAATTGGAAGCGTTGCAAGTTTGTCTGGTATAGCATTGATTGCCTTAAAAAAACTTAAAAATATTGATGCTGTTATCAAACAACCGCTAAAATTCTTCGAGAAAAACCTTACTACTCCAATTAGAAGAAATTTGGTTAGAATGAGCAATAATACCATACAAACCGTTTCTAAAATTAACAAAAACTTCATCAAACCAGTAGCTAATTTTACTATTAATAAAATCGCAAAACCAGTATATAATAGTATTAGGACTGTTGCTAAGCCAATTATACAGGTTGTTAATAATACAGTGGTTAAACCTATCGGTAAGGTTGTTTATAACAATATAAGTAAGCCAGTCTATAATCGTATCGTTAAACCAGTATCTGGGTTTGTCAATAGGAACATTATCAAACCAGTTTATAATAAGATAGTTAAACCTGTTTACAATCGTGTTGTGAAACCAATTGTTAGACCAATTTATCAAAAAGTTGTTAGACCAATTGCAAAAGCAACAAAACGTTATATTGTAAGACCTGTCGTAAATACTGTGAAACGTTTAGTTGTTAATCCAGTCAAGAGATTGTTTGGTCGTAGAAGAGGAAAGAGAAGATGACAATGAAAAAAAGCAATATTTTAGGGATTTTTGTGGGACTATTTTTAGGGCTGGTTACAGTCTTAGGAATGAGCCTATTTATCTTTATTAATTTAAAATTTAACTCTGTTTATTATGCTCAGCATATTCCTCATAAAGAGGGAACAGAACCGGACATCATTATGTTGATGGAGAATATGGGTTGGGCCTATACACCGGAAATAGAAGGTATTAGCTACGATGATGATGGGTCGTATTCTATAACTAGAGAAAAAGGAACTAAAACGTCTTTATTAGATCTTACAGGTGATACTCTATTTTTTCATTCCGAATCAAATGATAGGTATCTTCTTAATCGTAATTTTTCTGTCTAACATGCTTTTGACAAACGTTATCATACTATTAAATATAATCAACGAAAAGTCCAAAAAGAAATTAGAGAAACTGTTCAACCTGTGATTGATGCTCAACCAAAACCATTAATCAATCTTCAGTGGTTGTTTAATTTAATTTATCAAAGTAGGTTTAATTAGAGAATAAGATAGCATAGAAGCATTTTGTAAGATTATTTATACCTAAAGATGAGTTTATCTATATTGTGGCATTTACTGTGGATATAATTCAGGACACCTTGCAGGGTGTCTTTTTTATTTACAAAATTTGGAGTGATACTAGTGATTTTAAAGATTTTTAGAGCATGTAGAATTACTCATGCACGTGAGTCGGACATCCTGTAGGTTTCAAACACAAAAAAACTAGGGCGATGGCCCTAGTTGTAATGAGTATCCAAATGCGATTGATGAAGTAATTAAGAGGTCACTTACTTTAAAAGCCTTAACTCAATTGTTTCCAAAGTTAGTAACAGTTTATGAATTTGTAAATAATAGAGCCCTATCTTATGGCTGGAGGTTTGGTTTTCAGAACCAAAAATTTGCAACCTCAGAGATAAATTTGGAATTAGCGGAACGTATAAAGAAAGAGCTGACTTTACGAAAATCATACCTTAAACGTTTCATATCCAATAGAGAAATAGAGGAACTAGTGTTTCTTCAAGATCTTGAAGAGGGCTTAATTGGGGGAGCGTATTCCGATAGAGTTGACCAATTAGGTTTTTATCCAATAGAACCTATTACTTTTGAAGAAGAAATTCCATTTTATTGGCCAAGATTTATATTATTTGGTCAAAGAAATCGAAGACTTAAGGCTTATGGTTATCCTCTGATTGAGAATGAGATTACAAACACTTACTTAGGTTTTGTTAATGAAGTACTATCATTTTATGATGACGCTGTAGGCTCAGACCTTATACAAAAGATTTAATGGGTTTTATTTTTATAGTGAACCTTCCATTGTAGAGTGCTATAATATCAATCGAAGAGAATTGTCTTAATGACATAAAGTATCTAACAGTAATACCTCATTATTTTTCTTTATTGTAGTCTTTTGTTATTTAAAGAGGTGGAATTATGAATTTTGTAGCTAGAATTAACTTGAAAACTAACACACCTTATCGTGACGAATTAATCGATTTTTGTTTAAAAGGAGAACAACAGTATTTGGCCATTGGTTGGAGTCGAATATATGGTGAGGGAGAAGAATTAACTTATTCTGAATTTTATGAACGACTCCGTCAAGAGCCGGGTCGATTAAATACTGTGCTGAATATCTTTAAGGATACACATGAAGATAATTTGTTTTGGACACGTGATTTAGATGGTAATTATTGGATTTGTAGAGCAAAAGGTGAGGTACTTACAAGGTGTGACAAAAGATTAGACATAGGAGCACTTTTACCGATAGATGCTTATAATTTCGGTATGCAAGTGCCAGGACAAATTAAGGCAGCATTTAACAGAGCTAATGCTGGAACGGCTCAGAAAATTTATGATGCTATTATAGTTGAGTACTCAAAAGCTATTTATAATAAACTATCTCAAACGAATCACTACGATGTTGCTCGTTTAGAAGGTAGTTTATTGGATAACCTGCCTGATTTTGATTTGGAAGAGCTAGTGATTTCCTATATACAGGTAAATTATGACTATTATGTTCTTTCGAATTCTATTGCAAGTAAATCGACGACTATAAAAGTGGAATGCGAGTTTTTATCTAGAGATCCTAAACGGGTGAGAAAGGCAGTTGTTCAAGTAAAGGGTAGAAAAGCCGAAGCACTCGATGCATTACAATTTGCTGATTTTACCCAGAATGGTTATGAAGTGTTCCTCTTTGCACCAGAAGTATTAAATGCTGATAAGTTGGATAATATTGTCGTTATTACACCAAATGAATTGCTTGACTTTTACGAGAATTATAAAGTAATACTTCCAGACTCCATCACACAGTGGGAGAATTTATACTAATCTAGTTTACTATTTGTTAATCTTCAATTATGAGTAATGATTGAACTCATTTTCTTTTATACATATGGAACTATTATGTACTTACAATTGTAGTCAAAGTGTTGAGGACACTCTTCAGTGAGTTTCCAAATGCTGTTGCCATTGATGCTGGCTTTTCGTCATCCGCTGTGAAAATGATATAGCCTATAATTAAAGACACCTTCACTGGTGTTTTTTTACTTATGGATTCCATAGTAATGGGTATATCTATGAGTCTTTAGTCTATGTAAAGTATTCATGCGCGTGCGTTGTATACCACTATATTTTTTTAGAAGGTAGTGATTTGACATTGTTTGAAGACTATATCATTCAGCTTTGGGAGAATAAACTAAATAATAGGACATGAAAATGTCTTAACTGGAAAACACCTTATGAAGTCTTCTATAGGAAAAGTGTTCACTTAATTTGATAATTCAAGATTTACATAACTAAAAGATTGACTAAAGAAAGAAAACATAAGATAATAGTACTAAAGGAGGCGTAAAAATGGCAGTATTAACAAAATCAACTGAAATTAACGTGGGAGCAGAACAACGCTTAATCGAAGTCTTAATGGCTAAACCAAACCCCTCAAAGAGTGCTTTTGAACGTGTTCAGAATGCCAAAAAAAGTCCTCTGTTTACTGGTAAAAAATAATGCCCAAGTTAATAGACTTCAGATTTTGGGATGGTGACTTTAATACAGCCACATCAAAATTTGATTGCGGTAATGAAGAAATTAACCAATATCTGAAAAGTAAATGTAGAGATGAGTTGACCCAATTTACTGAACGTTTGATTCTAGTTGCTGATGAAAAAAATATTTATGGGTTTATATCTGTATCGTTGAATGAGATGAGAACTTCGTTTTTTAAAGAACAGAATTTTTCTGTCATTCAAGTAAATGCAATTGGTATCGATTGGAATCACCAAAATAAGGGATTTGGCACACAGTTATTACTAACAGCTTTTCAGTTAGCATTAACTATTAATCAATTCATTCCGATTGGAGGACTGTTCCTAGTAGCCTTGTCAGAGGCATTTGAATTCTATGAAAAATTTGATTTAACAAATCTTAATGCACCACCGCAAATGGTCCCTATGCAAAATGAATTTCAAATGGTTATCTCGATACAACAGATAGAGTCGCTAGGTCTTTCACCTTTTACGGACGTCATAAATTTCTCCGGATGACTTTTTATCAGAAGGAAAATCAACGAGAACATTAGGCAAGAGCGTTAACTTTACTGACTTTATGAGTAATTTACTTGGACAGTAAGTTTAATACGTGATGTAAAATCTATTTAAGAAGAAAATGAGACAAGACAGTGGCTATACTAAGGTTGCTGTCTTATTTTTACAGTTATTGAGCTTTAAATGGAATGCTAAATAACAGCTCACCCGGTAATTGTTGAGACAAGGCATTACAGTGATATAGTATAGACAGTTTTATCGATTTTGAGTTGGGGCATGATTGCAAAGTTAGTTAGCTCTATAATTTCTGTAGTGGGTAAAATCACTGTAGAGATTATAGAGCTTTTGCGTATACACGAAAAGTCCTATGACATTACGATCCTTAATTAAAATTTGAATACGTTTGCCTTGTGGTTATAGATTGGTCTTCTCCGTGCCACTCTTAAAATCACGAGGCTTTTTAGTTATCTTGAACTATCTTATATGAATTTGATGAACGAGATAACTCTGGAAATTGTACTAGTTGTATCACATTTTACGTCATTAGGGATTTTAAAAAAGGACACAATGGACTTAGGGGGGCTTCCTCATGTTATTAGTGGTTAAGTTTCTTAGGTGATTTCCTACTTTTTAGGGGAATGTGACCCCAATTAAGAGTTTCATTTCTGCTATTTCTACTTAAATTGTTACTGCAATGAATCCAATGTTAAAGGGTTTAAGAGAAAACTCAAAGTGTTCATGTTTTTGAATATGATATAATAAGAAATAGATTAGGAAAGAGGTCGATAATAATGAAAAGAGAAGAATGGATTGACTATTATGAAAGTATCTACGGTCACAAACCATCAGTTTTAGAGGTTGCTGAAGCTGAAAAAAATGGAGAAATTTTAGTTCTTCCTGACTCATCTATCCCTACAGTTATTGAGAGTGATGATGACATACCAAGTAAAAGTTCTACCTATTGCAAGAACTCTGTCTGGAGAACCCTTTGGACCGTCTTGACGTTTATCTTCCGTGGTTTATGGTGGACGATGAGGCTTGCTTTCACCGTTACCTTATTGATAGTAAATATAATTTGGACCATTTTTTTCTTTTTTGTACGTATCACAGGTTTGATTTTCTTCTTATCACGTTAATATTTAGGAGGACAAATAGCTTATCGATTAATGTTAGCTTGCTATCTTCTAATATGTTTGCTATACTAAAGTCATAAATTGTTTAATTTATATCTTTATTCGCCACCTCTAAAGGTGAATTCATAGTCAAGTGACTATTTTAAAAGTAAACATGGAAGAGGAGATGCG
>ERZ791852.711-NODE-711-length-23443-cov-3.946768_pt1 | contig 23443 bp, 16 predicted proteins | sample MGYA00510287_ERZ791852 | MGnify/ENA primary metagenome ERZ791852 (study PRJEB30046, sample SAMN00715257) | human gut metagenome | study: EMG produced TPA metagenomics assembly of the A metagenome-wide association study of gut microbiota in type 2... | reverse complement strand
ATGATTGAACTGATTTTTTATCCTTCTTAACGGCCTTACTTGAGCTTGAAGATGACTTTTTAACCGTTTTGACTGGACTGCTACTTGTGCTAACACGGGCTGATTCATGGCTGTTAAATTTAGTCACCAAAAAGACAGCAAGGATAATTACGATAAGAGCTGATACTAAACCAATAAGTTTACTTGTATTTTTCATGAGTGATGTCCTTTACTGATAATTTACTCGGTTATTATAATACAAAAACAGCTAAATTTTTCATTGAAGTCATAAACGGTCGTTTTTTCGTCATAATCAGAAAATAACATTTAAAATAAAAATACTATATACATCAAACTGCTATGGTTTTTGGAACAAGCATCTTAGCAACAATCTCTTTTTGTTTAGCTTTTGAAACCAAACATGACTCTCCGTTTTCAAAATAAATTACACCTAACTCTTTGTCCAATCTCACAATGTTTTCGGGATTTACAACAAATGATTTATGGCATTTATATAGTCTGCAATCTTGTTTCACAATTTTTGACAATTGACCATAGAACTCAATCTGCTCTTCCGTTGTATGAAGAATCACCTTATGAACTGTTGGAGATGTTTCAAAATAAAGAATCTTATGAAAAGGAACTTGAATAGTTGCATTCTTTGTATCTATAGTAAAAGCACACTCTATTTGGCTCAGACCATTTTTAGAAAGTGCTAATCCAATATCAGAAATAATCCTATCTTCATATTCAATATCAGGTAAATTCTTGTCAATAAAATCAAGTGCAGCTAAGCGATACTGAAAGGTTGAAGGTAGGAGTTCGGGATGTGCTGTGATGAAAACAATACTAGCATAAGGATCTCGCTCACGAATCTGTTGAGCAACCAATATTCCCCCTTCGACATCACTGTCAGATCCAATATCTAGAAAAAAGAGTAAATGCGAGCCCCTTTCCGTAATACGCTCTAATAATTGATTGGGTTTATCGCATAAATTGACCTTCCCAATTCTTAAAATATATATTTGTTTAGACTTGTGGATGGCATCCTCAAGACGAGCTTGTTGAAAATAATCTTCTTCTAAAACAAAAATATCTAACATGCTCAATACCTCCGTTTTATAACATTTCCTTTCAATAACTTGATGAATTAGCTACTTATAGAACGAATCCTATACTTTCATCTTGATTCTATAACTTTCGCTAATTTACGGCAAATATTTTCAAAACATATTGAACAATATATTTATTCAACTCTTGAAACTAAAAAGCACCACCCTCAAAAGAGAGTGATGTTACAACTCTTAAGAAATATCCACATAGCGTCTTGCACCGCTATAGGTTACATAAGACAACCAGGTATGTCCATCAGCTGTTAGGACCTTGTCATAGCGAACGGACATGCCTTTATCATAGTAGGCTAACTCTGGACTCGCTACACTTGGTTGAGCCTTGATAGAGCTAGGTTTGGTAAAGGTATAGGTGCCAGTTGCTGCTAGGCTTGGGCTTGCTGGTTGAGCAACTGCTGTTGCCTTACCATCAATAGCAATGTAACGGCGGTTGCCTCCATGGCTAACATAAGAGAGCCATGTATGACCATCTGCAGTCACCAATCTGTCATAGTTAACGGACATACCAGCATCATAGTAGGCCAACTCTGGACTTGCGACGCTTGGTTCTGCTTTAATGCTAGAGCGTTCCTTGAAAGTATAGGTACCAGAAGATGGTGTACTTGGTTGAACTGGTTGTTCTACTGGTTTAGTCACACTTGTTGGTGCGATAGCCACATAGAAACGATGTCCTGAATAGCTGAGATAAGAAAGCCATGTATAGCCATCATTATTGACAACCTTGTCATAGTTGACTGACATGCCTGAATCGTAGTAGCTAACATCTGGGTTGGCTACCAAAGGTTGAGTCTTGATGCCAGTACGAGCGGTAAAGGTGTATGAACCTGAAGCTGGAAGGTTGTGGCGGGTTGCATTTTGAACTGGAACAGTTGTGCTAGTGCCTCCGATACCTACCATTTTACCATCTTGAACATAGTAGAGATGGACAATGTATTCACCTGCTTCAGCCTTATGGTCACTAACATTGATACGAACCTTGTAGCTACCATCACTTTGTCTGTCAGCTTGGTGCCATACAAGATCGTCTTGACCGTTTTGAGCTGTCCAAACTGGAACACTTACGCCTTGGATAGCTTTATCACCACCAGAAACATTAGTGATATGAACGTCGAAACCAAGGTTAGAGAGATTTTCAATATTGATAGTACCGCTTGGTTTGCTTTCTTGTTGAGCAAGTTTAGCCACGGCTACATAACGGCGGTTGCCATTGTAGCTGAGGTAAGAAAGCCATTGGTAACCATCACCACTGACAATCTTGTCGTAGTTGACTGACATGCCAGCATCGTAGTAGGCCAACTCTGGACTTGCCACACGAGGTTCTGCCTTGATGCTAGAACGTTCTTTGAAGGTGTAAGTTCCTGCATCAGGAAGGCTATAGCTAGTAGTTGTATGAGTTTCTTCAACTTTGGCAGGAACTGTGTAAGTTGTGCCACCCACACCAACCAATTTACCATTAGTTTCAACATAGTAAAGATGAACATTGTAGAGGCCACGTTCATTCTTGTGGTCAGTTAGACTGACGTTAACCTTGTAGTTACCATTGTTAAGACGAGTCGCATTGTACCAGATGATGTCATCTTGGCCATTCTTTTCAGACCAGATTGGAACAGACACTCCGAGGACACCGTTTTGATCTGATACATTACTGATAACCACGCTAAAGTCACCATTGTTATGACTTTCAATAGAAATGTCGCCTCTTGGTTTAGCTACAGCCTCTGCAACAGCACCTAGGTCGACATAACGACGAGTACCACTGTACGAAGTATAAGAAATCCAACGGTGGTTGTCAGCAAGCAAAGATCTATCGTAGTTGACTGACATACCTGGATCAAAATTGAACTCAGTCTTAGCAGTCAAGCTAGGTTGGTTCTTCACATCTGCAGGTTTAGTGAAGTAATAAGTACCACGTTCAGGGATGGTTTCATCTCTAGTCGCTTCAGTGTTGCTACTAGTATTTTCAGCCTTCAAAGCTGCGATATCAGCATAGTAGCGTTCATAGTCGTAACCAATGTAAGAAATCCATTGGTGATTGTCTCTCTTCAAGACCTTGTCATAGATAACATGGTCGCCTGCACTAAAGACGAAGGTAGGTTTGATATCCATGATTGGCGCAGTACGAATTTCTGTTGTGCGACGGAAATAATAGGTACCGTTTGATGGAATATCAAGAGAACCATCAGCAGTCACAGGACCATCCACACCAGGTTGAGGAGTATCTACAGCTTCACGGTCAGTAACTCTAGCTTCTGCTACTTCTGAAGTTGCTGAACGGTTAGTCTCACTTGCTACTTCAGAGCTAGCTACTGATGACACTTCAGAACGTGGGCTAGCCACTTCTGATCTAGAAACAGTAGCAACAGCAGATGCAGAATGAACAACCTCTGCCGGTACTTCCAAAGAAGCAGCCTCGCTAGCCACTACACTACTAGCTTCAGAAGAAGCAACTTCACTGCTGGCAAGCTTTGGTCTTGGCGCTTCAGATCTTGAAGCTGGTTGGCTGAGTACATCGGTAACAGCTTCTGAAGTTGCCTGGTCGATTTGAAGTGGCTCAGAATTATTTACAAAAACTTCATAATCCTTGTTGGAACTTGCGCCGTTGGCTTGTTCCTGAGCCAAAGCATGTCCACCAAGCATCAAGCTCGCACCAATCAAGACTGATGCAGCTCCAAAAGAATATTTACGTATTGAGTAACGTTGACGTTCCTTAAAAACATATGCCTTTCTCATTTTGATCACTCTCACTTTCTAGGCTGTTTCATAAAATGATGGAACCGTTTTCACACCTATAGTATACTTCTTTTAAAAATATTTTACAAGTATTTCATTAATATTACTTAACTTTATTTTGTAGAAAATTGATATCTAATTCTTTCAAATAACTATAATTAAGAAAAGCCCAAAGGGCTACCTGAGGGCTTTTGCTACACCTAATTCCTTGACACATTAAGCAAATCTGAATAGATTAATCAATTCATTCCGAGTTAAATTGACTATAGATATCATTCTAGTCTAAGTCTGATTCATCATAAATGTATTCTTCTAAATGTTCAGTCACTGTAATCTCATCACAGGAGCTAACATTTTGAAAATCCTTAATGTAAACAATTTTATATTGATTTGGTAGAAGTAATGGAAAGGCAATTGGCTTTCCATTCTTACACACGCGAAACATCTGAAGGCTATCTGTTACATTACTAATAAAAACAAACGGAAACAAACGAGGACTGGGAGAATTTAAATAGTGATAGGTACCCTTCAAGGTGCCACTAGTACTTCTCACTTCTCCATGTTCTTTTTGAGACATTTTTAAAGTGTGCTCCTTCTACTACTTGTAATTTTCTTTTCTTAAGTACTGAGGGACAATACCATTAATCTACTTTATTGTAAACATGCATCCGACCATATATCGCATCAGAGCCGAAACGAATCTGTCCGTTACTATCAAAGAAAATTGGGTCACTGGTTGGTCCATCATTATGAGCAAAACCTGCTACATAACCGCCATCTTGAGCAAAACCATTAAAGAGCTGACTACTTGTATCACTATAACCACTTTCAGCACCAACACGGGTTACACTACCGGATGGGGATACTGTAATTGTGTCCCCTAGGTCATTTTGATAGGTACCAGCAACACTAGAGAAATCACCATTAGCCATAGCCGTAGCATCAACTGCTGTGGTAGCTGGTGTTTGTTCCGCTGAAGCAGCTGGTTGTTCTGTCGCAGTTCCTTGATTTACTCCAGCTGTTTCTTCACTAGGATTTGTTGGGGCAACTTCTTGTTGAGCAGATCCAGCAACATTTCCGGCTGATGTTTGTGAATCCTTTTCTCCAGAGGTTGCTTTTGAGACTTCTTCTGAACTAGAAGATTTTGTCTTTTGCTCAGACTTTTTCGTTTTTTCTTTTGAAGATGGTTTTGTCGATTTCACTTTCTGACTAACCTTACTAGAGCTCGATGTTAATGTAGCTTCCTTCTTGTTATTACCACATGCACCAAGTAATAGAACGGAAGTCAAAGCAAGTGCAGTTAAAGTTGTGAAACGTTTTGTAGCAGGTTTCATAATAATTCTCCTTAATACTCTATTTTAGACTGTGTCATTTTCAAAAATCTCGATGAAATAAGTTATATTCTTTAGTTCTTCTTATGAATATAATATACTGCATATTAGAAAAAAAGAACAGGACACGTATGTCCTGCTCTATTCTTTCATGGCATCTCTCATTTTCTCTGACATGATGTCAGCTAAAGAGGTATCTCCTAATAATCTAGCCAAGATTATCCCTTCTTGATAAGCCTTTTTAGCCTCAAAAATATCATTCTTTACAACATATAGATACTGTCCCTCTAGCATTCTCAAAATTGGTTTTTTCTGATAATCTTGAGTTTCCTCCATAATGCGATGCAGTTGATTGAATGCTACTTCCGATAAATGAAACTTTTTTCGTTCATATTCAACTATTGGAACCATTAATAAGGCATCCCTAAGTAAAAATAAATACTCCGTAGGAATATTATCATAACTATTTATTAGATTTCTACAAATAGTATAAAAAGTCCCTTCACTAAACCCATCTGACCTCATACTATCACCATCTCCTAACGAGATTTGATATAGTTCTATAAGTAGTAGATCATTGATAGTGTATACCCTTTTCTCACATAATGATGGTAAACTCTTCTCCAATATGCTCATGCCAAATTTTTGGTGTGTCTTTGAAGTATATGAGTAAAGTTTTGACTGTAAGATATCAACAACCCTCTGTTCATCAGCTGGCAAATCATCATAATAGCTATCAATAATTTTACCCAGCTTTTCGTCTAGTTTCATTAGGTTATTTGGCTTATCTAGACTAGTCGCATGCATCAATTGATATTTGAGATTGAGGTATTCTACCGGCAACTTTGAGCCTATAGCCCTCTCTCCAAGCAATTCCGATAAAGATATATTCAGACGTCTTGCCAAGTGCTCTAAGGTTTCTAGTTTAGGTTGAGACTTCCCTGTTTCTATACGTGTCAATTGTCGTACTGATAAAACCTCATCCCCTTCACAAAATTTTTCTTTAGTGAATCCTTGTGCTAATCTCAACTCTCTTAACCGATGACCAAAGTCTTGTCCAAACATCGCTAGCTCCCTTTTACTTGAAACTATTATAATTTTTATGATTTGTAATAGTATATCACTCAATATTCACTATTTCAATTTTGAAATGAAAAATAATCATTACTTTCAATACCACTTACAAAGAAAAAAGGTAGGATTCTTCATCCTACCTTTTCAAGTTACTTTTATTGTATCACATCTTAGAGCTGTTCTGCTACTGCTGAAAGAAGATCTTGGATACCATTGGCATCGCTACCACCGGCCATGGCCATATCTGGTTTACCACCACCACGACCTGATACGATTGGTGCAAGAACCTTGATGACATTACCTGCGTGAACATCCTTAGACTTGCTTGCTACAAGGACATTAACTTTTTCGCCAATGTGAGCTGCAAGGACAAGGACGTCAGAGTAGTCTGCTTGTTTCCATTGGTCAGCAAATGTACGAAGGGCACCTGCGTCAGATACTTCCACTTGGCTAGCGATGTAACGAACACCATTAGCTTCTTTAACGTCTTTGAAGACATCACCAGCTGCTGCTGCTGCTGCTTTTTCTTTAAGAGCAGCATTTTCTTTTTGAAGGGCATGCAACTGCTCTTGAAGGCTAGCAACCTTGTTAGGTACTTCTTTCAATTGTGGTGCCTTAAGTGTTGCTGCGATTGCTTTAAGGGCATCTTCTTCTTCACGGTAAGCAAGGTAAGCTTCACGTGATGTCACTGCCAAGATACGACGTGTTCCTGAACCGATACCTTCTTCTTTGACAATCTTGAACATACCGATTTCAGCAGTGTTGGCAACGTGCGTACCACCACAAAGCTCAACAGAGTAATCACCGATTGAAACGACACGAACATTCTTACCATATTTTTCACCAAAGAGGGCCATAGCTCCCATTGATTTAGCAGTGTCAATGTCTGTTTCAATAGTTGTTACTGGAGTGGCTTTCCAGATTTCTTCGTTGACTTGTTCTTCAATAGCACGCAATTCTTCTGGAGTTACAGCCTCAAAGTGAGTGAAGTCGAAACGCAAGAATTCTTGTTCGTTAAGAGAACCGGCTTGAACAGCATGATCACCGACGATGTTATGAAGGGCAGCGTGCAAGAGGTGAGTCGCTGTGTGGTTCTTCATGACACGGTGACGACGTGTGTGGTCAATTTCAAGTTTGTAGTTAGCACCTACAACAAGTTCACCTTCAACCTCAACAGTGTGAAGCGCTTGTCCATTTGGTGCACGTTGAACATCAACAACACGCGCAACGACAGTGCCCGCTGCATCTGAGATAGTACCGTGGTCTGCGACTTGTCCACCCATTTCAGCGTAGAATGGTGTTTGTTCAAAGACAAGAAGAGCTTGACCAGAATTGACACTATCATGACGAGCGTCATCAGCAACGATTACGCTCAAACGGCTTTCTGCAGTCTCTGCTTCATACAAGAACTCAGATGGTTCAGTGATGTTAGCGAGGGTTTCATTTTGCATACCCATAGAACCACCTTTGACGACGCTAGCACGCGCACGGTCTTGTTGTTCTTTCATGGCAGCTTTGAAACCTTCATGGTCAATCTTGAAGCCTTCATCTTCAGCCAACTCTTCTGTCAATTCCACTGGGAATCCGTAAGTATCGTAAAGTTTAAAGATGTCTTTACCTTCAAGCGTATCTTTACCAGATTTCTTAAGGTTAGCAAGAAGCTCGTCAAGCATGCTTGAACCTGCATCGATAGTACGTGCAAAGGTTTCTTCTTCACGTTTAACGATTTTTTCGATAAAGTCTTTCTTCTCAAGAACTTCTGGGTAATAGCTTTCCATGATTTGACCAACAGTTGGGACAAGTTTGTACAAGAAAGCGTCAGAAATACCGAGACGACGACCATGCATTACAGCACGACGGAGAAGACGACGAAGGACATAACCACGACCTTCATTACCTGGAAGGGCACCATCACCAATGGCAAATGCCAATGAACGGATGTGGTCAGCGATGACCTTGAAGCTCATTGTGTCACCATCTGGATCATAAGTTTTACCAGACATTTTTTCGATTTCACGAATGATAGGCATGAAGAGGTCTGTTTCAAAGTTTGTTTTAGCCCCTTGCATTACGGCTACAAGACGTTCAAGACCTGCGCCCGTATCAATGTTTTTATTAGGAAGTTCTTTGTATTCTGAACGTGGAACTGCTGGGTCCGCATTGTATTGTGACAAAACGATGTTCCAAATTTCAATGTAACGGTCGTTTTCAATATCTTCTTCAAGCAAACGGATACCAATATTGTCAGGGTCAAAGTCTTCGCCACGGTCAAAGAAGATTTCAGTATCTGGTCCTGAAGGTCCAGCACCGATTTCCCAGAAGTTATCTTCAATTGGAATCAAATGACTAGGTTCAACACCGCAAGCAATCCAGCGGTTGTATGAATCTTTATCATCTGGATAGTAAGTCATGTAAAGTTTGTCTTTTGGAAAATCAAACCACTCTGGGCTTGTCAAAAGCTCATAACCCCATTCGATGGCTTCATCACGGAAGTAGTCACCAACTGAGAAGTTACCAAGCATTTCAAACATTGTGTGGTGACGAGCTGTCTTACCAACGTTTTCGATATCGTTGGTACGGATAGCCTTTTGTGAGTTAGTGATACGTGGATTTTCAGGAATCACAGAGCCATCAAAGTATTTTTTCAAAGTAGCAACCCCTGAGTTGATCCAAAGAAGGGTTGGATCGTTAACTGGAACCAAGTTAGCTGATGGTTCAACAGCGTGACCTTTTGATTTCCAGAAATCAAGCCACATTTGACGAATTTGTGCTGAAGTAAGTTGTTTCATTGTTTCTCCTTAATTAATTGTTTCTTATTTTGAGCTATTCTCGAGCATTTCCACATAGTCAATAGCGACACACAGGGAAATGGCCAAATCGGCGTAAGTATTTTCATAAACAGTAACAGTATAGGTCGATGTCAGATGGAAGAGCTCCTTTTGAATCCTAGCAACTACCTGATTTTGACTATTAAGTAGTTGAAAATCCAAGTCCCAAATATTACCCTCTATTCGCAAGCCAAGATTATCGACATCATACTTATCACGAAGAAAGGTTAATTTTTTTCGAATGTAAAAACTCGAACCATCTCGCAAGTCTACTGTAAACTTAGGCAAGAGACTAAGTGGCTCCTTGGTGATATGACTAATCTCACGACCATCCTCACCAAAAATCGTAAAGGTCTTTGGAATCTTAAAAAAGGACCCTTCAACCTGATAGGCAACTCTACCTTGATCATCCTTGATATCAAAGCGTTCGCCACCCAATCGAAACTTCTGTTTGACAAAATAGGTTTTCATACGCTACCTCCAATATTGCCACACATTTCATTCAGAAAATACCCAAAGAATAAAAGACAAGACCACTAAACGAAGGGCGACGTGAACCGCGGTACCACCTTCATTCAATGAACTTGTCATTCTTATTTGTCTTTAATTGTGAACTTTGAGTAGCAAGTAACCAGATTCGTCCATGGCTCGCAGCGACCGCCATTTTTCTGTATCAGAAGCGATGATTACCCATCTCAAAGGGAAGGCTAAAAATGTCATGATATTAGGACTTTCAGCCACTCTCCATTTTAACGTGTTTTAGGTCTTAGGTCAAGCTGATAATAGCATTATCAACTCTATCTTGTGATTTATTTGCTAGAGCTTGATGATGAACTTGATGAAGCTCCAGAACCAGTCACATACTGGTCAAGAATTGCGCTAAAGGCCTTATCTACAACTTTAACATTATATTTCTTAAGGACCTTAGCAATCACTGAGTTAGTAAAGTTAGTATCAGATTTCTTACCATTGATGATAACCTTAGTCAAATCATCCTTATAGTTTTTCCAATCTGCATTTTTCTCAGATTTTGAAACAGTTTTGACGATGTAGTAAGTCGCAGCACCAGTTGAGCTGTTTGAAACAGTCACTACGTCAGAAACGGCATTAGCATCTTGTTTGAAGGCTGCTGTCAAAACATCTGCTGGGAAGTCTTGAGAAGCTGAGTTAACTGTCTTAGAAGTCACTTCCAAGCTGTTATCTTTAGCTACTTGTGAGAAATCTGCTCCTTCTGCCTTAGCTTCAGAGTCTACTTTATCTGCCACTGCTTTATCAGTAGTTGAAACCACTTGCACCTCTGTATTTGGTGTGTAGTTATCATAGGCAGCCTTGTAATTTGCTTCCGTCAAATCTTTTTGTGCGGCTTGGTTAACAGCATACTCAACCAATTTTTGTGTACGGATTTGATTACGATATGACTCTTCTGTTTGACCATAGGCTGCAAGTACTTGTGAGAATTGATCTCCGTATTGTTCTGAAGCTTGCTTATAAGCTTTGTCAACGTCTTCTTTGCTGACCTTGCTACCATATTCTTTTTCAAGAGCCTTTTGCAAAGTTGCACTCAAAACACTTTGTTGTGTTTGGCTGCTACCTTTAAGTGAATCAAAAACATCACCAACAGTAACAGTATCACCTTTCATAGATACCAAAGTTGTTTCTTCAGTTGTTTTGTTACCTAGAGAAACATACATAGCACCTGCACCAACGAGAGCTGAAACAGCTACAAGGGCAAGACCTCCAAGGAAGCGACCACCTGAGCTTGGTTTACCAGCATCACGTGTCTTTTTAGTTTTAGCACGTTTAGCTTTTTCTTTCGCTTTTTCACTGGCGAGGGCGATGCTTTCCTCTTCTTCTTTTTGGCGATCAAGATGCTCTTGTTCTGCGTCTTTGTCTGCTACAACCTCTTCAACAGTTTCTTCTGTTGACTCAAGGTTTTCATTTTCTTTAGCCATTCTATTTACTCCTTAAATTGTCAATATCTCTGCTATTATACCACACTTACTTAAATAATGCTTAATCTGGCAAGATAATATTTTCAGAATTTTTCCGAAGCATAAGAAGTCCGTCACTCATAGGGACCAAACTAGCAGTCAATCCAGGGTTATCTAAGGTCGCATCAAAAAGACGATGCAAGCCACGGTAAATCGTACGCTGACCACGACGGACCTCCATGATGTCTTTGGCAATGTCCCCACCTTGGAAGATATCATCAAAGACGATGACACCACCTACCTTGAGACGTTTTAGGATTTCAGGCAGAAAGACGATATATTTAGACTTGGCTGAGTCCATAAAGACAAAATCATAGTCAGTGTCCAAATCTTGCAAAACTTCTGCTGCATCTCCTTCGACCAAGGTAATTTGTTTGCGACTGTCATACTTGGCTAGATTTTCCTTGGCAAAGCCAATCATTTCTTCATTACGATCAACCGTTGTAATCTGAGCATCAGGCGCATATTCAGCCATAAGAAGGGCTGAAAAACCAATAGCTGTTCCTACCTCAAGGATTTTCTTAGGCTGCAAGGTCTGCAATAAAAATCGGAAATAAGCAACAACCTCGTGCTGGATAATTGGAATATTCTCCTTACGAGCAAAGGCCTCCAGTTCGGCCAAATGCCCTTTATTTTCCTGAAGATGCGTTCGCATGTAGTCCACGATATCCTTGTTGACTACAGGACGTCGCATGTTGTGATTTGCGTTTTTACTATATGATTTAACCATGTGTTTTATTATATAAAAAATCCCTAGCGAGTGCTAGAGATTTTTCTTATCTATAAATCAAATCGTCATCATTAGGCTACTTGACGTAACCCCCTCTTTTTCAAGAGGTAAGCAATGACCAAAGCCACCACGTAAAGAGCGATGAAAACAAGCAAGGTCATCTGGTATGATTTTGTCAATTCGTAGGTTACCGACAAGAGCATTGGCCCCACTAAGGCCGCCATCGCCCAGGCAGTCAAAATATAACCATGAAGGCTAGCCAACTCCTTTGCCCCAAAGATATCGCTAAGGTAGGGAGGAATCAAGGAGAATCCTGCCCCGTAGCAAGTCATCAGAACAGCCATCGCAACCACAAAGACAAGTGGAACTTGCAGGACAATTAGGAGGACGGCCATAACAATATTAACCACAAAGAGGAGGATAAAGGTCTTCGGACGCCCAATATAATCCGACAAACCTGCCCACAGAAGGCGACCAAAACCATTAAAGATTCCCATAACACCTACAACAACTGCCGCTGATTCCGCTGACATCCCAACCATATCTTGAGCCATTGGAGAAATAGCAGAGACAAGGGCTAAGCCACAAGAAATATTGATAAACAGAATAAGCCATAACCAGTAGAAAGTTGACGATTTCAGGGCCTCATTAGCCGTAACTCCCTTGCTCAAATCAGCAGACTGACGGTTTGGACTCTTGTCAGCCAACAGTTGTGCTTCCTCTACACTTGGTCGTTTAATGAATTGCGAGACAAAAAGCATAACAACAAAATAAACGACTCCCAAGATATAAAAGGTCTGCTCAACACCACGTGCCTGAATCAGATATTGAGCAATAGGACTGGTTAGCAGCGAGGCAAAGCCAAAGCCCATAATGGCAAGGCCAGTCGCAAGGCCACGCTTATCAGGAAACCACTTAATAATGGTTGAAACAGGCGTAATATAACCCACACCCAGTCCTAGACCACCAAGAATACCATAACCAAGATAAAGCATCCACAGCTCTCCATGAGCAATGGCAACTCCTGTCAGAATATTTCCCCCAGCATAGAGAACAGCCGACATACTTCCAGTCACTCTAGGACCAAATTTTTCAACCAGACGCCCCATGAAAGCTGCAGAGAGCCCTAGACAAAAGATAGCCAATGAAAAGGCAAAAGAAACTGAAGATTGATCCCAGCCAGTCTGGGCCATAATAGGATTACGATAGATACTCCAAGCATAGGTAGACCCCAACATGAGATGGAGTAAGACACCACACGTTGCTACAAGATAACGATTGGTTGTTTTCACAAAAACCTACTTTCTATTTCTGAACATTGTTCACTTATAAAATACAAAACGTTAGGTTTTTAGTCTATCACGAATATAAACTAGGGGCTATAAATATGCTCATCAACATATTTCCAAATCAATTAGAACTTGTATTCTAGTAAACGTTCGCTTTTAGACATAAAAAGAATCATCCTGATTCAGAATGATTCTCTCTTATAGTGACTTCTTTTTAAGAAAGGTGCACACCTTTTTCAACCAAGGCTTCCAATTCAACAAGACGGTCTTCAAAAACTTTGAAGGCAGCATCCAAGTAGTCGGTATTGGTCATATCAACACCAGCTTTCTTGATGACTTCCAAAGGATAGTCTGAGCTTCCCGCCTTAAGGTAAGTAAGGTAAGCTTCCTTATCTTCTTCAGTACCATGAACAATTTTTTCAGCCAAGTAGCTTGCTGCCGCAAACCCTGTAGCGTATTGGTAGACATAGTAATTCATGTAAAAATGCGGAATACGTTCCCACTCAAACTGAATTTCGTAGTTATCTTCAGCTTTGAGATTATAGTATTTCTCATTGAGATCTGCGTAAAGCTTATTCATGAAGTCGGCTGTCAAGATTTGACCAGATGCATCTGCTTCATGGATAGCATGTTCAAACTCTGCAAATTGTGTTTGACGGAAGACAGTTCCCTTGAAACCATCCAAATAGTGGTTAAGAATAGCAAAACGTGTCTTGTCATCTTTGACCTCTTTAAGAAGCGTTTCTGTCAAGATATTTTCATTGGTTGTAGACGCAATTTCCGCCAAGAAGATTGGGTAATCTCCGTAAACATATGGTTGAGTCTGACGTGTGAACGTTGAATGCAAACTATGACCAGTCTCGTGAACCAAGGTAAAGAGATTGTCCAAAGTATCTTGCCAGTTCAAAAGCATGAAGGCATTGGTATCATAAGCACCACCTGAGTAGGCACCTGAACGTTTTCCTTTGTTAGGGTGAACGTCAATCCAACGTTCCGTAAAGGCTGCATGAACCCCTTTACTATACTCTTCACCAAAGATTGCCAAGACTTCTTCTGCTTTCTTGAGGGATTCTTCATAAGTAAGAGCAGTTTCAGTCTCAGAAAGTGGTGTATAGACGTCATACATCTTAAGCTCGTCAAGCCCCAAGACCTTCTTACGCAAATCAAGGTAACGATGCAAAAGTGGCAAATGCTTGTTCACTGATTCCAAGAGTGAATCATAAACACTCTCTGGAATAAAGTTAGCCGCAAGTGCTGCATGACGTGCTGAATTATAGTGACGAACTTTGGCTTGGTAATTGTGAACCTTGACAACGCCTTGGAGTGTTTGTGCATAAGTATGTTGGAACTGCTCGTAGGTCCCATACATCGCTTCATAAGCTCCCTTACGAATGTCACGGTCCTTAGATTCCATGAGGGTGATAAAGTTACCATGTGTCAACTCAACCACATCCCCTTGACCATCTGATACCCATGGGAAGAGGATATCAGCATTATCCAAGACATTGAAGGTATCCGTTGGACCGTTGAAGATATCACCTGCTGCTGCCAAGAGCTCCTCAGCTTCTTGAGAAAGAACGTGGTCCTTGTTTGCCAAAAGACGTTCGAAATAGTGGTCATAAAGTCCAAGACCTGGCTCTTGTTCTTTAAACTCAGCTAATTTCTTATCATCCAAGGCCATAAATTCAGGCTCAAAGTAAGCAAAGGCTTCACTCAACTGTGAGTAAAGGTTTGAGGCCTTAGCTTGGTACTCTTGGTAAAGCCCTACTGTTGTGTCTTGGTCATTTTTCATTGACGCATAGACATAGATTTTCTCCAAGCGACGCATAAGACTCATATAAAGTTCAGTTGCCTCAAGCAAGTTCTTAGCAGAATCTAAGAGATGACCTGCATAAGCACTAGCCTTCTTCAAATCCTGAACAGTGCTTTCATATTCAGTCTCCCAATCTGCATCTGTCGCAAAAATGGTCGTCAAATCCCATGTGTATTTCTCTTCTAAATGAGCACGATTGTCTGACATAATATTCTCCTTAATTGTATCTATTCTTTACTATTTTAGCATAAAAGGTGGGAGGGTAGAGAGTTTGTCGATAAGAAAAATGCCTTTTTCGATAATATTGCATAAAAAGCTTTTCAAAACCTTCAAGTGACTGTCTAATTTGTACAAACCCCTGCTTAGATTCAGGAAATCTTACTTGTGGGAAAAAATCCTGATCAGACAGGCATAATAAATTCATTCCCTTAAGATAGGCTTCTTCCTGCCTTCTCATCCACCTTGGATTTTTCCCCATTAATTCTCGTTGAATCACATGTGAGACCCTCTTTCGCTGAGTTACTTTATAAGTCTCAACCTTCTCTGCTTGATAAGGAAAACGTAAAACTGTCATGAGATTTTCGGTTAACGGCCAGGTCTTAGTTAAGTAATAGACTTTCCCAAAAATATCCTCATAGATGAGATACTTAAGTCTAATTTCCTCTTTCTTCCAATCAAGCTCCCACAGGTGAAATCCAATCTTAGCCGAAAAATAGAGAAAGTCCCGCTGTAGGTCTGTTAAACGACCATTCAACCAGAGTTCCTCACCCAAAAGCCAACGCACTTCGTAACCTGCTTGGTGATAGGCACATGTCCTCTCTCTCAAACGTTGCTGGGATAACCGAGAACACTGAACTTCTAGAGCCAGGGAATCGCCAACAAATAAATCTGCAATTTGCCCCATCTCAGACAAAACTTTTTCAATACTTACTTTTTCACCATGATTAACCAAAGATTTATACAAAGCTGCCTTAAGGGATAAATGTTGGGCCGATTCATTCTCCGAGAAGAACTGACAATCTTGCAAAGACTTATGAGCAAAATGTGGACACATTACCTGGCCATGCCTTAACAGGACAACTCCCTGGCAACCAGGACAGCTATAGGATTCCTTACGTTGCAAACTGGTTTCTAGAGCTGAAACAAGCTTCCCCTCCTGATTTCTTGCAATTAACATGACTCTCTCCTTCGTGCACTCTCTTACTTATTCGTAAAAGAATTCACAAAATAAAAAAACATCTAGATTACTCTAGATGCGTCCCCCATTCAAACTGAAACTTGCTCCCTGCTGTATGGAAACTTAGGTTTATAGGTGTATTGCTTACCTTGGGATACAAGTGCCGCTCAGTCCATTTGATCTCTTTTCAACAATCTCAATTCTTCAAGGAAAATCCCCCAATTTTCCTAGGAATCAGGATTTTGAAAACAGTTTCTATCCCACATAACCATTAAAAATAGCTAATGTAGCATAGACAGATGCTCTCACAAACATCTGGTCAAATTCCGTCACTGAAGCATCATCCCAATATGCTTATCACCCTTTTGTTCCGCAATCCCAATAAAAACTTAATCCTTGAGTTGATAATGAGATAAAACAATTTTTAGACTTTTACAAGTTAAAGTCTTTATTTACTAACATTGAACCACCATTTCCCTAGGTGCAGTTCAATACCAACAAACGCAAAATCGTGTTGGTTCAAAATGGTTTCTAGTTAAGAGTATCTTGTGATTGATAGTCAGTCAATCTGAAGAACTTTCCCTCTAGCTTCTTTACACAGAACGTCATACTGCTTACAAGATACTATTTCCTAGAAGAGTATTGCTAAAAACGCCACTCTCAAAACATACCACCTATCAGTCATTAGGTTTAGTCCACCTTCTGATAGGTATATTAGCAGTTACTGCTTTATTTTCTTTCCCTCTTCGCTTTTGACGATTAGTCTCTACCGATTCTGCTGTTTTTGAATCTGTCGTTTGCTCTACACGGATTAAAAATACCGCTAGCTCCCGCTACGATGATGCTGATGTTTTAAATCGATTAATCTAATTTTTTTGCTGTTTAAATCTTCTCTTTTTAAATCATCACAATGAAACATTGGAATTTGATAACTTAGAATTCCAGATTCTAAGCTAGTCCTTTTTGACTAGGGAGTCACCCTGCCAAAAAACAAACTCTTCCTAACACAATCTATTATACTTTATTATAATTTTTTGTCAATTAATTTATTTCATATTTTTTGAAAATAATATTTAGACCCTTGTTTTTTACATGGTTAGCTATATAGAAAAGCCTATAATATAGGCCCTTTTTACAGTTTTGAAAAAATTAGAAAATGTATATCATTTTTTCTTTTTTGAGTCTAAATCAAGTAGTTTTACTAAATGTCAGAAAATTTCATCTTTCTTATTCCTAGCTAACTTGATTCTTCCAAACCAAAAAAGCTAGGAAAATTTCCTAGCTTTTTTTGTATTATCTTAGTGTTTACGTTTGTAAGTTGAGATACCGAACAAGGCCAAAGCTGATGTCACCATAGCTGCACCTGCTGCTGCAGAAGCTGCTGTTGATTTTTCACCAGTAGCTGGAAGAGCTGGAGCTTCTTCTTTTACAGGTACTGATGTTGGTGTTACAGGTTTACCTGGTGTAGGTTCTGTTGGAGTTGTTGGTACTTGAGGTTTTGGTTTCTCAGTTGTTTCTTCAACAGATACAAAGTTTTTGTGGTAAGTAACTTTTGCTGAAACAGTATTTGGAAGAACTGGTTTGTTTGGTTCTTCTGGCAATTCAGGAACAACTACTGTTGAGTTAGTTGCGAACCAGTAAGCAGTTGGAACGTTAAGGTTATTTCCGCTTACGATGAAGTCCATTGGTTCACCCTTGAAGATTGTTGCAGCAGCACCATAGTAGGCATTCTTCGTACGAGGTGTTCCATCTGGGTTAATCGCATCCCAACCTTCATCTGTGACTTCACCAGTTGTTGGGTCTACTGTTGGGTCACTGTTAAAGCGTGAACCATTAGCCACAAATTCGTTATCGTTTGTTGCATAAGCATAACCATCTTCATGCAAAGTGATAGATGAACCAGGAATTTGAACGTATTCATTACCATTCAAACCAACTTTTTCAATGTGGTTTCCAAGCTCAGTGTTCCAGTGGTTAAGTGATGAGATACTCAAAACTGAACCATTTTTAGACAAATCAAGTGGTTTCACTGATGATTCAGAATCAAAGAAGTTCAAGTTCATCTTAACGTGAAGTTTTTTGTTAGTGTCGTCAGTTTGTGAACCAATGAAAAGTGTCTTAGTTGGATCGTGGTACAACTTAACAATGGCTGAACCATCTGTACTTGGTGTTTCTACCAAAGTGTAAGTTGCAACGATTTTCTTAACTGGAGTACCATTGAATGATGTTCCGTTTAGGTTGTTGTATGTTACAGTCAATGTTTGACCTGTAGCCATCTTCAACCATACATCTTCAGTGTATTCACCGTCAGCATTGATAGTGTATTGTGTACCGTTAGCTGCACTGAAGTCACTTGGAATGTAACGAGATGTGTTGAATTGTTCAAGGATTTCATCTACTGAGTGACCTGATTGGATTGTTTTATCCAAGTAGTCAACAGAACCTGCTGAATTTTCAACAGTCATAGTAGCATCAGATTCTGTTTTATAAATCAAGCCAGTAGCATTTTCAGCCAAGCCTTTTGTCAAAAGACGAGCTGTTGTTCCACCAGTGTACTCTTTGTATGATTTTTCCCAAGCAGCATAAGCAAGAACGTCTTGGTAGTATTTATCCAATTGTGTCTTGTAATCTGCAAGTTTTTGTTTATATTCTGAAACCGCAGTTGTCAAAGCTGTTGTTTGAACTTTGTTGTCATTGTTAGCAGCTTCAACGCTAGTGTGTTTAACACCTGCTTCTTCTGTAGCTGTGAATCCCCCTGTTGCAACAACATTTGCTTTAGCAGATGTAAGAGCTGCATCAGCTTCTTCACGAGTCAATTTATTTTCAGAAACAACTGTATTTGAAGCTTCTTGAGCATCTTTAGCTGCTTGATCTTGGACAGCTTTAACATCAGCAGAATCTTTTGATGCTGCTGCAGTCGTTGTTGCAGCTTCAACAGCGTTATTGAAGTCAGGATTTGAAACTTCAGCAATAGCTTTAGTTGTTGTTTTTACAGTAGTATCTGTTTCAGTAGTAGTTTTTTCTTCTGTTCCAGGTACTGTAGTGACAACCGCTGCATCACCTGTTGTTTTAACAAGATTAGCACTTGATTCTGCAGCCGTATTTGATACGGTTGCATCAGTATCAGTAGTTGCTGTTACATCTTTAGCTTCATCCGCAGCTGCTACGCTTGTAGCCGCGAGTCCTGCAAGCAATACGCTTGAATACAATGTTGTTTTAAATGGATTGACTTTCATTTACACTTTCTCCTTCTTGGTTAACATTTTATTAACCTATTTTCTTCACCGTTTAATATACTACCGTGATTTTCAAAATTTGGCAATAGCTTTCTGAAAAAAATATTATATATTTGCTACATATTTTTAAAATTTGACACACTTTTGTTATAATTTAACCGTTTATTTACAATTAAGTGTGATTCGTAAGGGATTCACAGAGTTTTTACTTAATACTTTCTTATAACCGTTCATTTTTTTCTCATAAAGGACTGTTTCTAAGATAGCATATGTTTTCTACTATATTCGGATTATCATGAAGTGACCTCTTCATTACTAAAAACACAAAAAAAACACCTTCAAGACCTTGACTTTAAGCATTTTTCGTCGTATGCTTGAAAAAAATGTTAAGAAAGTTGGGGGACTTTTCAATGACAAAAAAAGAAATTAAAGCACTGATTCTTTTGGGAATTACTATTGTTTTTGCGAACCTTGCACTTCGTTTAATGCTTAGGCCCTTGCCTGAGAATCTAGCCTATTTCATTAAAACGATTGTTCTTGGATTCGGATATTATTTCCTAGTCCATAGGCGCCTAAGATTAAAACTCAAATCAGCTAAAAAGATAAGTTGGTCTGAAACCTTAAGTGTCTGCTGGTTAATTCTTTTGGCAGATTTTTTCTATGTTTCTGCTAGTGCTTTTGGTATCACTAAGGCACCCCATATGATTGGCACTGCCTTGATCATTGCCTTAGGGGCTGGCTTTTCTGAGGAATATGTTTTTCGTGGACTCTTCCTTAAACTCGCCTTCCAAGATGGTATTAGGTCTTCAAAACAGGTATTAGAAGGAGTCTTCTTATCAGCCTTATTTTTTGGATTGGCTCATCTCGGAAATCTCACCCACCAACCTTTGGACGCTACCCTGTTTCAAGTTTACTATGCCTCGGCTATCGGCATATTCTTTGCCGTTATTTACCTACGTACCGGTAGCCTCTGGTGGACTATTGTTTTGCACTTTTTGGTCGATTTTACCAGCGTCCTTATGTCACAATCGACACAGGCTGCTCCAGCTACAAGTATCTGGCATTTCATTCTATGGCTACCACTGATTGCCATAGGACTCTTCCTCATTCGACCTAAAAAATTGAAAGCCATTAGATATCTTAATGACTAATATTTCAAACTGCATCCCACAAGTTAGATTTTTGGTGTCTAACCTGGGGATGTAGTTTTTCATTTATCAGCACCACATTCTTACAACTTATCTCAATTTCCATTATTACTCCAAAAACGATTTAATCATAGAAATTTCATATCAGGTCTTCATCTATTCCTATCAGAATTTTGCTGATTTTAGACTTCTCATTTTGTTATAATATGACCTACAATCATATTTTTTTAAAGGGGATGCTTATGAATTTTCAACAATGTCGCTATGTTCAGACTATCGCTGAAACAGGGTCTTTTAGTAAGGCTGCTAAAAAACTCTTTTTGACTCAGCCTAATCTCTCAGCATCCATCCGTGACTTAGAGGAAGAACTTGGCGTCCAACTCTTTGAGCGTTCCAATACAGGAGCCAAACTAACTGATGACGGTCATGATTTTCTCAAATACGCCAAACGTATTCTTGGAGAGTTAGATCTCCTAGAGGGACGCTATCGCAAATCCTTTAAGAAATCATTCACTGTTGCCAGTCACCACTACGATTTCTTATCACTTCCCATGGCTCACATTGCCCAACGTTTTCGTAGTGATTATCAAGAATTTCAACTGATTGAAACAACGACTAGGAAGATTCTCAAAAGCGTTGAAAGCTTCGAAAGTGACCTGGGGATTATTTATCTAGATGAAGACAACGACCATATCCTAGAACGCAGTTTTCAACACATGGATTTAACTTTTACCCCACTTGGAGAGTTTGAAACTAAGATTTTCTTAGGTCGCCAACATCCCCTAGCTCACAAAAAATCCCTCAACCTCAAAGATTTAGAGGGATACCCACAGGTCCGCTTTCGTCAAGAAAGCTCTGGAATCCATTTTGACGAAGATCCTCTCGAGGTTCTGCCTGACCAACAAGTGATTTACAGTAATGACCGAGGCAGTGTCATGAATTTGCTCTGTGCCTCAGATAGTTACGCTTCTGGTCTCGGTATTGTTAATAGTTTCATTAAGGACCAAATTGTTTTACTTCCACTGAAGAACAGTCCAAAGCACACCTTGGGTTTTGTGACCAATAATAAACAGAAACAATCCGCAATTATTCAAGCATTTATCGAGGAAATTCAGGATAGCTTACTACCCCACCACTAAGGAGAAGAAAATGGAATTTCAAACACTTAATAATGGCATCAAAATACCTGTGCTTGGTTTTGGTGTCTGGCAAATTTTCGATCAAAAAGAATGTCAAAAAGCCGTTGAAGATGCTCTTTCTGTAGGCTATCGATTGATTGATACTGCTAGCCTTTATCGAAATGAGGAAGCCGTGGGACGTGCTATTAAGGCATCTGGTATCCCTCGCGAGGATATTTTCTTGACTAGTAAAGCCTGGATTAGCCAGCTAGGCTACGAAGATACCAAATTAGCCCTAAAAGAAACACTTCGCAAACTAGATACTGACTATCTTGATTTATATTTAATTCATCAACCTTTTGGCGACTTACATGGTGCCTGGCGTGCTATGATTGAGCTTAAGCATGAAGGACTTATTAGAGCCATTGGGGTTTCTAACTTCTCAACAGGGCGTTTGGCGGATTTTGCCTTGCAGACACCTGTTATTCCAGCAGTCAATCAAATCGAGTTGCATCCCTATAAACAACACAAACTGATTCAGAAAGCTGATAAGGAATTTGGTACCCTAACGCAAGCCTGGGCTCCTTTTCATAGAGGAGAGGATGGTATTTTTCAGGACCCAACCCTAACTGCGATTGCTGACAAACATGGTAAGACAGTTGCTCAGGTCATTCTCAGGTGGCAAACCCAACAAGGTATTCTGACCATTCCTAAAAGTACCCATATCGAACGGATGAAAGAAAACTTTAATAGCTTCGACTTCCACCTAGACCAAGCAGACCTTGACGCTATCAGTAAACTAGACCGATACCCTGATGCCTATGGTCCTGATGAAAGTGTGGAACGCATTAAGCATTTATTGAAATATAGTGTATAAGAAAACGAGTTCGACTGAACTCGTTTTTAATTATCTCTCTTAACAAAAATTATATCTTTGATATCATCTAGGCTTGATTTTTCCTTAGTTAAATCGTATAAAAACACTTGAACTGCAACTCTCTTCAAATGATTATTTTTCTCCGAATTTTGAATATAAGAAGGAAGTTTTTCGAATTCAAGTCCTTTTTCCTTGGGATAAATTAAGACAATATTCTCAACATTATACTTATATGCATAAGCATACATTTGATACATATCAGCTTGACTAATACCATAGTTATTCTTAAAATCAGTATTCAATCTCTTCCATTTAATATCAAGGACTTTATATGGATTAGAATTCATAGATATATAAATATCTGGTTTTAATCTAAATTTCCTTGGTTCGTCAAATAAATATTGAGTTTGCTTTTGTGTTTCTATTTTATAGCCAGAATAATTAGAAGATATGTTTTTTAACTGTTTGGATATATATGACTCAAAGATTTTCTCCATTGGAAACAGTAAAGCATTAACATTTTCAGTTCCTTTAAAAGTTGAAAAACTTTTATTCTTAAGGAAAACTTGCGACCAAGTCATTAGGCTTTGATAAGCTTGAGCATTACGGTCTTTTTTCACTAGAGAAAAATCCTTATCAATATTTGTTGACTGATTTACCATTTCAAACTCAGCCAACAAACGTTTGGCTAACAATTGATTTTTTCCATTTGATGAAATCTTGTTTAACTTTAGAAGCGTTGTTTTTATCAAACGATTTTCAGGACGATTGATATGAAATTCATCATAAGCCATATAAAATCTATCTTTGCGAATTATATTATGCTTAAGATGCTGATTAATTAGAAATTTCCCTTTGAAAAAAGTAAGATTCCCCTCAATCGTAAGATAATCGGATTTTAATCCTTTTTTCAACAGTTCTTGGACTTCATTCAAATACATCTGAATAAAAACTTCATAAATTGGTAACTTAGAATCATTGAGCTGGGCATT
>ERZ791852.696-NODE-696-length-23730-cov-3.529968_pt1 | contig 23730 bp, 16 predicted proteins | sample MGYA00510287_ERZ791852 | MGnify/ENA primary metagenome ERZ791852 (study PRJEB30046, sample SAMN00715257) | human gut metagenome | study: EMG produced TPA metagenomics assembly of the A metagenome-wide association study of gut microbiota in type 2... | reverse complement strand
ACGGGTGCCTGCTGGCGCCCGTCTAAAAGGGGACACCCTAAAATTGGAAACTTACAGAAGGTTGATTGGAATGAAATTTTTCCTAAAGCTGATTTAAATCAAGCTTCTCATTTTGAGGTTTTTATGCTTGGTGGCGGAGGGGATATTTTTTCTCGGTTTAGAAGGCGCTTATTTCCTGGTTTAACAAAGGTGATAAAGACAGATAGTGCTTTTGATGTATATTTACCTTCTGATAATTTAAAATCAGGTTATATCATTGGGGTATTTCAGAATGCGAATATGGTAGAATTCGTAAAAGATGAAGTTCTTAATGCTTTTTTGTTCCCATTGTTCCAGGATGAAAAAAATAAGATGTTGGAGCAGGAAATGAGGGCATGTGAATCTGTTGCCATTCATGTTCGTAAAGGAAAAGATTATCAGTCCCGAATTTGGTATCAGAAAACATGTCCGTTAGAGTATTATAAAGGGGCTATTGAAATGATTAAGTCAAAAATATCTCATCCTAAATTTTATGTGTTTACTGATAATCCTACATGGGTAAAAGAAAATTTTTCAGGAATAGATTATTATTTAGTTGAAGGTAATCCTTCTATGGGTTATGGCAGTCATTTTGATATGCAATTGATGAGTATATGTAAACATAATATTATATCTAATAGTACTTATAGTTGGTGGGGAGCTTTTCTGAATCGGAATAAAGATAAAATGGTTGTAGTTCCTAGAATTTGGTTTAACCCCGATAGTTGTGATGAGTTTCTTTCCAATAGAGCATTATGTAAAGGATGGATTTCTTTATAACCAAATAAGTGTAATGGAAGAATATAAGATTTCTATAATTGTACCGATATATAAGGTTGAAAAGTTTCTTGAGAAATGCGTTGAAGCGTTAATGAAACAAACTATAAAAGAAGTAGAGTATATTTTTGTGAATGATGCCACTCCAGACAGGAGTATGGCTATTTTAGAGGATGTTTTATTACGTTATCCAGATAGGAGAGAATCAGTTACTATTGTATCTCATGAGATGAATAAAGGATTACCAGCAGCTAGAAATACTGGTTTGAAAATTGCAAAAGGTAAATATATTTATCATTGTGATAGTGATGATTATATGGATGAAGATATGCTGCAGGTCTTATATGATGAGGCGGTGATGAAACAAGCTGATATAGTATGGTGTGACTGGTTTCTTACATTTGAGAAAAATGAACGTTACATGAAACAGCCCAATTGGGATACCCCGGAAGCTGCTTTAAGGTCTATGCTAGGAGGAGGCATGAAATATAATGTATGGAATAAGTTGATACGACGTACTTTGTATACTGATTATAGAATTAGTTTTCCTGAAGGGCATGCTCTGGGAGAAGATATGACTATAATGTTGTTATTTGCTCATTCTAAGAAGGTTGCTTATGTGCCTAAAGCATTTTATCATTATGTGAAGATGAATTCGAATGCTATAAGTCGGGTTTACCCTGAACGAATGATGTGTGATTTGAAATATAATGTAAATCGTATTACTCATGCTTTGGAAGAAATCTATGGTGATATGATGAAGAAAGAAATTGCATTTTTAAAGTTAGAAGCTAAATTTCCTTTTCTGATCATAGGAGATACTAAATTATATCATATTTGGAAAGAATGGTATCCGGAGGCTAATCAATTTATTCTTAGAAATTATAATATATCTCTACGTAATAGATTGTTGCAATGGTTTGCGTGGAAAGGGCAATTTTGGTTGGTCTGGTTACACTATTGGTTAGTATGTCGTTTGATATATGGAGTAATATATAGATAGAAGTAGTCTATGGCAAAGTTTTTAATAAATGTATTTTCGGTAATTATTACCTCACTTTATTTTTTCCCCATTGAATTTATCTTTTTACCGGGTATTAATACGAAGATGGTTCTGGCAGGTATTGGATTGTTGATTCTCGGAAAACAATTGGCTTCAAAAGGAAATGCTCATATGGATAAGAGTTTTTTCGTTTTATCTTTATTTGCATTGAGTATTTCGTTGGTAAGTTTGGCTACCATGACAATTAATAATACACCGGATGGCTCTTTCCTGACTTATTTTGTATCAATATGGGTCTGGATGGGGGGAGCTTATACTGTAATAAAATGGTTGAATTATGCATATGGATATGTAAATGTACAACTGGTTTGTAATTCTTTGATTGCTGTCTGTGTTATGCAATGTATTATTGCAATTATAAAGGATTTTTATCCGCCTCTGCAATCATGGGTTGATAGTATCATAGGAGGAGAAGCTTTTATGGGAAATACAAAAGAGGCACGTTTATCTGGGATAGGGGCAGCTCTTGATGTCGCAGGATTACGTTTTTCCGCAGTTACTATTATGATTGGATATTTATTATTTAATGTTAAGAATATGGATACGAGACAATTATTGTTATATATCGTATCACTTTTCATTATTGCGGTTATTGGTAATATGATATCTCGAACTACGACTGTCGGAATTGCTCTGGTATTATTATATTGGCTATATTTATATTGTTTTCAATTTAATGTCAACAATAAAAGTGTTTGGGCTTGGTTTTTGGGGGTATTATGCGTAATCATCCCTGTGTTTATTTATTTGTATAATACCAATGAAAACTTTTATGAAAATATTCGTTTTGGTTTTGAGGGTTTTTTTAGCTTATGGGAAACAGGCTCATGGCAGACAGGATCAAATGACATTTTGTTGAATCATATGGTTGTTTTTCCTGATAATTGGAAGACGTGGTTGATAGGTGATGGATATGCTGCTAATCCGGTTGATCCAAGATATACGGATCCATATTACACAGGACCGGTTTATCATGGGTATTATATGGGAACGGATATTGGTTATTTAAGATTTATTTTTTATTTTGGTATTATAGGAGCTTTTTTGTTCATAATATTTATAGGAAAGGTGGCATATGAGTGCATGCTTCGTTTTAAAGAATATCGAGTCATGTTTTTAATGATTTTATTAGTTAATTATTTGGTATGGTTTAAGGTCTCATCTGATATATTTCCGGTATTTGCTCTTTTTTTAGTATTAAATAATGAATTAGAGGATGAAAAGAAAAATAATATGCATATGGAAGTTTGCTAACGAGGTAATTTGTTCTGTGAATATTTGAGTTGCATACTATTTCTGATTATACAATAAAAATTTCATGAGTTGTAATGGAGAAACTCTAAATCATTGATAGAATGAAAATAATCTATTGCATACACTCTGTCTGTAATCCCGGGGGGATGGAGCGGGTACTGTATAACAAGGTGAAATACTTGGCCGAACGGCTTCAGTGGGAGGTGATGGTAGTAACTACCGACCAGCATAACCGGCCGCCTTTTTATCCGTTCCCGAAAGCTGTACGGATGGTTGATCTGGATATCAATTACTCAGTTGATAACGATAAGAACGTATTTCGTAAGATTGGGGGGTATTTGCGCCGCCGGCGTTCGCATCGCAAGCGGCTTACAGATTTGCTGATGAGGGAAAAAGCAGATATTGTGGTCTCTTTGTATCCTTCTGAGTCATCGTTTATTCCTGATATTAAGGACGGAAGCAAAAAGGTGCTGGAAATCCATTATTGCAAATTTTTCCGGCTTCAGTATGGACGGAAAGGAATATTGGGATGGATTGACCGGTGGAGAACCCGCCAGGATGAACGGATTGTGAGCCGTTTTGACAAATTTGTGGTACTTACCCGGGAGGATCAGGGATATTGGGGAAACCTGTCTAATATTGAAGTGATTCCCAATGCTGCGTTGTTTTTGGGAAGCGGATATTCGGATGTGTGTGCGCATCGGGTGATTGCTGTAGGGCGATTGGATTACCAGAAGGGTTTTGACCGCTTGATTAAGGCCTGGGAACTGGTTCAGCAGAAAGAGAAATTCCAGGATTGGAAATTGGATATATTTGGCCAGGGGGAATGGAGAGATATGCTGCAGGGAATGATTAATGAGCGGCATTTGGAGAAGTCAATCTGCCTGAATGCTCCTACTTCCCACATCGGGGCTGAGTATGCCCGAAGTGCCATGCTGGTGATGAGTTCCAACTATGAGGGCTTCCCGATGGTAATGATTGAAGCAATGGCTTGTGGACTTCCTGTGGTATCGTATGATTTTAAATGTGGTCCTAAAGACATCATTCAGGATGGAGTGAATGGAATGTTGGTGCATGAGGGGGATATTCGCGGGCTGGCTGAGGCGATGGAAAAGGTGATGGAGGATGAAACCTTACGGAAAAGCCTTTCGGTGCAGGCTCGGAAGATTGTGGAAACGTATGCCGAGGAACGGGTGATGAATCAATGGATTGTAATGTTTACTTCTTTATTGGATAAATGAAAAAGCTTTTACAGATAAACCCTGTGATCCGGATGTCTACTTCTACCGGACGTATCATGCAGGAAATAGGGGACTTGGCCATGCAGCACGGATGGGAGAGTTACATTGCCTATAGTAAAGGACGGGATGGGGTAAAGCCCTGTACATCAAAGTTGTTGCCTGTAGGAGACAAGTGGAGTGTGGCCTGGCACGGGGTAATGACTCGTTTGTTTGACAGGCATGGCCTGGCTTCGGTAGGAGCAACAAAAAATTTTATTCAACAAATCGCTGATATTCAGCCGGATATTATTCATATCCATAATATTCATGGATATTTTTTGGATTATAAGATTTTTTTTGACTATCTTTCGCACTGTAATACTCCAGTTGTATGGACAGTTCATGACTGCTGGCTCTATACGGGACACTGTTATTACTATTCTTATATAAGGTGTGACCGGTGGAAAACGGGGTGTGGCAACTGTCCGCAGCAGCGGAAATTTCCTGCCAGTTGGGGACTGGACAGGTCGGCGCAGAATTTTTTGGATAAGAAAGCTGCATTTACCTCGATTCCGGCAGATCGTCTGACGATTGTTCCGGTTTCCGAGTGGATCAGGGGTGAGATGCAGTCTTCTTTTTTGAAAGACTGTCGTTTTCAGGTAATTCATAATGGTATCGACTTGAATGTGTTTGACATTTATGATACGGAGGCGGTGAAAGCCAAATATGGATTGCAGGGAAAGCGGATTTTGCTGGGAGTGGCGAGTATATGGAGCAGAGAGAAAGGTTGGGATGATTTTATGGAACTGGCAAAATTGCTGAACGAGAAAGAGGTGATTGTACTGGTGGGAGTGAAGCCGGAAGAGATAAAGCGCTTGCCGGCAAAGGTGAAAGGAATTGCCCGTACGGAAAATGTACGTCAGCTGGCTGAACTTTATGCAGCTGCTGAGGCTTTCGTAAATCCGACCTGGCAGGATAATTATCCGACGGTAAATCTGGAGGCAATTGCGTGTGGAACTCCCGTGGTGACTTACCGGACTGGGGGAAGCATTGAGGTGATAACTGCAGATACAGGCTTTGTGGTGGAACAGGGGGATGTGAATGGCTTGTTAAATGCTGTAAGGACTATTGAACAGAGAGGAAAGGCAAATTACCAACATTTGTGCAGGGATTTTGCCTGTAAGCATTTTAGGAAAGAGGACCGATATATGGATTATCTGAAATTATATGATAATCTTATGAAAGGCCGTTAATTTCAGATAGATACAAAAACAAAATCAAAGACTAGGTATTGGGATTTTGGTAATAGAGAGGATAGTAGAGAGTAATTATGGCAGTTATAAATGGGGGAATTTTTAACCCTGGCCAAAGATAAGATACTATGAAAAAAGAGAGTCTTAGAATCTTACAGTTAGGTAAATTTTATCCTATCAGAGGGGGCGTAGAAAAGGTGATGTACGACCTGATGTGGGGATTGTCAGAGCAAGGGGTGGATTGTGACATGATGTGTGCATCGGAAGAGATGGGGAACCGGATCATAGAGATTAATGAACATGCCCGTCTGATCTGTTGTAACGCATGGCGCAAGATCGCTGCTACGATGATTGCTCCGGCAATGCTTGCTAAGTTGAGAAGCATCTGTAAGGATTACGATATTATTCATGTACATCATCCGGATCCGATGGCATGTCTGGCGCTTTATTGTTCAGGCTATCGTGGGAAGGTGATTCTGCATTGGCACAGTGATATTCAGAAACAGAAATGGTTGTTGAAGGGTTATTTGCCCTTTCAGAAATGGCTGATACGCCGTGCGGATTATATCGTAGGAACTTCTCCTGTTTATCTGAAGGAATCTCCGTTTCTGAAAAAGGTACAGGATAAAACGTTTTGTCTGCCCATCGGGGTAGATGCGCTTCCTGAAGCTCCCGAGTTGGCGGAAACCATCAGGAAGCGGTATGGTAATCGGAAAATCATTTTTTCATTGGGCCGCCTGGTACATTATAAGGGATATCGCTATCTGGTGGAGGCTGCCCGATACCTGGATGACAGTTACGTGATATTGATAGGGGGAAGCGGAGCTTTACGGGATGAACTGGCAACTCAGATAGAACGCTTGGGCCTGCAGCAGAAGGTGATTTTGCTGGGAAGGGTAAGCGATGAGGAACTTCCCGGATATTATGAAGCTTGTAAGGTGTTTTGTTTGAGCAGTATACAAAAAACAGAGGCATTCGGAATCGTACAGATTGAGGCAATGTCATGCGGAAAACCGGTAGTGGCAACTACTATTCCTGAGTCGGGGGTGGCTTGGGTAAATGCACAGGGCATCTCGGGGATTAACGTGGAGCCTGAAAATGCAAAGGCATTGGCAGATGCTGTGATGGAAATTACGAAAGAGGAGAGTGTCTATGAAAAATATGCAATGAATGCCCGTAAGAGATATGAGGAGTGGTTTACTAAAGAAGGAATGATAGAGAAGTGTTTAAATTTATATAATTATTGTTATGAGTAAGATAGAGGTTAAGTCGAATTTTGATTCAAAATCCCTTCTGGAAATGGGAAGGGTAAAAGGACATGTAGGTTATTATGATGGAATGTCTCCATTATGCAGGTGCTTGAAGCGCTTTTTTGATGTATTGGGCAGTCTGCTCGGTATGATTGTTTTTTCTCCATTTTATTTAATTATCAGTCTGATGATCTGGATGGAGGATCATGGGCCGGTACTGTTCCGGCAGGAACGGGTGGGATACGGTGGACAGATATTTGTCCTTTATAAATTCCGCTCTATGACGATTACAGCCGAAGCGGACGGCAAGCCGGCTCTTTGCCAGAAGCGCGATGCCCGTTTGACAAAGGTGGGAAGATTCCTGAGAGAACATCATCTGGATGAACTTCCGCAGTTGTGGAATGTATTGAAAGGAGACATGAGCTTTGTCGGTCCCAGACCGGAAAGACAGTATTTTGTAGACCAGATCAAGGCAATTAATCCGGATTATGAACTGTTGTACCAGTTGAGACCGGGATTGTTTTCTCCGGCTACATTATACAACGGATATACGGATACGATGGAAAAGATGTTGAGAAGACTTCGGATGGACTTGGAATACTTGTCAAACCGTTCGTTATGGCTGGATACGAAAATTATTTTTCTGACAGTATATTCCATTTTGTCTGGAAAGAAATTTTAAAAATAGATTAGGAAAAAGGAATGAAGTTAAAACCGAATTTACGCTTGCGTCAGATAGGACGGCGGTTTATGGTAGTGGATATGGCTACTGAAAGTGTGGATATGTCGAATGTATTTACACTGAATGAGGTGGCTGCCGGAATCTGGAAACAGATTGGAAAGGAAGAGGTGGAAGTGGAGAGACTTGCCGACTGGTTGTGTGAGGAGTATGAAGTGGACCGGGAGACGGCGCGTAAGGATGTGGAACGGTTAGTGCTGGAGTGGCAGAAGTATGGGCTGCTTGTCTGAGGCTTTTCTGGTGTTGCTCCGGTCGGGACTGTGGGAGCAGGAACCGGATGATTTATCGTGTTTTCCGCTGTCTGAACAGGACTGGACTAGACTTTTGCGCATCGCACGTCAGCAGACGGTAACGGGACTGGTATATAGAGGAATATGCAGGCTTCCCGAAGAACTGCTTCCATCTGATATCATTCTTATGAAATGGGTGGTGGCAGTAGAGCAGATTGAGCAAGGAAACAGCCGGATGAATGGAGGACTGAAAGGGCTTTATCATCTCTTTGTGAAAGAAGGGATTATTCCGGTTTTGCAGAAAGGACAGGGAATCGCTCAACTGTATGAGGAACCTCTTTTGCGTGAATTTGGAGACATTGATTTCTATTTTTCCGACAGTGAAATGAGTCGGCAGGCGGTGGACTTGCTTACTCGGCTGGGAGTGAAAGTCAATAAAATGCCTGACGGTAGTTTTAATTACCGGTGGAAAGGATGGGAGGTGGAGCATCATTCCCGTCTGATTGACTGTTATAACCCGTTTCTTCAGGAATATCTGAAAAAACTGGAAGCCGAGACGGACAGTGTCCGGATTCCTATGGATGGAGCGGAAGACCTGGAGGTGAAAGTGCCTTCTCCTTGTTTGAACCTGATGTTGCTGGATATGCACATCATGAAGCATGCGTTCGGATGGGGAATTGGCTTGAGGCAGCTATGCGATATGGCACGTGCCTGCTATGTGTGGCAGGGAAAGATGGATACGAAGCTGTTTAAGGAAGTTTCCCGGAAAACGGGAATCACCCGGTGGAATAGTCTGTTGTTTTCGTTTTTGAAGGAGTATCTTGGGCTTCCGGCAACATACTTGCCGTATGAAGTAAAACCGGTGGACTCTTCTGCTTTGTTGGAGCGGATTATGACAGGGGGAAACTTTGGCTTTTATGGAACAGAAAGACTGCAGGGCGGTACTTCTGTCTGGGTACGAAAATGGAGGACAGCCTGTTCGTTTTTGCGAAATGTGAAATTTGCGTGCAGGTATGCTCCAAAAGAGGGATTCTGGAGTTTTGTCCAACTGATGAGAGGTCAGTTCTGAATAGATATAAATAACTGATTTTGATAAGAAAAAACTGATTTTTGCTTTTTTTTTCTGAAAACAGTTATTATTTTGTTTTATAGTTGTTAAGTTGTTTGTAATGATGTATATTTGCACGAATCTAAGAAGTCTTTCGTTGATAGGATGTCGTAGGGGATATTGGCTTCTTGGAGAGTGGGGATGAATTTGCTTCAGTAAATTTTGTAGAGAGTATTTTGTTAATAGAATTTGATTGAAAAACTGACTGAAATGAGAAAACAAATGATTCTGTTGTGGGGGCTGATTGGACTCCTGATATTTTCTTCTTGTGCATCTCGCAAGAATTTCGTTTATCTGAATGACATGGTCATGGGGGTGGACTACCCGTTTGATGCCAAACATGAAGCGGTAATTCATAGCGGTGACCGATTGGGTATTACAGTAAGCTGCAAGAACCCGGAACTGGCTATTCCTTTTAATGTACAGGGAGGAAACTTCCAGATTGATGCTACCGGTAATGTGAAGGTATCAGAAATTACTGAAAATAAAGGAAAGGGATATCTGGTGGATGCGGAAGGTAATATCGACTACCCTATTTTAGGCAAAATGCATGTGGAAGGCTTGAAGACCAGTGATGTGAAGAAATTGATTGAAGGGAGAATCAAAGAAAGCGGCTATATCAAGGATCCTTTACTCTTTGTAGAGATTCTGAACTTTAAGTATACGGTATTAGGAGCAGTTGAGCGGAATGGAACTTTTACTTCAGACGGTGAGAGAGTTACTTTATTAGAGGCGATAGCTAATGCGGGGGATTTAACCTCAAAAGCAAGGGTGGACCGTGTGGCAGTAATCCGTGAAATGGGAACAGAACGTAAGATGTTTGTGCATGATTTGCGAAGTACGGATATCTTTTCTTCTCCCTGTTTTTATCTGCAGCAGAATGATGTGGTATATGTGGAACCGAAATACAAGAAGAAGGATGTAGAAGATAGAAGTTGGCAGATTTCTACATTCTTATTGTCCTTAGCTACAGTGTGTACTTCTATAATTTGGTTGACTAAAAATTGATTGCTAATTTAGATAGAGGGAAATTCAATGAATGATAATTCGATGAATAAGAATGAGCAAGGTGTAAACCTGGTAGATTTGCTGGTATATCTGGCATCTAAATGGAAATGGTTCTTGCTGTCAGTATTGATTTGTGTGGGCTTTGCCTGGTATAAGTACGCCAGTGCTCCGTTGGTATATTTCGGTAAGGCTACGGTGATTATTAAGGACCCTTCCAATAAAACGTCTTCGGCAGGTTTGGACCGTTATGATAACTTTATCAATAAGGTGAATGTGGCGAATGAAATCCTGCAGTTCCGTTCCAAGAAACTGATGCGTGAGGTGGTTCAGCGTTTGCATGCGGACGTCAGTTATCAGATTAAGGACGGACTCCGGTATAATGAACTGTATACGCAGGCTCCGGTAACTGTCAGCTTTCCGGATGCAACTTCGGAACAGGCTTGGGCCTTTGATGTAAAGATTACGGGAGAAAATTCTGTAGTACTGTCTGACTTCAGTAGCAGTGAGGAACAGGAGGAATATCCGGTTACGCTGAACGATACGGTTACGCTGAGTATGGGCCGTGTAGTGGTATCGCCTACTAATTTTTACGGAAAGGGGTGGCTGGAGAAAACCATAAAGGTTCGTAAATCGCCGGTAGATGCGGTAGCTGCCCGTTATCTGGGAGCGATGGGCATCCGTCAGGAAGAGGAGGAATCTTCTATTTTGACACTGTCGGTGAAGGATGCTTCTTCTGCTCGTGCGGAAGATATGCTGAATATGCTGGTGAATGTGTACAACGAGGAGGCTATCAAGGATAAGAACCAAGTAGCAGTGAATACGGCTAACTTTATCAACGAGCGTTTGATTATCATCGGACGTGAGTTGGGAGATGTGGAGTCGGATTTGGAATCGTTCAAACGTGAGAATCAGGTAGTGGATATCAGTTCATCTGCCAGCATGTATATGGGCGAGTCGCAGAAGTATGGTACGGATGCTTTGGAAATGGAGACTCAGTTGCGTCTGGCCAAATATATTAAGGAGTATCTGACTGATCCGAAAAAAGATACGGATTTGATTCCTGCCAATACAGGTATCAATGATATGAATGTTGAAAATCAGATATCGCTTTATAATGCAACGAAATTGAAGCGTGATCATCTGATTGCAGACAGTAGTGACAAGAACCCGGTAGTGGAAGAACTGAATAATTCCTTGCGGGCCATGAAGCAGAGCATCATTCGTGCAGTGGATAATATGATTGTGAGCTTGAACGTAAAGCGTAACGATGCACAAAGCCGGGAGCAACAAGCGCAAAGTCGTGTAGCAGCTATCCCTACGAAGCAGCGCCAGATGCTTTCTATTGAGCGTCAGCAGAAAATCAAGGAGTCGCTGTACCTGTTCTTGCTGAACCGTCGTGAGGAGAATGCATTGTCTCAGGCCATGGTGGACAACAATGCACGAGTGATTGACAGTGCGGAAGCTACTGATTCTCCGATTTCTCCGAACCGCAACAAAATTTTGTTGTTGGGATTGGTAATCGGTATCGCACTTCCGGGAGCTGTGTTCCTGATGATTCTGTTTATGGATACGCGGGTACATAACCGTAAGGATATTGTAAAGGCTGTATCATTGCCGTTCTTGGGTGAGATTCCGTTGGATAAGAAGGTCGCAGAAAGACCTCATGTACGAGGAAAACAGAATCTGTCGGTACAGGCTCAGGGAGATGATATTGTATCGGAAGCCTTCCGTATCCTGCGTACCAATATGGGATTTATGGCAAAGAAAGATCGGGCCATGCAGGTGATTACCTTTACTTCATTTACTGTTGGATCTGGTAAGACATTTATTTCCCGTAACCTGGCGATGAGTCTGGTGTAGGCGAAGAAGAAAGTGATTGTGATGGACTTGGATATCCGTAAAGGTACATTAAGCCGTCATTTGGGTAAACATGTGACGGGTATGACGAACTTCCTGTCCGATAATACGGTAGGCATAGATGATATCATCCAGAAAACGGATTCTTTTGATGTGATTGCTTCTGGAACGGTGGCTCCGAATCCGGCAGAGTTGCTGATGGATGAGCGTTTGGATGAGCTGGTGGCAGAATTGCGTAAGCGTTATGATTATATCATAGTTGATAATGTACCGGTAGGACTGGTGGCAGATGCTACTATCATTAATCGTATTGTAGATTTGACCGTCTTTGTGGTGCGTGCCGGTAAACTCGACCGCCGTATGTTGCCTGAAATTGAGCAGTTGTATCAGGAGAAAAAATTGAACAACATGGCAATTGTATTGAATGGTGCCAGTCTGCATCATGGTTACGGTTATGGTTATGGTTACGGTTATGGCTACGGTTACGGAGAAAAAAAGAAATAAAGCAATAACAAAAAACGAGAATGTTTAATCAATAAAGAAAGAGAGGCTTTTTATGAAGAAAAAAAAGTATGAAGCTCCACAGACCAAGTATTTGGAGGTGGAGTTGGAGCAAGGTCTTATGGTGAAAGGCTCCATCGTGGATAACGATAAGGAGACGAAGCAAACCATATCTATTACTCCACAAGAGGTTGGAAATGAAAGTGACTATTTTAATGATGAAAATGCTGGATGGGATTTTTAATTATAGGGAGGACTTTAAATGAAGAAAATAATATTATTTTTAACTGTCTTGGCTTCCATTACGACAGCATGTAAGGAGGAGGCTTTTGAAGGAAAATATGGTCCGGCAGAAACTGGAGATGAAATTTTATTCAGTGCAGGCCATGCGAATTTTGGAATGAATGGTGAAAACTCACGTACAATTTATGGAGATCGTAATGGTAACGAGTATCCAATTTATTGGGTTAATAATGATGAAATTGGAATTTTCTGTCCCCAGGCAGGGAATCATGTGAATACCCCGAATAAAGAGTTTCACTATAAAGTAGTCACAGAAGGAGATAAATCTACTACTGGTACATTGGCAAAAATTAATGACGGTGATAATGGTTTGCAATGGGGAGATGGTGATGAACATCATTTTTATGCTATTTATCCAGCTTCGGCTTCTCAGGGAGGTGTAAGTGCAACAGAAGTTAAATGTCAGATTCCGGTACGTCAGGACCCGATTAGTATTAAGTTTGATGGTACGGATACTTATACAGCCTATCCGAATATGAATTATGCTTATATGTATGCGCATAGTAAAGCTTCTCGTCTCACAGAAGGAGATCAACCTATTACTTTGACTTTTAAGCCTCTTGTAACAGTACTCGAAATTACGGTTAATGGACCAAAGGCTGGAACTGTTGCGGGTGATTCATATCAGGTTTCTCAAGTTTCAATCCGTTCAAATGAGGATATTGCAGGAGAGTTCTTGCTGACAATAGATGAGAATTTTGGTAGCAATGACGGTAAATGTACTCCAGTTAATAATGGTACAGTAAGTAACTTGGTGACTATTCCGACATATATGGATGGTAAGCCTGTTACTTTGAAAACAGGACAGAAACTGGTCGTAAAGGCTTTCATGCTGCCGTATGCTAATCCGCAGGTTTCACAAACTGCTGTAACTGTTAATATGGTAGGACAGGGTAGTAATACAAAACTCTTAAAGACTGCAGATATTCAAACTCAAAAAATTAATATCACCTCATTACCGGCTTTGAAGGGTACTGATTTTTATTACTGGTTGAGTGCGATGGATAAGAGAACTTATTTCTCACAGTTGTCTATACCGGGTACACATAACTCTTATAGTTTTGATGCTGATGTGGTTGGTTCAAATACTGTAATGGGGCCTTATCAGAAACTGAACATTGAAGAGCAGTTTGCTGCAGGTGCACGTGCATTTTCTTTCATGGTGGGATTTAAAAATGCTGATGAGGCTAATGATGCAGTAAAGGTTGACGAAGGACAGTATTTAGCATGGAAATCTTCAACTAATTGGAATGATGATTATTACTTGTATACTTATGATGCAAATAGCTCACGAACAGAGTTGACTGAAGCTTTGAATTCTTATGTTAAAATGCTTGATGACAGAATTACCATGTATAACGACAAATATGGAAGTTTAGGAAGAACATGTCAAGAGTTTATCGTACTGAATATAAACTTCAAGCAGTTGAGAACAAGTGGTGATGATAATTCAGGAAAATATTTAGAGGTTAAACGATGGATTAGGGAATTAGACCGTATTTTGGATGGCTATACACCTTCAAGTGTTAATGGTATTACATTGGAAACTAACTTGAACGCTAATACGACCATAGAAGATTTGATGGGTAAGATTGTGGTATTTGTTAACTATCAATGTCCAGATTTGCCAGTAAATGAGGGTCAAGTTGATAAGGTTGATGGTCTTTTTGGGGCAAAGGGTGAAGAATATGCAGGTTTTACCTACAATCCTGCAACAGATGCTACAAATTATGTATTTATGCGTCAGGCTTATGATACCTCCGGAAATGATATCTCTTCTACTTTGTACGCTCAGAACGACCGTGATATAGATTATCCATACTACATGACACCTGAAAATGCAAGTGGAATTACGGTATGGAAGCAGCATTTGGAACGTCTGAACAATCCTAATCTTACTGTGCCAAATTGGTCAGATAATGGACGTGTAGATAAGAAAATCTCTATTGTAGAAGATTTTATCCAGCAAGCAATCAATAATAATAAACCTGAAGCAGGTGATGCTGGTTTGAGAAACTGGTATATAAATAGTTTGGGAGGTTTTTGTGTTGTAAATGATAACCAAAGTTATAATCCTGCTTTGGGACAGAGTGGTAATACTGTTACAGCAGCGAATGTAATCAATGGTCCTATTTATAATTATCTGATTGATCCTACCAAGAACTCTGCTCCTATTGGCGTAGTTTTGATGAACTTCTTGGGCTGTGATAAACTTCAAAATGAGGGCGTTGAGACCAATGTTTATGGAAAATGGTTGCCTCAGACAATCATTGAAAATAACTTCCGTTTCGAACTGAAGCGTAAGTCCGGAGGAACTACGGATTTGAATTATGATGCTTCATTCTCAGAAGGTGGTAATATTATAGAATAATGAGCTTTATAAAAAGGAATGTCATTTCGGCTTATTTTCAGAAATGACTTCCTTTTTCTCTCTTTAAACAACGATAAATGAAAAATTACTATCTGATTTATTTGCTTGCAGCAGTTGGTATTTTACCTGCCTGCTCTGAATTAGGGGAGACGGATGTTTTCTCACAGGAACGCATTAATATTACAGGAACACTGGATAGCTTTTCCGGTGAATCTTCTTCACGTACACAAGTAGGCGGAGTTGCGAATAATGGAGCTTTGTTTATGGAATGGTCGGTAGGTGATCAGGTAGGTGTATTCAGTGACAATACTGTAAATGCACAATTTACAGGAAATCATACAGAACCAGTTGCGCAGACTACATTTTCAGGAAGTGTGACTTCTGGTGATATACCGAAATATGCCTATTATCCGTATAGCGAGGAAGTGACTAATCTTCATGCAGTGCCGGTTTCAATTCCGACTGAACAAATTTATGTAGATGAGAATTCAATTTCTGCATACGATGTAAAGGCAACTGATGCAATTTCCAATTTGGGAGGTGGAAACTATCAGCTAAATATGAAACAGTTGGTTTCGTTGATACGTTTTGAATTCAGCCTTACAGATGTTGCAGGTTTGTCTGTCGATGAAAAATTAGTACGGGTAACATTAGAGACTGGGACTTCTGTAACAGGTGACTATACGTATGATCTTGCAAATCTTGAAAGTGGATTTACAAGTGTATCTGGTATTCAGAGTACCTCTCTGAATCTGACTTTTGTAAATCAGCCTTCCTTAGTGGAGAAAGTAATAGCATATGCTGTTGCAGTTCCTGGTATTCAGAAGGGTAAATCCTGGCATTGCACTTTCCTGACTGATAAGCATCAAGTTTCTTTTTCTACAACGGCTCTTTGTGATTTGGAGGTTGGAAAGTATTACGTCATGCCTTTGAATGCCATGATATTGGAAAACAACGATGCTGTGATCGAGGAGGCACCTGCACCAGAAGAAACTGCCAATTGTTATATGATAAATCAGAGTGGTGAGCATTCTTTCCTGGCAAATGTAATCGGTAATGGACCGAAAGGAATTATTCCAGATGCTGGTTTTCATACTGAATCGGCTTACATATCTCCGAAATCAGCAAAACTGTTATGGCAGGATGTAGATGGATTTGTGGATGTGGCATCAGTTAGACTGGGCACTGATAACCGTTGCTATTATACTGCTAAATCAAATGTCGGTAATGCGGTTATAGCTGTTTATAGTGGTGAAGACTGTACTGGTGACATTTTATGGAGCTGGCATATTTGGGGAGTTGGTGATGAGCCAATCTCAGATGATGTATATACAAGCAGTGCGGGTTATCAATATACGGTAATGGATCGTCCGTTGGGAGCTCATGCAAAAGAATCTATGATCTGTACACTTTATCAATGGGGACGAAAGGATCCATTTTCTAACCAGACTACGGTTTATGGTGAGTCTGGTGCTCAAGATGTTTCTATTTGGCCCGTTATTTCCGGAGTTGAAATGGGAACTTTAACAGCTTCAGTTTTGAATCCGGATAAGTTTATTACAAATTCCAAGACAGGTACAGACGGAGATTGGATGCAGGTTCCCAATAACAGCTTGTGGGGGGACGATAAGGAAATCCCATATATATGGCCGGATGTATATAGTCATCCGGACTGTAAACCGGGATGGGTTTCACAGAAAACAATCTATGACCCTTCTCCTGTAGGCTATCGTGTTGCAAGTCCTTATGTATGGACTGGTTTTGTAAATGCAAGTGATGGCTCAAATCAGTCTGTTTCACCGACTTCAAGATTGGATCAGATTCATTATGTTAAGTATGAAAACAATGGCTGGTATTTCCAGAAGGATGAAACAGATATGTCAGGTGTTTACTATCCAACTACTGGTATGCGAAGTACAGTAGATGGAGAAATGATGTATTATGGTAAATATGCTTATTATTTTGCCAGTTCTCCTCACCGGACCCGTACACTTTCTACAGGGTTATGGTGTGGTGAATATGTACCAGTTTCTCCTAAACAAGCCGATGATAATACAATTTCATCGATGGAACTTTGCCAGCGAGGTAATGGTTATGCAATTCGTTGTGTAAGGGAATAAACATAATCTAGTAACTTAAAAAATAAAACTATGATGAAGAAAACGTTAATGGCGGCCTTAGCCTTGTTTGCGGCCGGTTCTGTTTGGGCTCAGACTGAGCAGAATAAAGACATTACAGAAACTGTGGAATATAGCACAGATAAGTATAAGGTAGAAACCAACTCATTCTGGAGCAACTGGTTTATCAGTGCAGGCGTCGGTGGTCAGGTTTATTTAGGAGACCATGACAAGCAGCGTAAGTTCGGTGAACGCATTTCTCCGGCACTGGATATCGCTGTGGGTAAGTGGTTTACTCCGGGTATCGGCGTGCGTTTGATGTACAGTGGTCTGAACTTCAAAGGTGCTACTCAGAACGGAGCTTATACCAACAATCAGCCTATCGAGGGAAAGCCTTGGCACGGATATTGGTTGACAGAACAGAAAGTGAAGTACATCAACTTCCATGCAGATGTACTGTTCAACCTGTCAAATATACTGTGCGGTTATAATGAAAAGCGGGTTTACAACTGCAGCCCTTACTTCGGCCTGGGTATTGCACGTGTAACCAGCAAGCCTAAGAATTCAGAAATTACCGGTCATCTGGGTATCATGAACTCTTTCCGTCTGAGTTCTGCATGGGACTTGAATCTGGATCTGAGAGGTTCTTTGACTAACGACCAGTTCGACGGTGAAATCGGAGGTAAAGGCGGTGAAGGTATGTTCGCTCTTACTGCCGGTGTAACTTACAAGATTAAACCGCGTGGCTGGGACCGCAGCAAGACTATTCTGCGTGTGGACAACAGTGCTATCAATGCATTGCGTGACGAACTCGACCGTGCAAATGCTGAAAATGCACGTCTGCAGCGTGCCATCAACGAAAGCAATCGTCAGGAACCTGCCAAGAAGGTGGTTGCTTCCAACCTGATTGTCTTCCAGATTGGCAAGTCTAAACTGTCTAACGAAGCACGTGTGAACTTGAAGATGATGGCTGAAGCTATCAAGGCTTCTGATCCGAATGCAGTTTACACAATTACTGGTTATGCAGATGCCGGTACTGGTAGCAAGAAGCTGAACGAACGCTTGAGTAAGAAACGTGCTGAGGCTGTATACGACTGCCTGGTTAACGAATTCGGCGTTTCTGCTTCTCAGTTGCGTATCGACTATAAGGGTGGTGTAGACAATATGTTCTACGATGATCCTCGTCTGAGCCGTGCCGCAATTACTCGCAGCAACTAATAATCCGTATTTGTCTGTCGGTATTTTCTGACGGATAAAGGGTTTATATAATGAAAAAAGTTCTATTTTTGCTTGTGTACTACAGGCGGAAATAGAACTTTTTTTGTATAACTTTGTTATATGTGGAAAGATTTCACGGATAGAGTGATATGAGGATGCCGGTGGAATGTATTGTTTGAAAGTAAACTTGAAAGTGTCGGATCATGATGGATTTGCTGAAAGGAAATAAAGAGATACGTGTCAGGGATTGTGCCGTATGGCTTTGGAATGCATCAAGGGGCTTCCGGTTGCCGGTGGTATTCATCGCACTGATCGGGATGGGGCAGGTGGCTGCTTCCCTGTTTTTCGTGTGGGTGTGCAAGCATCTGATTGATATCGCTACGCATCATTCGGACGACCGGCTGCAGTGGTTTATTGCCGCACTGATAGGGTGTCTGCTGTTGCAGCTCGTTTTCTCGGTGACGAATATGCGCCTGGGTACGAAGGTGGAGATTGCTTTCCGCAACAACCTTCGTCATCGTCTGTTCAATCATGTGATGGAGAGCCGGTGGATGGGAAAGGAAGTGCTGCACACGGGAGATATGCTGAACCGGTTGGTGGAGGATGTGCCTACCATTACAACGGCAATCTGCCGGAACATTCCTTCTGCACTGGCTACGGTTGTTCAGCTGTTGGGAGCTTTGGTGTTTCTTTCCCGGCTGGATATGCGCCTGGCGGGAATTGTCCTGCTCATTATGCCGGTGGCCTTGCTGCTGAGCCGGCGGTATGTACGGAAGATGCGTAAGTTGTCGAGAGAGATACGCGATACGGACAGTCGGGTGCAGAGTCACCTGCAGGAGCATTTGCAGCATCGCAACCTTATCCGTGCTATGGAATATACGGCGTATTCCAACAATGCGCTGGCATCCTTGCAGTCGGACTTGCAGACGAAGGTGATGCGACGCACGGATTTCTCGGTCTTTTCACGTTCGGTCATCCAACTGGGATTTTCGGCTGGTTATGTGGCGGCTTTTCTGTGGGGAGTGTTCGGTATTTATTACGGTACGGTTACCTTCGGTATGATGACGGCTTTTCTGCAGCTGGTGGCTCAGGTGCAGCGTCCTATTGTCGACCTGGGGCGTCAGATTCCGGCCTTTATACAGGTGTTTACTTCTACCGAGCGCTTGTCGGAACTGTCTTCGCTCGACCTGGAGCAGAAGGGGGAAGCGATTATACTCGAATCTCCGGTGGGAGTCCGTTTGGAAGAGGTGAGTTTTGCATATCCCGAAGGAAAACGCAGTATCTTGCAGCATTTTTCACACGATTTTCTGCCGGGCAGTCTGACGGCCGTAGTAGGAGAGACGGGAGTCGGAAAAAGTACGCTGATCCGGCTGATCCTGGCTTTGCTGTCGCCGGTAGAGGGGAAGGTGGTGTTCTACAACGGTAATCGTACGGTAGAAGCTTCTTCGCGTACCCGTTGCAATATCTCTTATGTGCCTCAGGGAAATACGCTGATCAGTGGAACCATCCGTGATAATCTGCTGCTGGGAAATCCGGATGCGGGTGAGGAGGAACTGAAAGCAGCGCTGCATACGGCGGCAGCGGATTTTGTGTGGGAACTGCCGGAAGGTCTGAATACGCTTTGCGGGGAGCAGGGTGCGGGACTGAGTGAGGGGCAGGCACAGCGAATTGCCATTGCGCGCGGACTGTTGCGCCCGGGAAATGTGTTGCTGCTCGATGAGCCGAGTTCTTCGCTCGACGAGGATACGGAACGGAAACTGCTGGAGCGGTTGTCGAAGCAGATGCAGGGGAAGACCTTAATCATGATTACGCACCGGGAGACCATCGCGCAGCTTTGTTCGTCGGTGGTGCGTTTGAAGAAAGAAGAATGTGAGTGATTTTACTATATATGAACTGATAAAATATTAGGTATGGAAACTGTAATTCCTTTTGCACTGTTGTGCTTTACTTCGTTTTTTACGCTGACAAATCCGCTGGGTACGATGCCTGTGTTTCTGACCATGACGAATGGACTGGACGAGGAGGAGCGGAAGCATATTGTCAAGCGGGCTACCATCATCTCGTTTATTATCCTGATTTCGTTTACGTTCTGTGGGCAGTTCTTGTTTAAGTTCTTCGGAATATCGACCAATGGCTTCCGTATCGCTGCGGGAATCATTATCCTGAAGATCGGATATGATATGCTGCAGGCGCGTTATACCAATACGAAACTGAAGGATGAGGAAATCAAGGCGTATGCCAATGATATTTCGATTACGCCGCTTTCCATACCGATGTTGTGCGGACCGGGAGCGATTGCCAACGGAATTATCCTGATGGATGATGCGCAGACCTGGGAACTGAAGGTGACGCTGGTAACGGTGATTGCGCTGGTGTATGTGCTGACGTTTTTTATTCTCCGACTTTCTACCCGTCTGGTGACGGTGATGGGGGAGACGGGAAACAACGTGATGATGCGTCTCATGGGACTTATTCTGATGGTGATTGCCGTAGAGTGTTTCGTGGGAGGTATGAAACCGATTCTGATTGATATCATCCAAAGCAGCGGAATGTAAGCGCGGTCTTGGAGTGTGACATAATGATTTTGGTCGGCTAATGGTTGGGTTAGTTGGCAAAATGAAGAAAGAGGGCATTGCTCTCTTTCTTTTTGTTTATATGTGGGCGTTTTTATGAGAATAAAGTTAGAATTACTGTTATGCGTAAAATAAATTTGTAGAATTCAGTTTCTTTTTGTTAAAATACCCCCTTCTTTTATAAACTAATTTTAAATGTTTTTTAATTTGTTGCTTGTTGATGTTTTTTCTGCTTCTTAGCATATTTTTATGAAAAAATGTATGAAAAAAGGTTTTATTTCTGATAAATTATATATATTTGCCATGACTGAATTGCAATAAGTGAGGTTTTGATATGTTGCTATGAGAAAATAATAAGGGGATAATTCTTGCTTATTGTATTTTATTTCGTTTATATTTGTGAAAATTAATAGTTAATTGAGTGAGTGTTTTATGAAAAGAAAGTTTATGTTGTTTTGTGCCTGCCTATTGATCAATATAGGTTGGGCCATTGCTCAGTCATCTGAGATTTCAGGTGTAGTGCTCTCTGCAGAGAACGGAGAGCCTGTAGTAGGAGCATCGATTTTAGTGGAGGGAACTACCGTCGGAACAATCACAGACATTGACGGAAAGTTTACCCTGAAAGTAAACAAAGGGGGGAAGTTACAGATTAGCTACATCGGCATGAAAACGAAATCGTTGGCAGCCAAAAACAATATGGTAGTGAAGCTGGAGTCGGACTCCGAGTTACTGGAAGAGGTGGTGGTTACGGGTATGCAGCGCATGGACAAGCGTTTGTTCTCTGGTGCCGCCACGCAGATTTCGGGTGAAAATGTAAAAATGGATGGTTTGGCTGATATCAGCCGAGGCCTGGAAGGTAAGGCTGCCGGTGTATCGGTACAGAATGTATCGGGTACTTTCGGTACTGCTCCGAAAATCCGTGTGCGTGGTGCTACTTCTATTTATGGTAGCTCTAAGCCGTTGTGGGTAGTCGACGGTGTCATTATGGAGGATGCGGTTGAGGTGAGTGCCGATCAGCTTTCTTCGGGTGATGCGGAAACTCTGATCAGTTCGGCTATCGCAGGTCTGAATGCGGATGATATTGAAAGTTTCCAGATTTTGAAGGATGGTTCTGCTACTTCTATCTATGGAGCACGTGCTATGGCAGGTGTGATTGTAGTGACTACCAAGAAAGGTAAGTCGGGAGTCAGCAAGGTAAATTATACCGGTGAATTTACGACTCGTCTCGTTCCTAGTTACAATGATTTCAATATCATGAATTCTCAGGAGCAGATGGGAGTTTATAAACAGATGGAACAAAAAGGATGGCTGAATTTCTCAGAAACCATCCGTGCTGCTGAGAGTGGTGTGTACGGTAAAATGTATCAGTTGATGAATACATTTGATCCGGTAAGCGGATTGCCTCTGTTGTGGAATACGGAAGAGAGTAAGGCTCAGTATCTCAGACAGGCAGAAATGAGAAATACAGACTGGTTTGACGAACTGTTTTCTCCGAGTCTTAGCCAGAATCATTCGGTAAGCTTGAGTGGAGGTACGGATAAGTCTTCTTATTATGCTTCTTTAAGTGCAATGTATGACCCGGGATGGTATAAGAAAAGTGGAGTAGAACGCTATACAGCCAATATCAATACTTCATATAATATCTCAAAGTGGTTAAGTTTCAATATGATTGCGAATGCTTCTTACCGTAAACAGGAAGCTCCGGGTACTTTGGGACAGGAAGTGGATGTAGTAAGTGGTGAAGTAAAGCGTGATTTTGATATTAACCCGTATTCGTATGCATTGAATACTTCACGTACACTCGATCCTCAGGAATATTACACAAGTAACTATGCTCCGTTCAATATTCTTAATGAGTTGGACAACAACTATATTGATTTAAATATTGTAGATGTGAAATTCCAGGGAGAATTGAAATGGAAACCGATTGCTGGTCTGGAATTTGCCGCATTGGGAGCAGTGAAGTATCAGGGTACTTCGCAGGAACATAAGATTAAGGATAATTCGAACCAGGCTGAAGCTTACCGTGCTGGATTGGATGATAAGACAATCATGGATAAGAATCCTTTCCTTTATCAAAATCCGGATAACCCGTATGCATTGCCGATTACGGTATTGCCGGAAGGTGGTATTTACAGAAGAACGGATTATAAGATGTTGAGTTATGACTTCCGTGGAACTGTCAACTGGAATAAGGTATTTGATGAAGTGCATCTGACTAACTGGTTCGGAGGTATGGAAGTCAATTCAATTGACCGTACTAAAGCGAACTTCCAGGGATGGGGATTGCAGTATGCCAATGGAGAGACTCCGTACTACGTATATGAATATTTTAAACGTGGAATCGAACAGGGAGATCAGTATTTCGGCCTGAATAACTCTAAAGTTCGTAGTGTGGCTTTCTTTGCAAATGTCAACTACTCGTATGCCGGACGGTATTCTTTGAATGGAACAGTGCGTTACGAAGGTACTAACCGTATGGGTAAGAGCCGTAGTTCTCGCTGGTTGCCTACATGGAACGTATCTGGAGCTTGGAACGTTCACGAAGAGAAGTTCTTCTCGGCACTTGAACCAGCATTGTCTCACTTGACATTCAAAGCTTCTTATTCATTGACTGCTGACCGTGGTCCGGCGGATGTGACTAACTCCAAGGTTATCATCAACAGTTATATTCCGTTCCGTCCGTTTACAGGTATACAGGAACCGGGATTGAGAATCATTGACTTGGAAAACAGTGAATTGACTTATGAAAAGAAGCATGAGTTGAACCTGGGTGTGGATGTCGGATTCTTGAATAACCGCATCAACTTTGCCATGGACTGGTATACGCGTAATAATTATGATTTGATTGGTGCTGTGAATACTCAGGG
>ERZ791852.689-NODE-689-length-23847-cov-5.583936_pt1 | contig 23847 bp, 6 predicted proteins | sample MGYA00510287_ERZ791852 | MGnify/ENA primary metagenome ERZ791852 (study PRJEB30046, sample SAMN00715257) | human gut metagenome | study: EMG produced TPA metagenomics assembly of the A metagenome-wide association study of gut microbiota in type 2... | reverse complement strand
AGCAAAAACTCAAAAACAGTAAAATTTGTATTAAAAAATAAGAAGCTCAAGAACTGGAAAAAACTCTATGTTAGAATTAGAGCTATTAAGGTAGTAAAAAATAGAAAATATTATAGCAAGTGGAGCAAGCCTAAGAAAATAAAGATAGTGAGAAAGTAAAGGAGAGAACATGAAAGAATTTTCAAAGAAATTTTTTATATACATATTGACGCTTACATTGTTGGTGGGCACATTCACATGCGTTACTACAGCTAGTGTAAGAGAAGCAGACAATTTTGACGGCGACGTTGTATATAATCCATGGGAACGGCCTGATGACAACAATAAACCAGGAGATATAACCATTGATGATCCAGGCGTTGTTGCAATAACAATAAAAAAGAAAGATTTAAAAATTTCCATTAAGTCTGCGACAAAGAAGAAAAAATCTAAGACAGCGAAGATTGTTCTTTCAAATAGCAAAGTAAAAAAGATTATAAGAAAAAATGTAAAATATCAAATCAGATATTCAATAAAGAAATCTATGAAAAAATGCAAAACAAAAACTTACAAAACAACAAAGATAAAATTAAAAAAAATGAAAGCAGGGAAAAAATATTACATCAAGGCAAGAGCTTTTGTTAAAGGTACCAACGGAAAGAAGATTTATGGAGCTTGGACGAAAGCGAAGAGAATTAAATTGAAATAATTATTATGAGTCGTAGTAAAAAAACATACTTTTTCTTATTAATTTAAGCGGGGAATGCGTTACGTGAAGATAAGTGTCACGTAGCGCATTTTTTGTTTTATTATGAAAAAAACAAAAAAACGAATAAAAATATTTTTATCGAAAAATTGTTTACTGTAAAAAATACATAAAGAAATTGTATGAAAACCTATTAAATAAAAGGTTTGTGGAATAGAAAAAAATAAAAACGACTAAAAACTCGAAAAAACGTTTTTTCGCTTGTTTTAAGGGTGATTTAAAAGATATAATATAAGGGTGCAAGATTATTTAAGGGAGGAATTAAGATGTCAAAAGTATTGAAAAAAATCACAGCTATAATGCTCACTTTAGCTATGGTTGTAACAATTTGTCCACAGGGCAAATTAATCAGTATCAAGGCTGCAGACGCGGAAGATAATGCACCATACAATCTTTCAAATGGTAGACCGGCTTATGCTAGTTCACAAACCGGAAGTGGTTCTGCGGCAGAACTTGCAGTCGACAACGATGAAAGCACACGTTGGCAGGCTAAGCAGGACGACACAAATGAATGGTTATATGTTGACCTTGGAAAAGAGGCAGATATAGACCACATTTATTTACGTTGGGAAGCAGCGTATGCAAAGTATTATCAGATCCAGATTTCAAATAATGAAGATGACTGGACAACAATTTATGAGAAAGGAAACAAGCCGGGAGCTTTTGTAAATATGGCTTTCTCATATGAAGTAAACAAGTTTAATACAGAAAAAAATCTGTATGAAGTAAGTGCAAAATGGACACCTGTTGAAAATGCTGTATACAGTGTTTACGAAGGTGACAAGATAGTACAGGCACCTGACAATTTTAAATTTGATAAAATTGGTCAGGATGGCGGAAATCTTGGTTTGACAGAAGGCACACATGAACTTGAGGTTAGAGCTTACAATAAAGACAACCCAGAACAACTTGTAGGTAGTGCAAAATGTACAGTAGAAGTTAAGGCAGACGGCAAAGGTAATAATGGTGTAGAAATTGACGAAACTGCAAAACTTAAACAGACAATTTCAAAAGAAGAATTAAGTAGTACAAAGGCAAGATATGTAAGAGTTCTTGTAACAAAGAGAGCTACAGCTTATGGTAGTTCATTATACGAATTCCAGGTATGGGGTACAGGTGGTTCAGCAAAGAGACCTGTAAACTATGGCGAAAATCTTGCATTAAATAAAACAGTAACATGCTCAGGTACAAGAGATGAATGGTGGATGAAGGATGATCAGGGAAATATTAAGCCTGATGCTTACAATAATGTTAAGCCTGAAAACGCAGTTGACGGAAATACTTCAACTTCATTTACATCATATCAGGGAGATAACCAGTGGTTGACAGTTGACTTGGGACAGGCATATACAGTAGGAAGAATTGTTGTAGATTGGACTTCTGACGCCGGTAAGATTTATGATGTATTAGTTTCAAGTGATAACAAAACATGGACAACTGTTCATCGTGTACTTAAGGGATATGCTAACGCTACAGATAATTTCACTTTATATCAGACAGGTGTAAGATATGTAAAAGTATTAGGTTACACAAAAGTAGAAAGTGGTAGTGGTATGGGTATCAGAGAATTATCAGTATATTCATATAAGGAAGGGGATAGCAAGGCAAATGAAGAAATCCCAGAACTTCCAACAAGACAAATTTTAAAAGCAGGAAGCGGTTCATATGTTTCAGGAGAAATGTATAACGAAAAGAACAAACTTCCAACATTCATTAATGAAAAGAATATTAAAACACCTATTGACTCAAACAGTTGGTGGTCATCAGCAATGGTGCAGACATTTAGTAACTTACTTTGTGCTACACCACTTAAGGCTTCATTCTCAAAGAAAGGTCTTGGTGTTTTACTTGCAACAGCAGGATGGGTTCCAGAAAGAACTGAAACAACATTAGGTACTGACCAGAGTACAGAAACATCAAGAGATTTTTATTTAGTACCTGAAACACTTGAAACAACATCTGCATACGACAGAGTTGAAAATTATGGTGATTATTCTGTTGAATTAGGTCTTATGGATGAAGATGGTCTTAAGATGAAATCAACAGTTGTTAAAGGTTCACCATATATCTTCAATGAATTCAATAAGGATACTGTTGCATACTTAAGCGGTGAATCTATTACAGAATTCTTTAATGGAAAAGGCGAACAGATATTAGCTAAAAAAGGTGATACTGTTGTAACAGACCATATTGGATTCAAAACATTTGATGATGAAAACACAAAGGCAGTTAATGAGGGTACATACTACGAATTAAATGTTCCTGAAGGAACAGAATTCAAGGTTATGATTGCAGGTGGAAATTATAAGATTAAGATTACATTCCCATCAGTAGACCAGAATTATTTATCATTAGCAGGTATGAACAGTAAAGATGATATCGAAACTTACTATCAGCATGGATATGCTTTTGTAACAGATACATTAGTAACTTATTCATATAACAAAGATAATTCAAAGATTATTACAAATTACAAAGCAACTACAAAGTTAATGAGAGAAGGTTTCTCAAATGTAACGATGCATTGCTTATTCCCACATCAGTGGAAACATAGCGCAGATGTTGAGGGCGATAAGACTTTCACAACATATCCTTCAATCAGAGGTGATATGAAGTCAGTCTGGGCTAATGAATATTCAACAACACAGCAGTTCTCAGGTTTATTACCTACATTCGCAAAATCAAACAGCAAGATGTTTGATAGCAATGAAATGAAAGATTACTTAAATCAGGTAGTAGCATCAAAGATGGATACAGCTCCTGTATCAGATGCCTACTGGGAAGGTAAAAACGTTCACCCACTTGCAATCAGTGTTCTTATGGCTGATCAGTTAGGTGAAACAGAAATTAAAGAAAAATTATTATCAAAATTAAAGAGCATCATGGAAGACTGGTTCAACTATGATGGTGGGGATGATAGATGTTACTTTATCTACAATAAGGATTGGGGAACATTATATTATCCAGACAGTTCTTTCGGTGCTAACGCAGCTATCTGTGACCACCACTTTACATATGGGTATTTTATGTTTGGTGCAACAGTATTAGCAACATACGACAAAGAATTTTACAATGATTATAAAGATATGATTGAACTTATGGTTAGGGACTATGCAGATCCTGAAGAACCTGAAGATGATGGAAACATGTTCTGTAAGTTCAGATCATTTGACCAGTATTCAGGACATTCTTGGGCTGGTGGATACGCTGACAGCGATTCAGGTAATAACCAGGAATCAGCTTCAGAAGCATTATTCAGTTGGGTTGGTATGTACCTATGGGGTGAAGCAACTCAGCAGCAGAAGTGGATTGATGCAGGTGCATACGGATTCACAACAGAAATGGATGCGGTAGAACAGTATTGGTTCGATTATGATGAAACAAACTGGTTAGGGGATCATCCTGACAGAGATGCTGATAAAGTATATGATTACCCATTCCAGGGAACAGGACAGATTTACGGTGCATCAATGGGTTATGGTACATATTTTGGTGGAGAACCATTATATGTATACGGAATTCAGTGGTTGCCAATTTCTGAGTACCTTACAAACTATGGTATGAATCAGGAAAAATGTAAAAAAGTATACCAGGGATTATGGGATGATACAAATTATGCCATTGAAATCGAAAGAAAGTTGCATGAAAAATATGTAGCTGAAGGTAAGACAGAGGATGCTGCATGGCATAATCCAGATACATATGCAACACCTGATACAGGTTGGCAGCATATTACATGGCCATTCTTGTCACAGACAGATGCACAGAGCGCATATAACAAGTTCGAAGCTAATGTAAGCAAGGTTCAGGTAGAAGATAGAGCAAATACACTTTGGTTTGTTTCAGCAATGGACGAAATTGGTCATAGAACAAATGACTATATGGTAGTTGGTAATATTCAGGGTTCTGTTTATGTAAAAGATGGAAAATACACAGCAGAAGTTTGGAACCCAACATCAGGAAGAAAAGTAGTACAGATTAAGAAGGCAGATGGAACATTAGTTGGTAAAGCAAGAATTGAAGCAAACTCAACTGTAAGCTTTAAGATTGATACAGAAAATTACTTCGCATACAAACAGGTTAAGAAACCTACAATTACAGCAACAGCTCTTAAAGATGGTGTTGTAACAGATGATGTAAACGGAACAACAGAATTTTCTGATACACAGTTAGTAGAACTTTCAGCAGAAGATGGTGCAACAATTTATTACACAACCGATGGTTCAGCACCAACAAAGAAGTCAAAGAAATATACTGGAAAATTTTTAGTATCAAGTGATACAACAATTAAAGCTGTAGCAGTTGAAGATGGAAGTATTGATTCATCTTATGCAGCAGCAATATTGAAGATTGATGGAGATACAGTTCAGGGTAGCGATAACTTGTCAATTGAAGCAACAGCAACAGCTTCTTCAGAAGATGGTGCAAATGTTGCCGCAAATGCAATTGATGGAAATGGTAGCACAAGATGGAAATCAAAAGATAATGATGATGAATATCTTCAGCTTGATTTAGGTCCTACAAAAGTTATTAACCAGGCTGTTATTACATGGGAAGCAGCATACGCTGAAAAATATGAAATTCAGGTTTCTCTTGATGGAAAAGAATGGACAACAGTTGCGACACAAAGCGGTAAAGTCGGCACGGTTACAACTAACTTCCCAGCAACAAAAGCTAAGTATGTAAGAATGAAGGGTCTTGCAAGAGGTACAGCTTACGGATATTCAATTTTTGAATTTGAAGTATACGGTGCCGTGAAAGCAACATCACCTGTAATTTCACCGGTTAGTGGTGTATATGATGGAAAACAGAAGGTAACATTATCAACTGTAGTTAAGGGTGCAGAAATCAAGTACACAACAGATGGTACTACACCTACAGAAGATTCTCCAACATACACAGCTCCATTTGAAGTTGATGGAACTATAATTGTTAAAGCTGTTACATATAGAAAAGGAATGATTTTATCAGATACAACAGAATCAGATATTATTATTAGTGGAACAGTTACAATTAATAGAAAAGAAGCAAGAATTGCAAGTGACAGATCAGTTCAGCTTTCAGCAGTTTCAAATGAAAAAGTAACATGGTCAAGTAGCAATACAAAAGTTGCAACAGTAGATCAGACAGGACTTGTATCAGGTAAAGGTGTTGGTGAAACTGCTATTTATGCAACATTACCTGGAGGAAGCAAGGCAGAATGTAAGGTAATTGTAACAAAACCTATACATGTTAAGTCTATTAGCATTCCTGAAACCTTTGAAATGAAGAACAAGTCTTCAGAAACATTGGAATTAGCAATTAATCCTGAAAATACAACTGATGAAATAACTCCTGAATGGAGCTCATCAAATGACAAGGTAGCCGTAGTTAATGAAAATGGTACAGTAACAGCCAAAGGTGAAGGTGAGGCAACTATTACTGTTAAGGTTGGAACATTTACAGCAGAATGTAAATTAACAGTAGGACCTGCGGCAAGTAATGCAGAAATGGCAGTTAATAAGAAGTACAACAAGGCATTAGGCAAAACAGTAAATGTTTACCCAAGCAGACAGAATGAAGGTGGTACTGAAAAAGATATAACAGACGGTTCATTTGAAGGAAATTATATTTCACCTAAATTTGAAACAGCTAATACATATTTTGAAATTGATTTAGGCGATACATATGATGCAGCTAAATTAGACAGAATAGTTATTAAGTATCATACAAATAATGATGGAACACTTCCTACTAAGGGATATAAGATTCAGTATTCAATTAACGGTGTTGACTTTAGAAATGTTAAGTCAGTTCCAGGTTCGGATTTAGCAAAGGCAAAGGAGAATAATCTTATTGATGAACAGAGCATGACTGGTGTTGAAGGCAATGTTAGATTTGTCAGAATATTCTACCCAGATGCAAATAATTGGGGATATCAGGTAAGAGAAATTGCTGTACTTAGTACAGAGCAGAATGCAGAGCCTATTGAGGTTGACAACTGCGATGAGACTGCTGATTTTACAGTAACATCAAACAAGTTCAGTGAAATTGAATACAATATTGTAGCAGGTGATAATCAGAAAGACTTTAAGTATAGAGTATTCCTTGATGGCAAGAGCGTTACTGGTCTAATTGATGCCGGCGAAGGCGTAATTAGTGAAGTTGAAAAAGGAACTCATACCGTTAAGGTCGTAGCTTACGGCAATGGTCTTATGTCTAAGGGTATTACTAAGACAATTGAAGTGGATGATGGTTCATTAGTTGATTATATTAGTACTGTTAGAAACTTAACTAAGGGCAATGCAACAGTAACAGTTGAGGATATTAATGATGGTACTGAAGGCAGCAAGGATACTAAGATATTAGTTGATGGTACTATTTCAACTGAAAACGATAAAACAGTACAGACAACATACGGAAAGAAAGAGGCAACAGTAACACTTGAACTTACAGCTCCTGTTGATAAGAGTTTAGTTGAGGAATTATTAATTGCATTTAAGGCTAACAATACAAATGCGACAGCATTTAAGATTTACTTATCAGATGATGGACAGAATTATCAGTTGATGGCTGACAAGTCAGGTGTAGCCTATAAGAGTGCAACAGAAGTTAAACTTGATATGGACAAGTATACAAAGGACACTGTTAAGTTTGTTAAGATTGAACTTACAGACGGCAATGTAACTTGGGGATATCAGATTTCTGAAATTGCATTAATGGGTACTAGCGTGTTTATGCCAACTGAAGCAGAAGGTCTTGTAGTAACATCAGATGAATTTAACAAGATTACTGTTTCGTTTACAGGTGATACAGAACAGCTATACAATGTAAAGGTAGATGGAAAGGCAAAACAGATTAATGTTAAACCTGGTACATATACAATTGAAAGAGTAAAAGGTGGTTCACACGAAGTTGTTGTTACAGCTATTAAGAATAGTATTGAATCAAAAGGTATCTCAGAGGCAATCGTTGTTAAGTCAGCACCAACTACAAAGAGTGTAAATGATGATGACGAAGACGATAATGACTTTACAAGACCTGGCGAGACAACAAAGCCAAGAGAAACAACGCCAAGTGGTACAACAAAACCAGGTGAAACAACAACATCAGGCACAACAACAAAGCCAGGAACTACAACAAAGCCTGGTACTACAACAAAATCTGGTACAAAGGTTACTCTTAAGAAGGTTAAGATTAAGAAAGCTACTAAGAGTAAGAAATCTAAGAAGGTTAAGATTAAACTTAACAAGGTAGCAGGCGCTACAGCTTACCAGGTTAAAGTTTCAATCAAGAAGAACTGCAAGGGCAAGAAGAAGGTAACTATTACTAAACTTGTTAAGAAGGCAAACTTCAGCATTAACATTAAGAAACTTAAGAAATCTAAGAAGTATTATGTTAAGGCAAGAGCAGTTAAGATTGTAAACGGCAAGAAAGTCTACGGCAAGTGGAGCAAGCCTAAAAAAGTTAAGTTTAAATAATTCTTAATAAAATAAATAATACCAAAATTCCAAAAAGAGGGCAGAAAATGTATAAAAATTGTTTTATGCATTTTTCGCCCTCTTTCTTAAAATAATAAAAAACAATAACAATATACTAAAAAAGTAATAAAAATGCAAACGTTATATAAGCATAATGCACAAAAAAAGCTTTGATGGTTATGCAGAATATAGAAAAAAAGTTTTTTCGTTGAAACAAAATATGCATAATGTTATACTTAAAAAATGATAAAACAATGATGGGTTAGTTTACCTTTTTTTAGAATTGACCTAATAATATAAAGAAAAAATAAGTAGTTTAGTGAAAAACGACGTTAATTAAGAGTAAATACTGTTTATAAAAAAGAAAGGGAGAAAAGGGAAATGAAGAGACAGATGAAAAAATTAATTTCAATGATACTTGCTATGGCTATGGTGGTTACAAGTATTAATTTTACTCCGAAAAATGTTAGTGCGGAGAATGATGGTAGTGGATGGACTACAATTTCAAATATGTCGTATCAATCCAGTAATACTCCTATGACTTTAAATTATAAGGTGGCAAAGGGCGCAGAAAGTAGTGCCATAGAAGCTTACGGTCACCATTATTTGCATGTGTATCCGGAAGGACTTACAGGTGCAGATAATGCAAAAATTTATTTAAACGAGGGGCAGACAACAACAGGAGAAACTGTGTTTCCAGGAATGAAAGACCATGATAATACAAGATATAACATAGGACTTGGTTTGACTGACGTAAATTTAAAGGCTAACACATATTATTCATTACGATTTGTGTATGGCACACATGATGTTGTGTATTATTTCTATACAGGAAACAAAGAAGATATTAAGGAAGAAACCACAACAGAAACAACCACAACAGAACCGGAACCTTCAATTACACTACAGGCTTTAACTAAAGCGTATGTGTACAACTATTCAGAAATTGATGGAGGATATAAGGTAAGTTTTACGGATCCAAATACTGTTAATGTTGAAAATGAGGCAACATATACATACACATTAAATATCAATGGGCAGACAATAGAAAACATTGCATCATCGGGAAGCAGTGTTGACTTAAGTAGCCTTAATTTAACAGAAGGTACAGTATATACTGTAACAATGAATGCTGTTTATAAGAAAGGTGATACTACTGTAACATCACCGGCTTCAAGTGAAACAACATTTACATATAGAGGAAAAACAACAGCATACGATAACGGAATCCCGCAGATTTTTATAAACTCATCAAGAGATACAAAAACAAAAGATATTAATTTATACACAGATACTACAAAGACAAAAGTGAATGCCTCTTTAATGATAAAAGGAGCAGACGGAAGTACAACAGAAGTTTCAAATTCAGGAACTGTAAATGTTAGAGGTAATTCAACATCTTTAGCTGACAAGAAAGCGTATAACTTAAAGTTTGACTCTTCAATTAATCCATTTGGTATGGGTACAGCAAAGAAATGGAGTCTGCTTGCAAATATTTTTGATAAAACCATGATAAGAAATTACATGGGACTTAATTTCCAGAGATATTTAGAGAGTACACAGACACCATTTGAAAACAATGTAAGTAAGGCATTCACAAGCAATTGTAAAAATGTTGATTTATACGTGGACGGAAAATACTTGGGAACATACCTTTTAACAGAGTCAGTGGAAGTAGGAGCAGACAGAGTTAATATTGATACAAGTTACTATGACAAAACTACTGATGATGTAAAGGCAGATAGTACACCAACAACAGTTACAATTAATGGAACAGAGTACAAGTTATATGATGCCTTATTGGAATTAGCTAATGACAGCAGACTTGATACAGATGTATATTATTTTAAAACAAGTGTGCTTAAACAACAGTTTGGCTTAAATGATCCGGTATGTTCTACAGACATTGCGGGAAATAAATTAAATCCTAGTTTAACGGGTAATAGTGCAGATGCTGTTAAGCCACAATTTGTAAATGATATTAAATCATACTTAGAAGGATTTGAAACTGTAATTAACAGTACATCATACGAAACATCTGATGCACAGTTTGAAGATATGAAAAAATTCATTGACGTAGATTCTTTTGTAGATTTCTACATTACATCAGAATATTTCATGACAAAGGATATAGGTTTTAGTTCTACACGTTTCTATATTAAAAATGGAAAATTATACGCAGGTCCATTGTGGGATCTTGATTTATCAAGCGGAAATATTGATGAACATGAGAGTGCACAGGGTTTTAGAAGTCAGAATGCATTTAAGTGGTTCGAAGTATTAATGAAGAATAAAAATTTCTATAATAAGGTTGTGGCAAGATACAAAGAACTATTACCAAAAATTAAATCTTTGTATGCTGACAATGGAGAAGTAGATACAGTAGTAAGTGAAATCGCTAAGTCGGTTAAGACAAATTATGAGAATGCATACAACTACAAACGAGCTACAACTGATGACGAAAGAAATGTAGGCTGGGGATATTCATGGTTATATGGAATTAATGGATCATTAGATGGAACTGGTGGAAAAACTTTTACAGAAGCTGAACTTAAAAGTGTAGGCTCTTATGGTTCAGGTGTAATGCATGATACATATGAAGAGTATATTACAGAGTATAAAACATGGCTTAAAAATAGAAATAAATGGCTTATGAGTCAATTTAACATAGGTGACGAAGATGCAGCTTATTATAGAATTAGTGGCGACGATGATTTAAACAGTAACGGTGTAGGAAAAGATTCTGTTGACGGTCTTAATAATTATGTAAGATATGCAGGAGCAAGAGCAATTGCTTACTCACCAATTGCAGGGGACATTCCATCAAATGCCATTGATACCCAGTCAGATACAAAATGGGAACCATTGGATAATACAAGTGATAACTTTAAACTTAAATTAGGAAATACATATAACGTAAAGGAACTTTTGATTAAGTGGCAGACAGCAAGTGCTGCAGATTATGAGATAGAAGTTTCAACAGATGGTAAAATCTATAATAAAGTTGCTGAGTTTTCCGGATTAACAGGAGCAAGAACAGATAAAATAATTTTAAGAGATTCAGTAGAAGCTAAATATATCAGAATAGTGCCAACAAAGAGAAGTACAGGCTATCCTGTGGCAATATTTGATTTTAGCGTTTATGGAAGTGATAGCGAAAAGACAGCCGAAGAGTTTGTTGATGAAGTTGAAGATGCAACCCAGGAAAAAATTAATCCGGATAGCATTGCTGATGATGATTGGGAAATTGTAAATGAAAATAAGTCAAGCAGTGGCGCAACAATTTATATGACAAAAGCTAAAAAAGTCATGATGGCAGAACGTGAAACCATGTGTGGTTATTATGGAGCAAATACAGTTCAGGCATGGGGAAAGATTTCTGATAATATGAAAGCACAAAGTATTTTCGGCTTTGTTGCTAAAGACGGTGGTACACCAACAGGAATTATTATTGATGGTGTTAGATATATGGATATTATAAATGCATCTGTTAATAAGTTGGTTTATGTAAAAAATGATTGTGTATTTATTAAGGACTCTTTGTTGGATTCGAAGAAAGGAGAAATCTCATACCATACCATTACCGTAGAAGGAAATAATTTAGGAACATTCCTAGTTAAGGTTGTAGGCTCGACATCAAAGCCTATTACCCCAATCGGCTTATTAGCAACAGCCGATGGTAGGGGCAATATTGCTGTAGAATGGGGACAAAATGGAGACATGATTAGTAATGGTCAGAAATATAACGTATATATAGATGACGTATTAGTATCAACAGGTGTAGCGGCAGGAAGATATACTTATGAAGTAACTAATGGAACTCATACGGTAAAATTAATAGCTACACTAAATGGTTATGAATCAGACGCAGTTACGGCTACAGTCGAATCCACGGGTGGTAAAGATCCGGTTGAAACAGATTCATCTACAGTAGCACCAACTGAAACAGCAACAGAAACACCAACTGAAACAACAACAGCAGGTGACATTGATGTGCCGGGTGATGCAAACTGGATTACTTTGGATCGCTCTGATGGAGAGTATAAATATTACATACCATCTGAATATAGTGGAGTATTTGAAGGTAAGGCAAGATATGCTAACTCAGCTGATGTTTATATTGAATTTTCATTAGGAGCACCATTTAGTTCGGTAAAATTAGATAATAATGATTATACTAAGTCAAACGGTGCATATGTAAATATTTTAAAATCAGATATAAATGATTATCAGGTTCATAAGTTAGATGTTGTTGCAACTAACGGCAAAGCAATAATATATTTAAAGCGAGTTAAAAAGACAGGCGTAACTTTCGTAGATAACCAATGGGAAAAATATCGTAATGAAAGTATTACATGGGACAAAGTAGATGGTGCCATAAAATATGCAATTTATGTAGATGGTAAATTGTACATAACAACAGATGACGAGAATACAACATCAATATCAGTTCCTGCTTATGCTTTTGCAAAGGCAACAAATAACAACGGACAGGCAACTACAGTTGGAAAACATACAACAGCAGTTGTGGCAATCAAAAATGGAGACGAAATCAAAGAGACTCTATCAGATATTGATTCAACAAGAGTGATGGGTTCAAATTCATTCCAATTGTATGTAAATTACATTTTCGGAAGTGGGACAAATTTGTGGAATGATACGGGAGTTGACAGCAAGTGGAATTTCACTATATGCGAAGGTGTAAATTCAGACATATCAACAGGGGCAGATGTAAAAGTAGATTACACAAATGATGGACAGGCTAATTTGACTTTTAACAATATGGGCAAACATACAGGAAGTGATCAGGCATGGACTATCAAAGCTGCAATCTATAATGAAGCAGCAACAAAGGGCGAGTTACAGAATTTATCTTTTAAGATATATGGACCAAAAGAGTTAATAGGCGAGACTATAAAGATAAAATGTTGTCCTGAAGAGTATGTAAATGGAGCATATTCAAATGATATTTATGAAGAAAAAGAATATACATTTGAAAGGGCAAAAGATGGAAGTGCGGTGCTTAATTATTCACTTTCATTTAACTCAACAAATGATTCATATGATCTATTGTTTGGCTTAGGTTTACTTGATTTTAAAAATGCAACTAATAAAACTCTTACATTCTCAGATGCTGACATTAATACTGTATATGGAATTACAGATTTAAAGGCAACAGGTACAAATGTTGCAAGTGATGATGCTAAGGGCGATTTATTTATATCATGGTCATCTAATGTACCTGACAAAATGGCCGGTTTCTATAAATATCAGGTAGAAATTGATGGGGTACTTTATAAATATTCAGAGACTGAGGACTTGTTCCCTGGAACTGTAAACAACATAACAGCATCAGGATATTCAGTTGGTGAACATAAGGTTGTTGTAAAGAGTATTTACGATGGCACAGTTACGAGCTCAAAAGAAACAACAGCCATCATTTCAAATACAAAAAAACCTGATTTAGTTGTAACAGGAATGAGCATTCCAAAAGTGACACATTATATTGGTGAAAACTTACAGCTTAGTGTAACAATAAAAAATATTGGTAATGCAGTTGCAAAACCTGTAGCAGGAAAGAATCTTATTGTAAGACTATATGAAGATAGCAATAACGGTAAAGATTTAGGTTATAAAATATGTTACGCTAATACAACTGAGGCAGAGCAGGGAACTAGTCCTGGATATTTGGAACCGGGCGAAGAGTATACAGTTGTTTTTGATGTTAAAATTGATGAAAATCAGGATGGCTCAAATATATATAAATACAGAGCATTTGTAGATGCAGACAGAATTATAGATGAGGGAGATGATGAGGATAATAACGAATATTCTAAGTCATACAAATTCTATGATTCATTAAAAGAAGTAACTTTCAATTTAGAAGATGGAAATTTATATGCAACATGGCCTGCATCTGATGATGTTAAGAAATACATCGTTGAGTATACTGTTGGTGATGAAACAAAAACAATGACAGTTACTGATAACAAGTGTAGTTTAGGTGATTTTGAACAGTTCACTGAAGGAACAACAGTAACAGTAACAACTGTAGGAAAAGATGATGATGAACATGTTCATGCTAAGGGAAGCACAAAGCCAGATTTGATAATTTCATCAGTATCAACTCCAAGTAATGCCTATGGAGTAGGGGATGTTATTCCGATTACAGTAACTATGAAGAATGTTGGCTTAGGGGTTGCAAAACCTAACGGAAACAATAACATGACTGTAAAGCCAACTAAGGATGGAAAAATAATTGAGTCAAATATTGTTAATCCTACATATAGAACAATGGGGAACGACAACCTTGAACAAAAGTTAAATGTGGGAGCTGAGTTTACTCCAACAGTTACATTTAATTACGCTGTTCAGGAAAGTGATTTGAAAGAAGGAATAATTCATATAGGTGGCTACGCTGACGGAGATTATGTAGTTGATGAAAGTGATGAGACTAACAACTGCACAGAAGTTGCTATAAAGATTATTTCAAAAGGAGCAGTTACATTAGACAGTAATAATGGTGACGGACCAGTCAAGGCAACATGGAAGCAGTCAACAGATGAAAATGTTGAATCATATCAGATTCAGTATATTGTAGACGGAGACATAATTAAGAAGAATATTAGTAAAGATGAAGTAGACAGCGATGGTAATTATGTTTATACATTTGGAGATAATGAAGGCCTTGACAATCAGTCCCAAGTAAAAGTGTTAGTTAAATTTTCAGGAGATGAAAACTATTATAATTATGCAAGTACAACAGCTATGGTTGATTTGATAGTCAGCACTGTAAAGGGACCAAATGAAAACAACGAGAAAGTAAAAGTTGATGTAAACTTTGATTTAGTAGCAACAGTTAAAAATATCGGTACAGCAAAGGTATCAGCTACAACAGATACTCAGGAAAATTATGGCAAAAAAATTTATGTGACACTTTGTAGACAGGAAGGTGTAGAGCAGGTAGTGTCAGATGGTTATTATTTAGGCTTGAATGTTGGAAAAACAGCTAGTATCAGATTAAAAAATGTGTGTGCAAAAGAAACTGGAACAAAGAAGCTGATTATTAATGTAGATGATGCTGGATGGGATACAGAAGAAGGCAAAGATGTTGGATATATTCAGGAGTCTGATGAAAATAATAACAGTTACGAATATACTGTTAATGCAGTAATTGAACAAAATCCAATGGATTGGACAACTTTAAAAGAAAAAGTGGGAAGTGATACACCATATCAATTTAAAGTGGCACAGGGATCAAAGGCTGCCAGAATAGAATACAAGGTAGTAGATACAAACAATAGAACATTGGATTACAAAGATATCATTACAAAAGATATTGGATATAATGCTAGCTACATGTCAATTGGTTTCAATCCAAACTACACTGTAATGACAGAAGTTAAGAATGATTCAACAGGTCAGGTTATCAGTACAGTTCCATATTGGGCTGCAATAACTAAGAACCAAGTTGATTCTAACATTCACGACCTGGATAACTGTACAATAATGGATGTTGAAGGTTGGGACATTGACGGTATTGGTGTAGATGGGAATGCTGTTCAAAAACCTAAAAAACCAGGAACACACTTTAACAGAGACGGAAACGGCTTCAACATGAACGTTGATGACTTTGATTTAAATGCATACTACTTATTGAAGTTATATAACAAAAATGGTGATTATGTAGTAGTTGCATTCAGAGTTACAGATGAAAATGGTGATATTGGAGACTGGACACAAATTCAGGGAAATAATATGGATAATTCAGCAATTCCTGTTTATTACCACACAGCTCATCGTGAAGTAAAGAGTTCACTTTATTACGATAAGCATGATATTAAATTAAGTAATATTGCAGCTTACAACGGAAATCATATTTCTGTAGATTTGGATACACAGAACAAGATTAATCCAAATGCTAACAGAGTTTTAATTACAAGAGGTTTGTTAGACAGTAGCGGTGATATGATTATTCCTTCAGTAGATGGAACATCTGTTGAGGAAGGAACAGAAACAGGTTCCTATTATGCATGTACAGGTGATTTGTTAAATACAAATTCAGTAGATTATTATAAGAGTGAGAGCAATTATGTTTCTTTAAGTGGATATGGAATTAATGGAAACAATAAGATTCAGATTATGCTACCTAATATGTTAGCGCAGATACCTGTTCATAGTGCTTTAGGTGGAAAAAAAGATAATGAATATTATTACATGAAAGTATATTGGGATGAGGAAAATTATAAGGGACAATATGTTTCTATTCCAATAAAGATTAAAGCAGATATACCTGAGATTGAAAAGGTTAATGGTTTAGTTGCTACAAACAGAGGTAGTTCGTTATCAATTTCCTGGGTTAATTCAACACAGCAGGAAGCTGATGGATATTTATATGATGTTTACATTGATGGTGAATTAAAGGCTCAAGATGTACAGGCAGGTTCATATAGCTTCTTAGGATATAATGAAATCGGTTCTACACATACCATTAAAGTAGTGGCAAAATGGTGTGAACAGACAACAGAAGATTCGGTAGAATACACTATTATTGAGCCGGAAAAAGAACCTGAAGAAATAGTACAGGGTGAAGTACCTACATATCCTGATGACAATGATAACAGATGGGTATTAATTTCAGGCCAGCATATATTACCTGTTTCAGAAGAAGGTTCACTTGGAAAAACAAATGCAAAAATTTACTATTATACTGATGAAGACATTAATGGAATAACAGGTTACAATGACAGTTATATTTCATTAAATGGTAGTTCAAAATATTTTACAGGAACAACAACTAAAATTTTTGTACAAAGAGGTAATAGTACATCGTTAGTTTCTAAATCAGTATATGATAGTTACTATGAAGGACAGACATTGATGAATTCATCAACAATGTTTGAATTGCCAAGTGGATTTACAAAAGACACAACATACTATTATGTAGTACGTGTTTGTGGAAATGATGGAAATACATATAAGGATTTCTACTTTAAGATAATTCCAACAGATGATTCAATTGATTCAGGTGTTAATCATACAGGAAAATGGAGAGAGATTAGTGGTGAATCACAATTGTCTGTAAAGATGGGCTCAGGCTTGAAACTTAAAGGTACAATCAGCTTTTTAGATTATCCTGCATTCAATGAAGGCTCTTCTATAACAGAAAAAGGAGGAACAACATCTATTGGAACAAATACATATAATGCAGTTGGTTACAATAGATACTACTTATCCATAATCGGTGATACAAATTATTATGTAGCAGGTAACACAAAAGTCTATGTTTCAGAAGGAAGCGATTCTGTTTTATATGCAGAAAATGCAAATGATTTGACTTTTACAGAGAAAAAAGTAAGTGACCAGTCTTATTCAGGTCAGATAATCTCTGAAACAGAAGAACTGTTTAGTGTTGTCTATGCAACAACATATTATTTGTTGAAAGTTCAAAGTGGAGACAAAGTCACATACATACCTTTTGAAGTAAAAGTCAACACAGGAAATGTAGAAGTTCTTGGCTTCCAGATGAACACAAATAAGAATGCCGGTGGAGTAGCTGAATACAATCCATCATTTAGAGTTGTTTCAAAAACAAGTAATGTAATGACAATCAATAACAGACTGTATGAAGTTAAGAAAATGGGTACAGTTTATGCAATTGATGATGGAAATACGGACATAAAATCTAATATGAATTTGGATGCAGTTTCATCTAATGCAAATGTATCAAAATATGAAACAACAGATAGAGGCAAATTGGCAGGCTACACGACTTCTGCTAATGACAATGATTGCTATACATACTATGCATTAACATTTAAATATACTAATTACAAATATGCTACATTGGAACAGAATTGGGCATTTAGAGCATATGCAGTATTAGATATGGGTGATGGTACAGAAAAAGTTGTATATGGTAAAAATATTTACACAACAAATATGTATGACATTGCACAGAATTTATATGAAAATCAGAAAATGGGAACAAAAGAATCTCATGATTACCTATATGATAATGTTCTAAATATTGTTGATATGTATAACAATATGGGACAAATTGCAAATGCAATGTTTAAGGCAATGGGAGTTACATCAACATCTGACAGCAGATATGAGACAGTGACAAAAATGACACAGGACTTACACAATTATTGCAAATGCTTATGGGGAATATCATATGATACAAGAGGTAAGTTTAGAAGCTCCCAGGTAGAAGATGAATTACTGAAATTACTTAACGGAGTGAAGAACAATGACAAGAAATATGATAGTGTTTATGATTGGATTTACAATGAAACATCCAAGTATGGAAAGAAAAATGGAACGAAATACAAAGGATGTTATAGGCTTGTAGATTATTCATGGGATAATAGCATTGATAAAGATTTTTATAAACAGTAATACTACATACAATTAATAGGAGGGTATTTAAGTGAATTGCACAAAAAAATATGAAAAACCTATAATTGAAGTTACACGTTTTGACATAAATCAAAATATTATGGATGGCTGGGATGGTGACATTACCACAGTGGCTGATACTTCACAACCTGATGGTGGACCAACCAGTCCCATAATAGATTTGGATTAGGAAAGAGGCAGATGTTATGAGAAAAGAATTTAAAAAGATTATATCTACAGTGTGTGCTGTAACTTTAGTTGTAGGCTCCTTAACATTTACTAATAAACAAAATGTAGAAGCTGTGGGGAAAACCACAGCAGCTACATCTAATAAATCGTTGAATCAAGGGATAAGCCTTTTAGCAGACGATACAGAAAATGGAACTTACACAGAGAAAGTTACATCCACATTGAACGGTGTGGAGTCAGAAGGTTCAGTATCTGATGCGGTAGAAGTTGTTTCAGTTTTAACCACAGACAATTCAGCAGTTGAAGGTTTCCAAATTAAAACAAATGGGGCTGATTCAAATATTGCTTTTAGAACTGTTTGTAAGGGAATAAACGTAGGAAGCACTATTACAGCAAGTGATGGTAACAAATATACTGTTAAACAATTTGGAATAATATATGCCTTGGATCCGAACCAAAGTGGCTATAGAAAAAAAGATGCTTTAAACACAGCATATACAATTTTAAATCCAGATGTAGTTACAGGACAACAGTATTCTTACGAAGGAAAAATACAGTATGCCGGTAGTAATGTTACCTATGGCTTCTTAGCAAGTGATGGGGCAGTAATTAATAATTGGGATACTACTGATACAGAAAATACATATTATGTTGTAACAATGAATGGAATTAATCCACAGATTACAAATTCCATTTTTGTTAGGTCATTTATAATAGCAACAGACACCGCAGGAAATGACACAATCATTTACGGAAAGAAAACTGCTGTTATGTCGGTTGCAGAAGTGGCAGATTATTTATACCGCAACAGTAAAGCACAAAACTATTCAGGACATAAATATTTGTTTGAAAATATTTTAAGCAAGGTTGCTACAACCAATCCATATTTTAGAAACACAACACTTCCGTATGGCTGGGACAATAACTTGTTTACACCATCAAGCCCAACATATACTGTTACAGACGGAACGTTGGAAAATTAGAACAGGAGGTTAATATGTGTAAGGCAATAGATGCTGTTAATAATTATTATCAATAATTTAATTTCTTAAACTGTTAATATTTATAGAGAGCTCTTGAATTATTAATATTTATGTAGATTTCTTGAATTATTAGCATCTATAGTGGTTGACATTCTTAAATTAATTGACTAAAATAACAAATGTATAAAATTTAATGAACAAAGACTTTGATAGAGACAGTAGTTTATCAGTGAACGTTTCAGAGAGCTTGACGTTGGTGGAAGTCGGGTATTAGTAGCAGATATATGAAAATCACTCTGGAGTTGCAGTCCGAAATGTTTTTTGACTTTTGTAGTTTATATTAATGTAGGCGCTGACGGTTTCTCCCGTTACAGAGAACACATATAAAGGGAATTCCCGAGTATGCTGTTAAAGGTGGTATAACGAAAATTCAGGCTTTCGTCCTTAACAGGGCGGAAGCCTTTTTTACGTATGGGCATGAGCCTTGCTCAGACACATAAAAATATAAATTTGTGCTTGCACAAGAATTTATATTTTTATGTGTTTGAATAAGGCGAAGTCGGCGACGAAATAGACCAAAGGTCTATGAGTAGACAAGGCTCATGCCCATACGTAGTGAGCAAATGATTAAACACTTAAATAGATAGCAATACTATATAAAAATGAAAGGAGTACAGAATGTACAAGAAAGTTTCAACTAATCTCAATTTTGTTGAGAGAGAAAAGCAGACAGAAAAGTTTTGGAAAGACAATGACATTTTTAAGAAAAGTATGGACAGTCGTAAGGAAGGAGAAACATATACATTTTATGATGGACCTCCAACAGCCAATGGTAAGCCACATATTGGACACGTTTTAACTCGTGTTATAAAAGATATGATTCCACGTTACCAGACAATGAAGGGCCATATGGTTCCAAGAAAAGCAGGTTGGGATACTCATGGACTTCCTGTTGAATTAGAAGTAGAAAAGATGCTTGGTTTAGATGGAAAAGATCAGATTGAAGAATACGGTCTTGTGCCTTTCATTGACAAATGTAAGGAAAGTGTTTGGAAATACAAAGGTATGTGGGAAGATTTCTCAGGTACTGTAGGTTTCTGGGCTGACATGGATAATCCTTATGTAACATACGATAACAACTATATTGAGTCAGAATGGTGGGCTTTAAAAACTATTTGGGATAAAGGCTTATTATACAAAGGCTTCAAAATCGTTCCTTATTGCCCACGTTGTGGAACACCTCTTTCATCACAGGAAGTAGCTCAGGGTTACAAGGATGTAAAAGAACGTTCAGCAATCGTTAGATTCAAGGCAAAAGACGAGGATGCATATATTTTAGCATGGACAACAACACCTTGGACATTACCTTCAAATGTTGCTCTTTGTGTAAACCCAAATGAAGACTACGCAAAGGTAAAAGCAGCAGACGGCTATGTATATTACATGGCAGTTGCTTTATTAGATACAGTTTTAGGTAGCCTTGGAAATGAAGAAGAAGGTGTTAAACCATACGAAATTCTTGAAACATACAAAGGTAAAGAACTTGAAGGCAAAGAATACGAGCCATTATATGAATGTGCTCATGAAAAAGCTGAAAAGCAACACAAGAAAGGTTTCTTCATTACATGTGATACTTATGTAACTCTTACAGATGGTACAGGTGTTGTTCATATCGCACCTGCATTTGGTGAAGATGATGCTAATGTTGGCCGTAACTATGACCTTCCATTTGTTCAGCTTGTTACTGAAAAAGGTGAAATGTCAGAAGAAACACCATTTGCCGGCTTATTTGTAAAGAAGGCAGATCCTGAAGTATTAAAAGATTTAGATGCAAGAGGTTTATTATTTGACGCACCTAAATTTGAACATAGTTATCCACATTGCTGGAGATGTGATACACCACTTATTTACTATGCACGTGAATCATGGTTTATTAAGATGACAGCAGTTAGGGATGATTTAATTAAAAATAACAACACAATTAACTGGATTCCTGAAAGTATCGGTAAGGGACGTTTCGGAAACTGGATTGAAAATGTTCAGGACTGGGGCGTAAGCCGTAACCGTTATTGGGGAACACCACTTAACATTTGGCAGTGTGATTGTGGTTGCATGCAGTCAATTGGCAGTCGTCAGGAACTTTTTGAAAAGTCAGGTGACGAAAAAGCTAAGACTGTTGAATTCCACAGACCTTACATTGATGAAATCACAATGCCATGTCCTGAATGTGGTGGCACAATGAAGAGAGTTCCGGAAGTTATTGACTGTTGGTTTGATAGTGGAGCAATGCCTTTTGCACAGCATCATTATCCATTTGAAAATAAAGATTTATTTGAACAGCAGTTCCCTGCAGACTTTATTTCAGAAGCTGTTGACCAGACTCGTGGATGGTTCTACACATTACTTGCAGAATCAACATTGTTATTTAACAAGGCTCCATACAAGAACGTAATCGTTTTAGGTCACGTTCAGGATGAAAACGGACAGAAGATGAGTAAGTCAAAGGGTAATGCAGTTGATCCATTTGAAGCACTTGATAAATACGGTGCAGATGCAATCAGATGGTACTTCTACATTAACTCAGCTCCATGGCTTCCAAACAGATTCCATGGCAAGGCAGTAGAAGAAGGACAGCGTAAGTTCATGGGTACACTTTGGAACACTTATGCGTTCTATGTACTTTATGCAGAAATCGATCAGTTTGATCCAACTAAGTACACACTTGATTATGATAAATTATCAGTAATGGATAAGTGGTTATTATCAAAGATGAATTCTATGGTTAAGGCTGTAGATGACAACCTTGGAAACTACAGAATTCCTGAAGCTGCAAGAGCGTTAGATGAATTTGTTGATGAAATGTCAAACTGGTATGTAAGACGTTCAAGAGAAAGATTCTGGGCAAAAGACATGCCACAGGATAAGATTAATGCTTACATGACACTTTATACAGCACTTGTTACTGTATCAAAGGCAGCAGCACCTATGATTCCATTTATGACTGAAGACATTTACCAGAATTTAGTTAGAAGTGTGGATTCAAGTGCAAAAGAATCAATTCACCTTTGTGACTTCCCAGAAGTTAATGAAGCTCAGATTGATAAAGAATTAGAAGAAAATATGGAAAGAGTTCTTAAGGTAGTAGTTCTTGGTCGTGCTTGTAGAAATAAGTCAAACATCAAGAACAGACAGCCAATTGGCAAAATGTTTGTAAAGGCTGATTTTGATTTGCCTGAATTTTTCCAGGAAATTATTACAGAAGAATTGAATATAAAAGAAGTAGAGTTTACTGATGATGTTAGAGCATTCACATCATACTCATTTAAGCCACAGCTTAGAACTGTTGGACCAAAATATGGTAAGTTCTTAGGCAAGATTAAGGAAGCATTGGCAAGCCTTGACGGAAACAGTGCTATGGATAAGATTAATGCCGGCGAACCTCTTACATTTGACTTTGACGGTAATGAAGTTGTTCTTGAAAAAGAAGATTTACTTATCGACATGGCTCAGGTTGAAGGTTATGTTTCTGAAGCAGATGGCGACGTTACAGTAGTTCTTGACACTAACTTAAGTGATGAATTATTAGAAGAAGGTTTTGTTCGTGAAGTAATCAGCAAGATTCAGACAATGAGAAAAGAAGCTGGATTCGAAGTAATGGACAAAATCGTTGTGAATGTTGCTAATAATGACAAGGTTAAGGACGTTGTAGAACGTAATATTGATGAAATTAAGTCAGAAGTGTTGGCAGATAATGTCGAATTTGATACAATAAAAGGGTATGAGAAGGAATGGAACATTAATGGCGAAAAGGTTACATTAAGCGTTGAAAAAAACTCATAGTAGGCTAGTTATTTGAACAGAATATAAATTTATAAAGGAACGGTGTAAATCGTTCCTTTATGCGTGTTATACGAATATACGCAACAGCATATGTATAGAATTTATCGATATAAGTTGTGTTATATGTTGGTGTACATTTAATATTAGCATATAGGTTATATATGTTGGTACACATTTAATATTAGCATATAGGTTATATATGTTGGTACACATTTAATATTAGCAT
>ERZ791852.670-NODE-670-length-24242-cov-5.729979_pt1 | contig 24242 bp, 16 predicted proteins | sample MGYA00510287_ERZ791852 | MGnify/ENA primary metagenome ERZ791852 (study PRJEB30046, sample SAMN00715257) | human gut metagenome | study: EMG produced TPA metagenomics assembly of the A metagenome-wide association study of gut microbiota in type 2... | reverse complement strand
TCCAATCATGGCTGCCAATGCACCAAGTGACCAATATTTATGTGCTTTCATTTGAATATACCTCCTGCGTTTTTTTATATAATACCTCTTTTTAGAAAGCATGAAAACAGGAAATTTATAAATTCTGTTCTTTCTCAATCTGCTGTTCCTGTTCGTAGCTCTTCCCAAGGATCATATCAATATTGGCAGACACGGTACGAAACTCCCGTTCATAATTCCGGCGGTTAGAAAAATCTTCCCGTTGCATATTTCGCAATTCAATAAGTCGGTCTTTTTCAGCATAGAGGGATTTCGTGGAAGGCAGCTTATTTCCGACAGATTTTTCTTTCAGTGTTCGGAGAGCTGTATCATAAAGAGAAACTTTTTATTTTTATGGTAATAGCTGTTTAGTTTCTGACATTCAGATTACAAACCTGTTTGCGGCAGAGTTATTGATGCCGTATGAAGTCTTTCGGAAAAATTTCTTTGCACATATGAACGAATTGGAAATAACTCCCGGGAAGGTACGGTTGGATGAGGCTATCCGTCTGATTGTTTGTCAGATGAGTGATTTTTTGGTTCCTTATGTGATTAGCATAAATTAAGTCTGCGAAGCAAACGATACTCCTTGGGCTTTGCACAAGGAGATTCATATTTATTGTATTTCACAGTGTATTACTGGACGCGGAGTGAACAGTAACCAGTAAATAAACAATTTATTGACAAATAACTGACCAGATGTAATAATACCACTCAGAGATAGTATTTGGACTCAAAACTATACTCTGGCTGAAATCACTGGAATCTTATATAAAAGCAGCCAGCCGGAATCCGGAAACGGGAACGGAGGGATGTATGTAATTTTAAAAGATACGAGCCGGTATTTATGATACAAAAAATCAGATTTCCAATAATCTATGGAATAGTAAAACATATTTTATGTATCAGAAACAGGACTCAATATACAGGGAATCAATCAGAAGCGTTTCAGGGTCAAAGTGTATCCTGATGCGCTTTTTTTGCAGATCATAAAGGTATATTTCCTTTTTATGGTGCTGCTTGACTCTGATTTTTCCCGCAGGAAAGGACTATATAAGATGACAATAGAAATGTTAAAAGGAAAAATCCACAGAGCAACTGTTATCCAGGCTGAACTGGATTATGTGGGAAGCATTACTGTGGATGAAGAACTGCTGGAAGCTGCCGGAATACTGGAATATGAGAAAGTTCAGATTGTAGATGTGAACAATGGCAGTCGATTCGAGACATACACAATCTGCGGAAAACGCGGAAGCGGTATGATCTGTCTGAACGGAGCAGCAGCAAGATGTGTAAGCACAGGTGACAAGATTATCATCATGGCTTACGCAGGATATGAGCCTGAAGAGGCACGCACTCATAAGCCTGCAGTTGTATTTGTAGATGAAGAGAATAAGATCAGCAGAGTGACCAATTATGAGAAACATGGTCTGCTGAAAGACATGGCCTGAAAACGTTGATATCAGATTAGAGGCTATCATAAGATGAAAGTGAATTCAGAAAAGAGGCTATCTCAAAATCTATGATACCGGTCCATTGACCGAGAAAGAGGAGATAACAATGCAGGTAACAAAAACAGTAGAAGAAACAAGAAAACAGATCAAAGCATGGAAAAAAGAAGGTAAAACTATAGGTCTTGTTCCAACAATGGGATTTCTTCATGAGGGACATGCAAGTCTGATCAAAAAATGCAGAGAACAGAACGACATTGTAGTTGTGTCTGACTTTGTCAATCCAACACAGTTTGGTCCGACAGAGGATCTTGAGGCATATCCAAGAGATTTCGAACGCGACAGCAAACTCTGTGAAAGTCTTGGCGCAGACCTGATCTTCTGCCCTGAACCTTCTGAAATGTATCATGATCCCCATGCATTTGTAAGTATCGATACATTATCTGAGACACTTTGTGGAAAAACACGTCCTATCCATTTCAAGGGTGTGTGCACAGTTGTAACCAAGCTGTTCCATATTGTAGCCCCGGACAGAGCATATTTCGGACAGAAGGATGCTCAGCAGCTGGCCATCATCCGCAAAATGGTCCAGGATCTGAATTTTGATATAGAAATCGTAGGCTGCCCGATCGTCCGTGAAGAGGACGGACTGGCAAAATCCTCCAGAAATACATATTTAAGCGATGAAGAGAGAAAGGCTGCTCTCTGTCTGTCCAGATCCGTAAAACTCGGACAGGAAATCATTCACGCAGGCATTTCCGCAGAAGAACTTCTCGGCAAAATGCGTGCAGTGATCGAGGCAGAGCCTCTGGCAAAAATCGATTACGTTTCCATGGTAGATGCACTTACCATGCAGCCTGTGGAAAAAGCTGATCATAATGTTCTCGTAGCAATGGCTGTCTATATTGGCAAAACAAGACTGATCGATAACTTCAGCTACGAGGTATAATATATGGAAAATATTTTAAAGAAAATAGGAAAAATCAGCAGTTTTGCATCCAGATATATTGGAATCATCATCATTGCCTTTTCATGCCTTGCCTTTTTCTGGAGGGATGGATTTGCATGGATGACAAATTATACATCTGTTTTTCTGGGCGTGATCATGTTTGGTATGGGACTGACCATACGTCTGGAAGACTTCCGGGCAATTTTTTCCAGACCAAAGGAAGTGATCATTGGCGCAGTTGCACAGTATACGATCATGCCAGTCGTAGCCTGGGTATTGTGTAAAGTTATGAATCTTCCCGCAGATCTGGCTCTGGGTGTGATTCTTGTGGGATGCTGTCCTGGTGGAACAGCCAGCAATGTGATCACCTATATTGCAGGCGGTGATGTTGCACTTTCAGTAGGAATGACCATCGTTTCCACTCTGGCTGCTCCTGTTATGACTCCATTTCTTGTGTACATTCTGGCAGGTGCCTGGGTGGAAGTATCCTTCTGGGCAATGGTACTTTCTGTTGTAAAAGTAATTCTGGTTCCTGTACTTCTTGGAATCCTTCTCCGTACACTTGCAGGAGATCATGTAGATAAAGTTTCAGATGTTATGCCATTGATCTCTGTTGTAGCCATTGTTATGATCATTGGCGGAATCGTGGCAATTAATGCAGAGAAAATCTTAAGCTGCGGAGTTCTGGTCCTTGGCGTTGTTGCGATCCACAATTTCTGTGGTATGATGCTTGGGCTCCTTGCAGCAAAAATTTTCCATGTAGAATATACACGGGCAACAGCTATAGCTATTGAAGTGGGCATGCAAAACAGCGGACTGGCAGTTTCTCTGGCAGCAGCTAACTTTGTAGCCAATCCACTGGCAACTCTTCCAGGTGCTATTTTCAGTGTATGGCATAATATTGCAGGCTCCATCTTTGCAGGAATCCGCCGTTCCGGCGTAGAAAACCGGACACGCACAGGTGAAAATGGTGTGTCAGCAGCATAAATAACAAGGGAACGTAGAAAACAAAATCAGGAAGTTCACGTTTACACTACGCCATGTTTTGAGACATTTACGGTTTGTAATATATAAACTGAAGGAAGCCTATACCGGGCTTCCTTTTTAAATATCAGGGGAGATCGAGGTCTCTTATCTTCAAATATTCCACAAGCTTAAAAGACATTCTCAACAGAAACTCTGTCATGGGATCGTTTAAATCGGCTTTACCTATTTCAATGATTTTTTCCATTCGATAAGCCAGCGAATTCCTGTGAATACACAAAATGTTAGCTGTTTCCTTATTGTTATGGAAACACTGTAGATATACCTCAAGTGTATGGTAAAGTTCATTTCCCGTTCTCTGGTCATATTTATTCAGTCTGTAAAGGGCAGGGTGAATATAATCTGCAAGTTTTTCCGGTTCTTTGATCTTGTTCATCATTTCGTAGAACTCAATTTCAGAATACCGATGTATTTGATGCTCCATCGGATACCTTTGATCCCATGATATTTCCTTCTTAATGTTATCAGGGATTCTGTGATTCCATTCAAGAACTGTCCGTGCCTGCTGATAAGCTCTGTAAAATTCATCCATTTTTGAAAAAACCAGGGAGATTCCGACATCCAGATGATACTCTGCCATCGTTTTAAGCATTATTTTTTGAGTATCTACAAATATAACAGAACTCTGATCTGGTACAAGAAGGACTAGTGCATTGTCGTGGACAGTCATATATGCTTCCGGAAAGATATGCCGGATCACAGAATAAAGCTGCTGCTTTAATTCATTTTCCTTCAAAAATGTCTTCGGTTGGATACAAAGTGCATACATTGCATCAGATACTCGAAGATGAGAAATGGATTCTGCCAATATATCAGCCGGAGTTCCGATCAGCAGAGCTTCAAGAAGCTGCTGATCCGCACTGGTGTACTGAAACAGTTCAGGATGATAATGGCCAACTACAGAGCTGATCGCCCGGCTTACATCACTCATAGCTGCTAAGTGTTCTGCGGTAAAAGGGATATTGTTTTCTATCATCAGAACAAAACCAACCTGAACACCGTTTAAAAACACTTTCGAACTACATTTACGATGTGGTGATTCCGGACAGGATACTTCAACAGCTTCAATGCTGGCTGAAGCCCCCTGGACAGCTTCCAATGACATTACATTTTTAATGAAATCATATGTACAATATCCACGTTCGATATTTTCTTTCCATAACTTATCCGTAACCGGAATTGATGTAGAAAATGACAGGATACGGAATTTCTTGTCACAAAATACCAAAGAATATCCTAATTTGATGGATGCAGAGTTAATCACTTCATCCAGGCTATGGGAAGAGTGGCCTTTTCGAACCAGTTCTTCATATAAACTAACCTGTTCATGTGTCTGAAGAAACTGTTTTGCTGCATTAAAAACTGCAAAAAGCTCTTTTGCCTGTACTGTTGCACGATCCGTACAGGAATAAGGAAAAAGATAGTTTTCTCCACGAACAAGGATACATTGAGAAGGCTGCATATCAGGAGACAAAACATTGGGATAACCAAAATAGACAATATCTGTGGCGTATCTTGTTTGAGTGCCATCCAGCAGCTCTACATCTCGTATTTCATGAAGATCAGTAGAACAATTTAGTATTATGTTAAAATTTTTTTCATTTTTTAAATAATCAATAAGATCGGAAAACAGCATTTTCATACTCCTCTTTACAATTCTTTGTGCATAATGTACAGTGTTTTGCTGATTATTATTAATTATAGTGCATTGTGCATAAATATACAATGTCTTTTTTATATTTATGCCGTTGTTTTTTTAACAAAGAAAATGTTATTTTTAAGCCATAATAATCAAGAGACGCAAGTAAAGGAGGGTGTACATGTATCAGGAAATTTTTAAACAGGGAAAAATTGGAAATATTACACTTAAAAACCGGCTTGTAATGTCACCGATGGGTACAAGCCTGGCGGAGATGGATGGGTCTCCATCGGAAGACATGATTGCATTCTATAAGGCACGTGCAATTGGTGGCGCAGCGCTTATTATTCCGGAGATTGCAAGGGTAAACGATCTGCATGGTGCAGGGATGATGCGTCAGCTGTCTGTTTCAAAAGACAGACATATCGAAGGTCTTGCAAAGCTTGCAGAAACAGTACATAAATATGGGACAAAGATATTCATCCAACTGCATCACCCTGGACGTGAAACAGTAACTGCTCTTACAGGCGGTCCGGTAGTATCTGCTTCAGCAATACCGTGCAAATATCTTCAGCAGGAAACAAGGGCTCTTTCAACAGAAGAAGTAAAAGCTTTGATCCAACAGTTTATCTCAGGTGCTGTACGAGTAAAAAAAGCGGGTTGCGATGGAGTAGAGCTTCATGCGGCTCATGGGTATCTATTACAACAGTTTCTTTCCCCTTACACAAATAAACGCGAAGATGAGTATGGTGGTTCCTTTGAAAACAGACTTCGTATGATCACCGAGATCATAAATGGAATCCGTGTACAGTGTGGACCGGACTTTCCGATCGGTGTCCGTTTAAGCGTTGAAGAATTTCTGGATAAAACAGGAGTGACAGAGGATTATATCCATATCCAGGATGGAGTTAAGATTGCAATGGCGCTTGAGAAATGCGGGATTGATTTTATTGATGTGTCTGTTGGTTTATACGAGACAGGAAGTGTATGTGTAGAGCCGATCTCCTTCCCCCAGGGTTGGAGAAAAGATCTGATCAAGGCCGTAAAAGATCACGTTTCTATTCCAGTGATAGGAGTTTCCTGCATACGTGAACCACAGGTAGCTGAGAGTTTTCTGGAAGGAGGTATTGTTGATTTTGTCTCCATGGGAAGAAGCTGGCTCGCAGACGAACAGTGGGGACTCAAGGTACTTGAAGGAAGAGAGAATGAAATTTGTAAATGTATCAACTGTCTGCGTTGCTTTGAGAGCCTGAATGCATGGATGGGCGCGGGTATTCCTGCGGAATGTGCAGTTAATCCACGTGCATGCCGCGAACGTCTTTATGGAAATGCAGAATATGACACTCAGGAACATAAGGTAGTAGTTGTGGGTGGCGGACCATGTGGTATGATCGCTGCTAAAACACTTGCTGAACGCGGCATGAAGGTAACATTGGTTGACCGCCAGAGTGAGCTTGGAGGTACGATAAACCTTGCAAAGAAGCCTCCTTTCAAAGAACGTATGGGCTGGATTGCTGATTATTATAATGTTGAATTTGAGAAACTTGGAGTTGAATTAAAACTTGATATGGAAGCGACTGCGGATAAAATTGCAGAAATGAATCCGGACGCGGTACTTGTAGCAACAGGTTCTAAATCTGTCATTCCAGGATCTATTCCCGGAATAACCGGAGAAAATGTATATACAATCGAAGATATTCTTTCCGGAAAAGCCGGACTGAAGAATAAAAAAGTAATGATCATCGGAGCAGGTGTTACGGGACTTGAAACAGCAGAATATCTCTGTCACGAAGGAAATACCGTTGTACTTGCGGATATGCTTGACAAAGTTGCTCCTAATGCAAATCATACAAATGTTGCAGATGTATGTGGAAGATTGAAAGAATACAATGCCCAGTTCATGATGGCATATGCTCTTAAAGAGATCAAAAAAGATGGAGTTGTACTTGAAAGACTGAACGATAAGATAAATGTGGAAGTTGCTGCAGATGCTGTTGTTCTTTCCCTTGGTTTCCGTCCGGACAACCATCTTGTTGAAGAATTAAAAGAAAAAGGAATCCATGCTCAGGCTATCGGAAATGCTGTGAAAGACGGTACGATTGCTCCTGCATCCAGAAGTGGTTTTGAAGCAGCAAGGAAATTGTTTAAGACATCTGTCAAAACTCCAAGCTTTATCACCGCTCCGGAGGAAATGCCTAATTTCGGTAAGATATCTCTTATGAAAAATCAGGAGGGAATATATCTTGCATACCTCACCGATCCTGCGGCGATTGCAAAGGTTCTGCCTGCACCGCTAAAACCATTTTCCGTGCCTGTAGTTACGGTATCTGTGTGCCATGTTAAGGAGCCTACCTTTGCTGATGATTATTATGAAGCAATCCTTGGTGTTTACTGTACATATGGAACACAGCTTGGATTATATCCAATAGGACTTGTACTTGGGGGAACCGGTGCAGAAATGGCAGTTCAGTGTGGACGTGACAATGGATCAATTCCAAAGAAACTGGGATCTGAATTTGTAATCCGTCGAAACAATGATCATGTGACCGCTCAAGTCTGCCGTCGTGGTACTGAACTTGTAAATATTGATCTCAAGATTGGTGAATATAATAACGCAATGACCGGAATGCTGTATCAGTTCCCAGAAGCCGGTAAAAAGACATATGGCGGTGGTTTCTACTTCCACCTTGACCGCGAACCGGATAAAGAAGGAAAATCACATTTCCAGAATGGTGCTCTGCTTCAGAATCTCTGTGAATACAATTACCATTCATGGGAGCCTGGTTTTGCAGCGATTAAATTACAATCGTCCATTGATGATCCATGGGGAGAACTTCCAATCAGAACAGTCATTGGAGGTGCGTATTCCTCAAATGATCTGATGGTTCATAAACTGAATTTATGTGAAGAGATTGACGCAGATGTTCTGGCACCGTATCTGCTTACCGCACGGTATGACAGAACAGCATTCATGGAAACAGGAAGAAGATAAGGAGGGCATTGCCATGAAGTTTGAAAACAAAGTAGCAATCATTACCGGTTCAACAAGAGGAATCGGAAGAGCAACCGCAGAACTCTTTGCAAAAGAAGGAGCAAAAGTCATAGTTGTTGGAACAAAGGAAGAACTGGGAGAAAGCTGTGTGAATGAAATCAAGGCAGCCGGAGGAGAAGCAATTTTCTGTAAAACAGACGTGACATCTGATGAAAGTCTTGATAACCTGGTTAAAACAGCTCTGGACACCTACGGAAAAATTGACATTCTCGTAAATAATGCAGGAGTAGGCGGAACAACTGCCAATATGGATCAGATTACAATGGATGAATGGAACACCGTTCTTGCAACAAATCTCACAGCACCATTTGTTCTTTGCAAGAAACTAATCCCTATTATGGAAAAACAAGGAGTTGGAACCATCGTCAATGTAGCTTCCATGGCAGCAACCGCAGCTGGCCGCGGAGGGCTTGCTTACACTTCTGCTAAACATGGCCTTCTTGGACTCACCCGTCAGATGTCATTGGATCATGGACGTACAGGAGTGCGTATAAATGCTGTTCTTCCAGGACCGATTGCAACAGATATGATTGCACGTGTGCTTGCAATTCCACAGCATCCGGTAACAATGAAGATTGGAATGAGTCCGGCAAAACGTCCTGGAGAACCTATCGAAGTAGCACAGGCCATTGCATTCCTTGCATCAGACGAAGCTAGTTTCATCCATGGAGCAGCTTTGGCTGTAGATGGCGGATATACGATATTTTAAAAATAATTGATATGCATTAGAAAAAGGAGTCATTTGGACTCCTTTTTTCAGTACGTAGGATCCTTAACTTCCAAAAATGAGTAGCCCTAACGAAAATAAAATTAAAAAAAGCCCGTATTTCTGCGGAAATTATTGCAAAAATACGGGTTGTGCTGTACAATAAATTTAGGGCTATATAAACCTGAATAAAGGAGGCAAATATGTACCTGAAATCAAGAGTTAAGCTACCGGATGTGCATGGAAAATTGACCCGATTAAGACGCGGGGATATCACATATATTAAGTATGAGTATGATCGCTATTATGATCCGGAGAAAAAATATACCTATCCACAGAGAGCGACTATAGGCAAGGTATGTCCAGATGATGACACTATGATGATTCCTAACGAAGCCTTTCTGAAATACTTTCCAGATGCAGTCTTATCAGGGATGGAAGACCGGACAGAACGTAGCAGCTGTCTGCGGGTTGGTACATATGCTGCAATACATAAGATAGTATCGGATTATTCGTTAGATAAGATGCTTGGACAGTTCTTCTCTAAGCGGGATATGGCATTACTGCTCGACCTTGCCTCTTACTCTATTGTAGAAGAAAGCAATGTAGCACAGCATTATCCGGATTACGCATACAATCATCCACTGTATAGTTCTGGTATGAAGATCTATAGTGATGCGTCGGTAAGTGATTTCTTTAAGAGCATCACCAAGGATAAGAGTACAGGCTTTCTGAATGAATGGAATGCAAAGAGGAATCGAAGGGAGCGTATTTATATTTCCTATGATTCTACGAATAAGAACTGCCAGGCCGGAGAGATTGAACTGGCTGAATTCGGTCATGCCAAGGCAGATATCGGTTCAGCTATCATCAACTATTCGGTTGGATATGATCTTAAGAATAAAGAACCACTCTTTTATGAAGCCTATCCTGGAAGTATTAACGACGTATCACAGCTTAGGGCCATGCTTGGCAGGATCACTGGGTATGGCTATAAAAAAATCGGTTTCATTTTGGACAGGGGATATTTCAGCCGTGGAAATATACGCTATTTAGACGAATGTGGTTATAGTTTTGTGATCATGGCTAAAGGCATGTCTTCTTTCATAAGTGATTTGATCTTAGAGAACAAAGGAACGTTCGAAAATAAGCGCTCTTGTGACATGAATGCCTATGGTGTGTATGGAAAAACAGTACAAAGGACTTTATTTGAAGGCGATGAAAAAAAGAGATACATTCATATTTATCATAGTATTTCAAAAGATGCTGATGAACGGGAGCATTTTGAAAACGCACTGAGAGAGCGGACAGCTTTGCTGATGTCACATCAGAATGAAACAGTAGAGTTCGGTTCAGCTTACGAAAAATACTTTTATCTTCACTACGATAAAGATGGCGTGTTTTTATATCCGGAAGAAAAAACAACTGTGACAGAACGGGAAATATCATTATGCGGATACTTTGTTATTATTACATCCGAAAGGATGACCGCAAAGGAAGCACTGCATCTTTATAAGAGCCGTGATGTATCTGAGAAACTTTTTGCCTCTGATAAATCATTCCTTGGAAACAAGAGCATGCGTTCGCATACAAACGAAGGCGTTGAAGGACGGATTTTCACACAATTTATCGCACTGATAATCCGAAACAAAATTTATACTGCATTACAGGAAGAGAACGAAAAGCTTGAGAAGAAACAGAATTATATGACAGTTCCGGCAGCAATCAGGGAACTTGAGAAGATTGAAATGACACGCCAGACGGATAATGTATACCGGCTGGACCATGCTGTAACAGCAAAGCAGAAAAAAATCTTAGAGGCTTTTGGGATGAATGAAGGAAACATTACTTATCGAGCCGGAGAGATCAGTAATACACTTAAGAAATCAAACATTCAGAAAGAAAGGCGGTAAATATGGCACGTGAAATAAACGCAGAACTACTGGACACTAAAATTGAAAAAGCACAGCAGGATCTGGTGAAAGCAAAGCATCGGTATGATGCTGCGGCAGCAACATTAAAAGATTTATTGGATAAGAGGGATGCACTTCGCCAGAAAAAGTTATTGGATGCTATAGCACAGAGTGGACGGAGCTATGAAGAAATCATGCAGTACCTGCACAGTAAATCTGAAGAGGCGTGATCAAATGTTAACGGAATACTATTTTGCAGTCAGGTATGGAGATATCATTATTCTTCTCTATCATGAAGATATGATGTCTGTATGGGAATTATTATTTAAGAACAGCCAGAAGGAAAAGGCATTGAAAAGATTTTTAGAATACTGCTACATGATAGATGTAAAAGTAGCATTCGAAGGTTTGAAAGGAGAAAAAACCAAAGGGTTAAAGGCAACTCTTAAATTTGCGAAAGAACATGATATGTGTATGACTGAAGCACAGATTCAAGGTGCCAATAACATGTAAATTTCCAGCCCGAGATGCTTTTAGGGCTATTCCAGGCTGGAAATTAAGGCAGCTGCTAAACAAAAGGCTTTCAGACTACAGGCGAACATATGTTGCTGCAAAACTGTGGAGATTAATTTAAATTTGCATTTTGGTTCGGGGTCATTAGAATACTTTTAATACCAGAAATACAGGATCTTTTATAGTTAGTGATATACTATGATAATAGATGAATATTATTGATTGGAGGAGATTCTATGAAGTCAAAGAAAGTAAAGAAAATATTGTTGATTGCTTTAACGTGTGCAGCAGTTTCTACATCTGTCTCAGCAGAAGCTGCTATGAAATCACAGATAACCATTGAAAGTAAAAATAAGTATGAACAGTTGAAAATTTCAGAGAGCCGTGTGTATGGAGAATACCCAACTGGAGATTATAAGAAGATAATGCTTCTTCCTTCGGTTTCTAAAGTAGAAAAATTTTGTTTTGAAGATAATTTGAATATAGAAGAAGTAGAGTGGATGGCTTCAGTAGATACTGTTCCAGTTTTTGCCTTTAGCACATGTCCAAAGCTTAAAAGGGTAATACTTTCTGATAATGTGAAAAAAATTGGACAAAGTGCATTTATATACTGCGGTGAACTGACGAGTGTTAAACTTCCCCAAAATCTTCAAAGTATAGATTTTTTTGCATTTGCTGACTGTCGAAAACTGAAAACGTTATATATACCTGAAACAGTTACTGAGATAGGTGCTGAGGCGTTCATAAATTGTGATTCTCTAACAGTTCATGGAAAGAAAAATTCATATGCATACTATTACTGTAAGATGAATGGTATTCCTTTTGTAAGTGAGGGAACTGCTTCAAAACCAGAAACAAATCGTCCGTATATAAAATCTGTTGATTCAGATATAGTAAATAAACAAATCTATGTTACAATTGATTTGAGCGGAAAAGTAAAGAATGCAGATGGATATCAATATCAAATATATGATGGTACTAAGGTATTAGCTAATAAAAATTCTGCAAACACAACCTGTATATTAAAAAAAGTGCCGACTATGGGATTTGCCAGAGTCCGTTCTTATACTGTTCAAAATGGTAAAAAAAGTTATAGCAGGTGGTCTAATGAAATGCGTATGCCTCCTGTTAAACTAAATAAAGATAATATAAAATTAATAAAAATTACCGGGAAAAAGAAAACAGTAACCGCACAGTTTGGAAATTTAAAATACAGTGATGGGTTTGATTGCGTACTTAAGAATGCAGATTCAGGAGAAAATATTGTATTAAAAAATCAAAAGAAAAATACAGTTACTTTTAAAAATATAAAACCGGGAGTTTACTATTTGAAAGCGCATGCATATACGTTGTTGAATGGTATTAAACAGTTTGGCGTATGGTCAGATAATAAAAAAGTTGTTGTTAAATAGAAAATTGGAATTATAAAAAGCAGGCGAAAAACTGCCTGCTTTTTATAATGGAAATTTATGCTGTTATTGATGTAGCGAAATCAAGCTGTAATAAATTCAAGCGTATTATACTGAAAGAAGCCGTCAGTGGATGCTAAACCACTGGTGTGGGTAGCATCTTTGACATTGACATTGCACACAGCGATTAATTTATTATTTTGATCCAGAGCCACTGATTCCAGTTCAAAACTGTTATATGTGCGGCCCTGAGCATCTTTAGCAGGAATATCTGTAACAAATCCGAAATCCGGATATAAAAGTTTGCTATCATCAAGTTTTTTCAGATTATAATGAAGCAAGGTGTTTTTTGTTGTGATTTTAGTCGTTACTCCACTTACAGTATGTGGATTACTGGTTCCGACAAAAAGCCCTAATTTATTGTGATAGAAAATATCCTGGGATGTAGGCTGACCGGCGTTTACCAGTGTACAAAGATAAGTGGCTTTTACATTTTTTTCATTTTCAAATGTACATTTATAGAGCTTTAATGTTCCGTCAACAACGGACAATAATAAAGCTGTATTTGCCTCATAAAAATAATTAATTGCTTTAAGAGCAAATGATTTATCGTTATCGTTGGGAGTTACTGTATATGTTATTTCCTCATCCTCTTTGTTACTGCTGATAGCAACCACTTTGTTATTTCCTGCGACAACAAAGAATTTTCCGTTAAAACAGCTCATACCGTTGGCATGACCTAATAAACCGTCAGTGAATGTTTTAAAGTGAGATACACCTGCGCTTGTATTCATATAATTTTTACAGTAGCCAAGAACAGCGACTTTATCTTGACTTTGTTTTATAAAATATGGAGTATTGTTTCCGTTAAAGGATACACATCCCAGATTAGTTGTTTCATAGTTGGGATCTACTTTGGTAGGTACACGGGCTCCTGCTTTAAAACCGCATGCAAAAGTATAGGTTTTACCGGAGTAGGTAATGCCTTCCAGCACAGAGAATTTATCTTCTGCGGTTCCATCAGATGTTATAACATTGGATGCAAGCACAAGGTGATTGGCTTTCATACAGATTGATTCAAGGTTGTACTGCTTATATTCACCTGTTTTATTTACATTGATGACCGAACATGGAGTGTATTTTTTACCTTTATCATCAGTAAGATGATAATCAACTACCAGAATACGGTTCTGAAGTGTTGAAAAAGTGTTATTTGTCAGGATAAATAATCCAAATGAAGTGTGATAGTAAATATCCTGAAGCCGTGTGGTATAACCAAAACCTGAGTTAGTAACTGTGAATGTACTTGCTGCTTCAGCAGCCTTCCAGTCTACAACACTGAAAGTTAATGTCCCAGCATTGCTCTTGTCAGCGTAATGCATAATGATAAATTTCTCGTTAGTTCCGTCAGCAGCAGTGATACCTAATGCGCCTTTTGGACAAATTTCATTGATACTGTACGTACCGAGCTGATTGCCTTTGGTATCCAGTTTTACGATGGTTGTAGAACCGCCGTAACCTTTATGGTCTTCTGCAAGCATATACAGATAATTTCCAATTTTGGTAAGTCCCAGAGCGAACCAGTTCAGATCTTTTTTTACGGCAGTTGCTTTTGTTGCCATGTAGTCAGTCGTTTTGAGTAATGTAGTTTTAAGACCGGTTGTCTTTACGCAATACATATCTGACCCCACAATGGCAATTCCCGCTACATTTGTTGCACTTTTATCGGGAATCAGTGCACCGTCTACGGGGGTAGCTGAAATAGTTAAAGTTGTTCCGTTAAATGTTCCTGGCATAATTTTTGCCTCCTTTAAATTTTTTGAATTTGCAAATTCACTATATAAAGATGCTGCTTTTGGTGATTTGTAAACCATAAGTGTGTATATGAGCATGATTTTTTTCTTTCATGCGGAAATCAGGTAAGAATAAAAATAAAGATTCGAGGTCAGATGATGTATGTTTAGTCCCACTTTTATATTTTCGTCATCAGCTTAATGTAAAATAATAACGGGTAAAGAAGATATAAGATGTTCTGGTACATACAATTAAGAAGAAAGGGGCATGTGCTGTGCATAGTCAAAATGATGAACCGCCTGAGATGATCAGGCGGTTTTGAAGTATCTGGATTTTTTATGAATATTTTATTTTTAATTACAGGTATAATGTGTTACAATAAATATAACCATTAAGACTACCAGGCAGGTCAGAATTTGACCTGCCTGTAAATAAATACGGAAATAAATCGGGGTCAAAAGAATCGTTAATAATTGTAACAAAATAAAATTACCGGTGTAGCAAAAATAAAATTACAGGGGAAATGCGGATGAGTGAGATGACAGATGCATATGTAAAACTGGATAAGGTTTCCAAGATATATGGAACCAAAGAAGTAAAGATCGTTGCAGTGGATGAGATCAGCTTTGAGATTGCCAAGGGAGAGTTCGTAGTGATCGTTGGTCCCAGCGGTGCGGGCAAGACGACAGTGCTGAACATTCTTGGGGGTATGGATCAGGCTACCAGCGGAGAAGTTCTGGTGGATGGAAGGAATATTGCCAGATATAACAGCAGGCAGCTTACCGGTTATCGGAGAAATGATATTGGATTTGTATTCCAGTTCTATAATCTGGTGCCTAATCTTACAGCGCTGGAGAACGTAGAACTGGCATTGCAGATCTGTAAAAATCCGCTGGATGCCAGGGAGGTTCTGGAGGAAGTGGGACTGAAGGACAGACTGACCAATTTCCCGGCACAGCTTTCCGGTGGTGAGCAGCAGAGAGTTTCCATTGCCAGGGCACTGGCGAAGAATCCCAAGCTCTTACTGTGTGATGAGCCCACAGGTGCACTGGACTACCAGACTGGTAAGGCAATCCTGAAGCTGTTGCAGGATATGTGCAGGGAGCGTGGAATGACAGTGATCGTCATTACCCATAACTCGGCGCTGACACCTATGGCAGACCGTGTGATCAAGATCAAGAACGGCAAGGTTTCCAGGATGACAATGAATGACCATCCTACACCCATAGAGGAGATAGAATGGTAGGTGATGAATATGAAAGCAATGCATAAAGATTTCTGGATGGAGATACGCAAGAGCAAAGCCAGATTTATTTCCATATTTATGATCGTTGCTCTGGGAGTTGCGTTTTTCTCCGGGATACAGGCCTCGTCACCGGATATGCGCTTCTCGGGTGATGCCTATTATGATGAAACCAATCTTATGGATATCAAAGTAATGGGAACTCTGGGACTGACGGAGGATGATGTAGCTGCCATCAGGAAGGTGGACGGAGTAGAGAATGCAGAGGGCGCCTATGGTACAGATGTAATGTGTGGAGAAGGCGAGAAGCAGAAGGTGCTTCATGTGGAAGCTGTGGATCAAACCATGAATCGGATCTCAGTGACAGAGGGAAAAGCTCCGGAAAAAAGCGGAGAGATTTTCCTTGACTGTATTTTTGCTGAGAGCAATGGATATCAGGTGGGTGATCAGATTACCCTGAAAGAGGGCGGAGACAGCGAACTGCTGAAAAAGACAGATTACACAGTTGTGGGTTTAGGTGAGAGTCCGCTTTACATATCCTATAACCGGGGAAACTCTACTCTTGGTTCCGGTGAGGTTAATGGATTTGCCTATGTGCTCCCTGAGGATTTTGACCAGGAGATTTATACACAGATCTATGTGCAGGCTCATGGGGCACAGGATCTGATCAGCTATACAGATGCTTATGATTCCCTGATAGAGCGAGTGCAGGAGCGAGTGGAGGGGATTGAGGCAGAACGGTGTCAGGTCAGATATGATGAGATTGTAGAGGAAGCCAATGACAAGCTTGCAGATGCCAGACAGGAACTTGAAGACGGAAAGAAGGAAGCTAATGAGAAGCTTGCGGATGCCAGACAGGAACTGGAGGACGGCAAAAAGAAGTTAAAAGACGGCAAGAAGGAATATAAGGATGGCAAGAAAAAGCTTGCAGACGCAAAAAAGGAACTGGAGGACGGAAAAGCCCGGCTTGCAGATGCAAAGAAGGAGTTAGAGGATGGCAGATCCCAGCTTGCCAGTGCGAAAGAGCAGCTTGCCAGTGGCAGAGCACAGATCGCATCTGCAAAGGAACAGCTGAATGCAGGATGGGCGGAGGTTTCAGAGAACCAGGCAAAGCTTGATGATGGAAAAGCACAGCTTGAGGATGGCAAGAATCAGTTAAGCGCCGGTGAGAAGCAGATTGCGGATGCAAAGACGCAGCTTACCCAGAGCCAGCAGGAACTTGACAATGGAAAGGCGCAGATTCAGTCAGGCAGAGAGCAGATTGCAGCAACCAGACAGGACTTAAATGCCAAAAAGGAAAGTTGCAATCAGGGACTTGCGCAGATTGAGCAGCAGGAGGCCGGACTTGCAGAAGGAGAGGCTCAGCTTGAGGGTGCCAGAAGTCAGCTTGCAGCATTGCAGGCACAGTATGAGCAGGCACAAGCTTCAGGCACATATTCCGAGGAAGACCTGGCGGCTCTGGCAGCACAGGTTTCCGCTTATCAGGAGCAGGTGGACAGTCAGGCAGCCCAGCTGGAAGCATCCAGAAACCAGATCGCAGCAGCAAGAAGTGAACTGGAGAGTGGTTTAAGCCAGGTGGAGAGCGGACTGGCCCAGCTTGATGCAAAGGAAGCAGAACTGAACCAGCAGGAGGCCGCATTTCCCGATGCCCAGGCAAAGATTGATGCAGGATGGAAAGAGGTGAAGGCTCAGGAGAAGAAGCTGGAACCAGCCAGAAAAGAGATTCAGGAAAAAGAAGCCCAGCTTGAGTCAGCACAGGAACAGATCGATGCTGCAAAAGCAAAACTAAATTCCAGCCAGGCGCAGTTAGAGGAGAAGGAGGCAGAACTTGCTTCGGGAGAAGCACAGATCCGGGAGAATGAAGGGAAGCTTGCTTCCGGCGAGAAAGAGATTGCCGACAATGAACAGAAGCTGAGGGATGGAGAGAAGGAAATCTCAGAGAACGAACAGAAGCTGAAGGATTCCAGAAAGGACATCAAAAAAGCTGAGAAGGATCTGGAAGAAGGTAAAAAAGAATACGAAGACGGCAAGAGGGATGCAGAGAAAGAAATTGCAGACGGTGAGAAGAAGATTCAGGATGCCCAGGATGAGATCGATGATATCAGTATGCCGGAATGGATGGTAACGGATCGCAATGATCTGCCGGAATATTCAGATTATGGGGATAATGCAGACAGAATGAGAAGTATCGGACAGGTTTTCCCTGTTATCTTTTTCCTGGTGGCTGCACTGGTAAGTCTGACTACCATGACACGAATGGTGGAAGAACAGAGAACCCAGATCGGTACAATGAAGGCTCTGGGATACGGCAAGTATGCGATTGCATCCAAATATCTGCTGTATGCCTTTCTTGCCACTGTGGGAGGCAGTATTCTGGGAATCCTGATCGGAGAGAAAATCCTGCCTTTGGTTATTATTAACGGGTATGGCATTATGTACAAGGGCATGATGAACAATATCCAAATCCGTTATGAGTTTAAATTTGCAATGATAGCAGCAGGTGCGGCAACTGTGTGTACCGTCGGAGCCACCATTTTCTCCTGTTACAGGGCACTGGCGGAAACTCCGGCATCACTGATGCGTCCTCCTGCTCCCAAAGAGGGTAAGAGAATCCTGCTGGAACGGATCCCGCTTTTCTGGAAGCATTTGAATTTTACATGGAAATCTACACTGAGAAACCTTTTCCGATATAAAAAACGTTTCTTTATGACGATTTTCGGTATTTCAGGAAGTATGGCGCTGATGCTGGTGGGTTTTGGACTCAGGGATTCCATTATGGATATTGCCAGACGGCAGTATCAGGAGCTTCAGCATTATACAGGAACGATCATTGATGATGAGGATGCTACAGATAAGGAGAGACAGGAACTGGATGAGTTTCTGAAAAATAACAGTCAGATCGAGAGATATACTCATGTGCAGTTTACCAAGATGAGTGTTCCCAGAAATAAATCCAATATTAGCGTATATGTTTATGTGCCTGAGAATCTTGAGACCTTTAATAAGGATGTAACTCTTCAGGACAGAAAGACAAAAGAGAAATATAAGCTGACGGAAGCAGGTACAGTGATCAGTGAGAAGACGGCGACCCTGACAGGACTGAAAGTCGGGGATACCATGACCATCACAAAGGATGGAAAAAATTATGAGACAAAGATCGCAGCAGTGACAGAGAATTACATGGGACATTATATTTATATGACAGGAAATGTCTATGAACAGACCTTCGGGGAGAAGCCGAACTATTCTGCAACTGTGTTCACAGTAAAAGAGGAGTACAAAGAATCAGAATCTGAGGTGGGAAATGAGATCCTGAAGTACCCGGCTGCATTAAGCATCAGCTATACCAGCAGTCTGGAGGCTCAGCTTCACAGAATGCTGGGAGCATTGGATACGGTAATCATAGTGCTGATCATTTCTGCGGGAATGCTTGCTTTCGTAGTCCTGTATAATCTGAACAATGTCAATATTACGGAGCGCCAGAGAGAACTGGCAACCCTGAAGGTGCTGGGATTCTATGATACTGAGGTTTCGGCCTATGTATACAGGGAGAATGTTATTCTTACCTTCATAGGCGTGCTGGCAGGGGCTGTATTCGGAATCTTTTTGCACAGGTATATTATCCGTACTGTGGAAGTGGATGCGGTTATGTTCGGAAGAAATATTAATCCTGTCAGTTTCCTGTACTGCGGACTGCTGACAATTGGATTCTCCATGATCGTAAATCTGTTTATGCATCAGAAATTAAAGAAGATTGACATGGTAGAATCCCTGAAAAGTGTGGAATAAACGATCTGTCGCTTTATTGCGGAAAAGAAGAAATTGTTTTTCTGTGGTTTTTAAATATGTAGTCAAACGGATAGAATGGATAAGAGGAAGAAAGGGGAATATTATCATGGGAACAGCAAATCAGATAGAGCAGGAATTAATGAACTATATATCCGATCATAAAATCAGGAACACGCATTCACATCATCTGCCGGAACAGGCGATGGTGGATTTTGATCTGGATAAGCTGATAAATAATACGTATTTACAATGGCAGCAGGTAACTCCGGGGACAACAGCAGAAAGCAGGAATGCATATCTGGAAAAAACACGATATAAATCTTATTTTGTCTGGCTTCAAAAGGCAATCGGGGAGTTGTATGGAATATCGGAGCCGATCACAGCTCAGAACTGGGATCAGATTTCAGATCGAATCAGAAAAGCGCATCAAAATCCCGACTTTTACATGGATGTGCTGAAAAATAAGTGTAAGTATCAAAAAGTAATCGTAGATACCTACTGGAATCCGGGCTCTGACAATGGAAGACCGGAACTGTTTACGCCTGCTTTTCGACTGGATCTGTTCTTTTTGGGCTATAAAAAAGGACTTCGCAATCATGACGGTGTATCACTGGAAGAGAACTTCGGTGAGCTGCCGGACAATTTACAGGATTATGTGGAGTGGGTCAGAAAGTGGATCATACAAAAAAAGAGTGAGGGCTGTGTGGCCTTAAAAATAGCGATGGCCTATGAGCGTAGTCTTCATTTTGAAAAAGTGACGCGGGAGCAGGCTGAAAGGGTATTCCGTTTAAAAGAGTCGGATATAACCCAGGAAGATATCAGATGTTTTCAGGACTATTTGTTCTGGAAAATATGTGAAATTGCGGCGGAAGTGTCACTTCCATTACAATGTCACACAGGAATGGGGCAAGTTATAGATACGAATATACTGCAGTTGAACAATGTGATAAAAAATAATCCGGAAACGAAATTTGTGCTACTGCATTGTGGCTTTCCATGGGTGGATGATCTTTTTTCCATAGTAGACGGATATCCGAATCTATATCCGGATCTGACATGGCTTCCAATCTTATCCTACACCGCATCAAAACGTGTAATGCATCAGTTGATCGAGATGTCCCAGATTGATAAAATCTGCTGGGGATGTGATACGTGGACAGTAGAGGAAAGTTATGGCTCCCTTCTTGCATTCCGTTTTTCACTGTGTAGTGTTCTGAGAGAAAAAATAGAGGACGGATATCTTTCCGTAAATAATGCAAAGGATATTATTGATAAAATTTTGTTCGACAATGCGGGAAAAATATACGTATGACATCAGATAAATTTGTGAAAACCGGAGAAACGTTCTTGACAAGAAAGCCTTTTTTCATTATAGTAGAATCCAGAAAAAGGCTGTGAAAAAGAGGAGTAGGCGGTAATGCCCCACAGAGAGGGAAGCTTATAAGCTGGAAGGTTTCCCGGGAACAGAAGTGCTGAAGGTAGCTTTGGAGCCGGGAGGCTGAAGTGAGTGTGTATGAATCATATCAGAGTTATATACGCGCATGGTAGGTTTTCACGTATCCCGCGTTAAGGGAATGAGAGACAAACTAAGGTGGTACCGCGATCTATGTCGCCCTTTGCACGTATAATGCGTGTGAGGGGCGTTTTTTATCGAATAAGTTTATGACACAGTTATCTGGCTGGATGCGGAAAGCGAAGTCAGTATGCTTATTTGTTTGGTTGTCAGGGTGACTGCTTTATAACGGAGTAATCCGTAGATACTTTAGTTTCAGATATATAATTAGGAGGACATTATGAGCAAAGAACTTGCAAAAACATATGACCCAAAGGGTCTGGAAGACCGCCTTTATCAGAAGAGCGTCTTTACACAAAATGGATGGACAATGGATATTTCCATGCAAAAGTAAATCCGGACAAGAAACCGTTTACCATTGTTATGCCGCCGCCAAACGTAACCGGCCAGCTTCACATGGGACATGCGCTGGATGAAACTATGCAGGATATCCTGATCCGTTTCAAGAGAATGCAGGGCTATGAAGCATTATGGCAGCCGGGAACTGACCATGCAGCTATCGCTACAGAGGTTAAGGTTATCGACAAGCTGAAAAAAGAAGGCATCGACAAACACGATATCGGCCGTGAGGAATTCTTAAAACATGCGTGGGCATGGAAAGAGGAGTACGGCGGAAAGATCATCAATCAGTTAAAGAAACTGGGTGCTTCCGCAGACTGGGAGAGAGAACGTTTCACAATGGATGAGGGATGTTCCAAGGCAGTACAGGAAGTATTTATCAAATTATATGAAAAAGGCTATATCTACAAAGGTTCCAGAATCATCAACTGGTGTCCTGTATGCCAGACTTCCATCTCTGATGCAGAGGTTGAGCATGAGGATCAGGACGGATTTTTCTGGCACATTAATTACCCGATCGTAGGGGAAGAGGGACGTTTCGTAGAGATTGCAACTACACGTCCGGAAACCCTGCTGGGTGATACTGCTGTTGCCGTAAATCCGGAAGATGAGCGCTACAAGGATCTCATCGGCAAGATGCTGAAGCTTCCTCTCACAGACAGAGAGATTCCGGTGATCGCCGATGAATATGTAGACAAAGAATTCGGAACAGGATGTGTAAAGATCACACCTGCCCATGACCCTAACGATTTTGAGGTTGGACGCCGTCACAATCTGGAAGAAATCAACATCATGAATGATGATGCAACAATCAACGAACTTGGCGGTAAATACGCAGGTATGGATCGCTATGAAGCACGTAAGGCAATGGTTGCAGATCTGGAAGAACTTGGACTTCTGGTAAAAGTAGTTCCCCACAATCACAGTGTTGGAACACATGACCGCTGCGGTACAACCGTAGAGCCTATGATCAAACCACAGTGGTTTGTAAAGATGGACGAGATGGCAAAGGCAGCGATCAAAGCTCTGGATGACGGAGATCTGAAATTTGTTCCGTCCCGTTTTGACAAGACTTACCTTCACTGGCTTGAGAATATCCGTGACTGGTGTATTTCCCGTCAGCTCTGGTGGGGACACAGAATTCCGGCTTATTACTGTGATGAGTGCGGTGAATTTGTTGTGGCAAGAGAGATGCCGGAAAAATGCCCGCATTGTGGATGCACACATTTCACGCAGGACGAGGATACACTGGATACATGGTTCTCTTCCGCACTGTGGCCGTTCTCCACACTTGGCTGGCCGGACAAGACAGAAGACCTGGATTATTTCTATCCGACAGATGTACTTGTAACTGGTTATGATATCATTTTCTTCTGGGTGATCCGTATGGTATTTTCAGGCTATGCACATACAGGAAAAGCACCGTTCAATACAGTATTGATCCACGGTCTTGTAAGAGATTCACAGGGACGTAAGATGAGTAAGTCATTAGGCAATGGTATTGATCCGCTTGAAGTTATCGAAAAGTATGGTGCAGATGCGTTAAGATATACACTTATAACAGGTAATGCACCGGGTAACGATATGCGTTTCTATATTGAACGTGTCGAGGCGAGCCGTAACTTTGCAAATAAGATTTGGAATGCGTCAAGATTTACTCTTATGAACCTTGATGTAACTGAAAATAAATTACCTGATTTGAACGATTTACAGCTTGAGGATAAATGGATACTTTCAAAGTATAATGACGTTGTTAAGTCGGTTACTGAAAATCTTGATAAGTTTGAACTCGGTATCGCACTTTCAAACTTGTACGATTTCATTTGGGAGAACTTCTGTGACTGGTATATCGAGCTTGTAAAGCCGAGATTGTTCGATAAGGAAAATCCGACAGGTAAGACGGCGCAGTATGTATTGACATACGTACTTTCAAATACAATGAAGTTACTTCACCCGTTTATGCCGTTTATTACTGAAGAAATTTGGCAGCATCTACCTCATGAAGGCGAAAGCATTATGATAAGTGAGTGGCCTGAATATGACGAAAAACTTAACTTCCCTAAGGACGTTGAGAGCATGGAACTTATTATGCAGTCAATCAGTGCTATCAGAAACAGAAGAGCTGAAATGAATGTTCCGCCGTCAAAGAAAGCAAAGGTTATTATCGTAACTGATAAAACTGACGTGTTCAAACAGGGTACAGCATTCTTTGAAAAACTTGCGTCTGCAAGCGAGGCTGTTGTTCAGACGGATAAGAGCGGTATCAGCGATAACGCAGTAAACGTGGTTGTTCCGTCAGCGGAAGTATTTTTGCCGCTTGATGAACTTGTTGATAAGACAAAGGAACTTGAAAGACTTAATGCGGAAAAGAAAAAGCTTGAGGGCGAAATTAAACGTGTAGAAGGTAAACTTAATAATGCCGGTTTCGTTTCAAAAGCACCTCAAAAGGTCGTTGACGAAGAAAAAGCTAAGGGCGAAAAGTATAAAGAAATGCTTGAAAAAGTCCTTGAAAATATTAAGTCAATGGAAAATATGTAATATCAAAAGCAAGCCGAAAAATCGGCTTGCTTTTTGTATGTTTGTGAAATAGCGGGTAAATTGGAGAAAGTGTGAAAAAAGAGCTTATTCATTTTTGAATAAACTCTTTAAAATTACATTGTATTTGGCAGTCAACAAGACTTTTTAGTCTATTGTCAAATGACGTGGCAGACCGTCAACCATAAACGGTGTAAGTTCACCGATAATAAGCGGACGTGCGTAGTCTATAAATTCTTGTGAAACATAGGTGCCGTTTTGGGTAATCCATTCCT
>ERZ791852.642-NODE-642-length-24991-cov-2.756216_pt1 | contig 24991 bp, 21 predicted proteins | sample MGYA00510287_ERZ791852 | MGnify/ENA primary metagenome ERZ791852 (study PRJEB30046, sample SAMN00715257) | human gut metagenome | study: EMG produced TPA metagenomics assembly of the A metagenome-wide association study of gut microbiota in type 2... | reverse complement strand
ATTTCGCCATATAATCGGCTTTAATACCGAAAATATTGAGTGTTTCTAATTTATCTAACCCCAAACCTTTTGGCATTTCATTTATAGGCGTTCTTCGTAGCGAAAAATTACGTCCTCTCAAACGTACTCCGCGTCCAAAAAGTTGAATAATTTGCGATCCTTCTCCTCTGCCCATATTCAGCAAGCTCATCGTCGAAACACGCCAGCTAGACCAACCTTCAGTAAATTTGCGAGAACCGATAAGCAAGTTAAGCGTTGAGCTGTCTTGATTGATCGTGCCAAACAAGCCGTCTGAAAATTCGCCTTGTTCAACCGATACGTTCTCTAATTCCACCGCACTTTTAAGCAATTCACTGCTATCGCCAACGTTAATCAAAGCAAAATAATCGTTATTGCCCACTTTTAACGCCACTTCGCCCGAAGCTTTTTTAATATTATGCAAATAGAGATGCGAGGCACTTTCTGTGTTAAATAAGGTTTTCAGAATATCGCTATAAAGGGCATTTAAATTACCTTTAAAATTTGCTAATGGCAAAAAGCGATGGCGGAAGATCGCATTGCTTTTGCTGTCTAGCAAGAGTGGTTCATCACATAGCAAATCGTTTAACCAGGCTAAAATTTGCGAACGATTTTTGCTATCTAAAAAATAGGCTAACTGTTCTACGACTGCCCAAATATCACTATTCTCAGCATTTACCGTATTACCCACAAATACCCATAGCGGTTTATGCAGATTGTAAGGGGTCAATTTTTCCTGATTTTTTGTAAATAAATAAAGTTGCTGATAAAACGAAAGCAAACTTGCCAAAAAATACTTACGGTCATTATCGGCAACACCGTAATCTTCCGCTTTCATATTCAAAATGGAAAACTCTTTTCCGTAGCCATCAGCATAGAAAAGCTTGTAAGAATAGTCAAAGAGCACGCATTTAGCATAAGTTTCAAATATCGCTTTTTGTTTGGCTTCTTGTTTATCTGAAAAGCTGGTCGGAATTTTTTGTACATCTGTTTTTTTGTTTATGCCATTTGCTTTACCGATCTTTTTCTGAATATCAAACAAACAGTCTTTCACCGTTTTGCCGTCTTTCACTGCTTGCCCAAACGTCGCCGAATACTCAAATGCAAAACCATCACCAATCAATTTTTGACGGCGAGCAAACCATTGTTCGCCCGAAGAACCACGATGTCCTTCATCCACCAATACTAATTTGTTTAAATCCGAAAAGCGATCGACCGCCACCGTCAATTCGCCATCTTTATCTGCCAGTTTATTTATATCCATAATTTGGATATCGTTAAACAAGCCTGTCCCTTGAAAGGGTTTATTTTTATCAAAAAGACTGGCTGACAAGTTTGAAGCAGTGAAATCCGCTAAATGTTGCTGTGAAAGCCCTTCATTAGGCGTAATCACAAACACCGTTAAGTCTTTATTTTTTTGATAATGCTGATATTGCAGAATATTGACGTGCATTAACAAGGTTTTACCACTGCCTGTGGCATTCCAAAATGCTAATTTGTTTAAATCGCTTAATTCATATAAATCAAAATCAGGAAAAGCGTTATCGTTATCTTTGAGTAAAACCAGCTGTTCATTTAATTGATTTAACAGTTCATTTGGATGGTTAAAATAAAAATCCAAATAAATTTCGGTAAACAACAAAGAAAGATATTGGAAGTATTTTAATTTTAAAATATGTCCTTCAGCTTTATTGCGATGCTCAGTAATTTGTTGCCAATGTTTGACGATATTTAAATCATAACGGCGTAAATCGTTTTCCGAAATCAAATCGGTTTGAAATAACTGCCCGCCTGTAAGTTCATGAAAAAATTTTGTTTGCCTGTCGTTATCAATGCCTTCAAAGCGATCATCACCCAAGCGTTGCTTAAATTTTTCTAAATTGTCTTGATTAAATAGCGACAACAAATAGCGGTTTAGAATTAAGTTATCGTGGAAAGTGCGTTTCATTTTTTGTCCTTTTGACATTGTTTTAAATCTCCCCCAGCCTCTCTTTACAAAAGAGGGGGGCGATCTTGATGAAGAATAACGATCGCCAATTTTCTACAAACTGATTCCCCTCTTTAGTAAAGAGGGGTTAGGGGAGATTTGTCACCCAAACATTCTGCTCAAAAACTCTGCTTCAATCGACCGCACTTTAAGCGTTTTCACGCTATCATCGCTGTCAGTGAAAACAGTTAGCACATTATGGTCGCCGTTGATATAGACAACCTTAAAGGTTTCTTCACTATATTCAGCTTTATCTTCAACTCCATAAGCATTTTTTCGGATAAAATCATTCAATTCTTCGTATCCAACTTTCTCGCAATCACGCCAAATAATTAAAGCATTATCGCCATTTGCAAGCTCACCTTTCACTGTAACCCGACCACGTTTTTCACGCTGGTCATCGATGTTTCGCACCCGCAAACCAATCAAATAGTTAAAGGTTTCCACCAAATCAATGGTTTTCGCTTCATACGCACCTGCAGAAGTGGTGGCGATATTAAGTTTATAATCAAACGGTTTGGTAAAATGCTGCGTATTAAGTAGCGAATCACGACTTTCTACATCTAGCATATAGTGCAATAAATAGTCGTTTTGTAACGCCTCGTTTTGGGCGAATAAATCGCTAGCAGGCTGTTTTAATTCTAGATTGTTGAGTGTATCTTCGTAGCTTTCCAGTTTTACCACTTTGACGATTTGTGACACACCACCAAACACCCCGTTATCTGCTTGCGGTTTGCCGTCTTTCCATTCTTTAGCAAAAATCACTTTTTGCACGCGAGGTTTTAGTACGCTGTCAAAATACTCGCCTTGTTCCACCAGAATATATTTGCGGTTTCCCTGATCGTCGCGGTTAAGATTGATAACAGCATGCGCGGTTGTGCCTGAGCCTGCGAAGTAATCGAGAATAGTCCCTTGATTCGAATTATTCAAGCTTGCATCAATGCAATCCATTACCGTATAAATTGATTTAGGATACGTAAATGGATTATTTGGAATAATATTATTTAAAATGTTAGACCCCCAGCTATTTGCACTATATCTACTATCACTCCACAACGATTTATATCTAAACTTACTCTTTGTTCTAATAATATCCCATTGATTTTTTCTTTTATTAAATTCAGCTTTTAACTCATCTTTAATAGTTTCAACTGTATTTCTAGCAAAGCACCATTTACTTTCCACATTTGATGGATCTATTGGGTAAATTTCAATAATTCCATCATCTCTAATTATATTTATATTATTAGGATGAAAATTATCATCTGAAACATCTCCAAATCCGATAATTTCACCATCTTTAATATAAATAGGGTAAAAACAATTTTTGGCTGAGCTTCTTAAATGATTTACACCTGATGATACATTTCTTAATGGTCTTACATCTGGTCTAGACTCCCTATTGTTATCATTTCTATCTTCTAAACCTATACACTCAACATTATATGGAAATATAAAATGAGCGAATTCGTGAGTAAATGAAAAATTTTTACCTTGTTGCCCCGTTGGATTATGAACTAATGAAATAGAACTGATTTCTTTATTTGGGTAATTTTCAGATAACAACATTAAAAGTCTTGCATTTTCAACTTCATCAATAGCAATTACTAAAACTGAATTATTATTCTGTAACTTATCAGATAGATTTAATCGATTCTCAATCAATGATAACCAAGAAGAATGTTTATAAGAGTTTTTGTATAAAATTTCACTTGATTGGGCATTATACGGCGGATCAATATAAATACATTTCACCTGTTCTTTATATCTTTCCTGCAATAAATTCAGTGCTTGGAAATTATCGGAATGGATTAGTAAGCCATTCGTTTTTTCATCTAAATCGTGCAGATTATTTAATACATCAGCTTGGAATGTCGGTTCAAATAAAGCAGTATCCACCACCAAGTGCGGATAGTTTTTGCAAAGTTCTGTCACACTTAGACCACTTGTATTAACGTTAAACAAGGCTTGCCATTGGGCTGTTTGTTTTGGATTATCTAATGCAGCTTGCACTTGAGCTTCATTTAAATGATCAAGCGTAATCAAATAATGGCAACCTGCCACAAATTTCTTTTTCAGCCACAATTTCTTTTGAAAATCTTCTAATTGAGCAAGAAAGGCGATAATTTCTTTTGCTACTGTTTTTAGCGTTTTAATCGTTTGGAGGTTTTGCTCAATATGTGAAAAATCAGTGCTGTCTTGAATATTATCCAAGTTCATCACTTCGTTTTTGATATAAAAATCCAACTCTTGATTTAAAAATTTTCCAAGGTTTTTATGAATAAAATAATCAGCGGTATTTTTAGCGGTGTAGTCGGTAAGATATTTTTCAAGCAGTGTACGATTTTTATTTTTCTCCGTTGGCATTGCTTTGAAAATTCCTTGAAATTCATCAGGAATTGCAAAGTTTTGGATTTTTCCCACCGCTTGTGTGATGTAATCCGATTGTTTTTCTTTTTTATTTACCGATTTGTATTCAAAACGAAGGGTAAGTAAATCACCATTTTCTTCGATAGGAAGAATATCGGTTTGAATTTCATCGCCATTTTCGTCCGTTTCAGTTTTAATTTGTGGTTCAATTAAGGCGAACACTCGAGCTTGCTCATTGTCTTTTCGATTATCTTTTGCAGTATCCGCATCCACTAGACGGAATTGTACTTTTTTGCCATTTTCTAATGTAAATGCATAATTACTGAAACTTTCGCCTGATTTGGTGTAATACTGGTCTTTATTTGCCCAGTGTAGCATCACTTCCTCGCCGGCATAGGGAATGGCGTAAGTGTCGCCTTTATAGCGGCGTTGGCTGATAAAATCGCCTTGGTCGTAATAGCGTGAGAAGAAAGTATAGAGATGGTTGTAAACGTTGTTTGCTTGTTCGAAATTGCCATTAAATGCGGCATTAATTTTGTTTGGTAACGTTTTTTGTAGGAATTCGTTGATTTGCGTTTGGCGTGAATTAAGAATGCGATAAATACCGAAATCTAAATCAGGCTGATTTATTTGAAAAATTTCTTGTAATTTAGCGATAAGTTGAGCAAGCTGTGGTGTCATTGTAAAGTTCCTTTGAAAAGAAATATCGGACAAATTTTACTAAATTTAACACGGCTTATAAATACAAAAATCATTTTAGTTCTTTTAATTTAATCAACTACTTCTATATTCATGTCTATCCATAAATAAAAAATCCTTGTGGCTAATAAAACTCACAAGGATTATTGTTAAATTTAGTTAAGCGTTCTCTTTGAAATTGCAACAGAATATCAAATTTTTTGACCGCTCTTTTATTTGCGCTAATTAAGCTAATCTCGCTTTTGCTTCTGCAATCGCTTCTGCCACTCGAAGTGGTGAAACCCCACCTTTCGCACAACGTTTATCTAAACAAGATTGTAACGAAAGAATGTCATAGACATCATCCCCTACCACATCACTGAATTGACGGAATTCTGGAATGGTTAAGTCTTCCAACGCTTTTCCTTTTTCAATGGCATAAACCACGGTTTCACCGACAATATGGTGAGAATCACGGAATGGCACGCCTTTTGCCACAAGGTAATCCGCTAGCTCTGTTGCATTTGAATAACCTTTTAAGGCAGCTTCGCGTGTACGGTCGGTATTCACTTTTAATTCATCTAGTACAAAAGTCGCCATATCTACGCAATCTTGCCAGGTATCTAGCGCATCAAAGATCCCTTCTTTGTCTTCTTGCATATCTTTGTTATACGCTAACGGTAAACCTTTTAAGGTCATCAACATACCAGTTAATGCGCCCATTACACGGCCAGCTTTACCACGAATCAATTCACAAGCATCAGGATTTTTCTTTTGCGGCATTAAAGACGAGCCTGAAGTCACACGATCTGACAATTCCACAAAATTCGCTTCACCACTGTTGAAAATAATCATATCTTCAGCAAAGCGAGAAAGGTGCACCATACTTAAAGACGCCGTTGAGAGTAATTCCACAATATGGTCACGATCAGAGACGCTATCCAAACTATTACGCGTCGCAAAATCAAAACCTAAATCTGATGCTAATTGTTCACGATCGACCGCATAGGCTGTTCCTGCAAGTGCGCCACTGCCTAATGGGCAGCTATTCATGCGTTTATAAGCATCGGCGAGACGTGAATAATCACGCTCAAACATTTCCACATAAGCCATGCACCAATGAGCAAAAGTGATTGGTTGTGCACGTTGTAAATGGGTATAACCCGGCATCACCGCATCTTGCGTATTTTCAGCAGTTTGTACTAAGTGACGCTGAAGATTACGAACAGACTCTTGCAACTCGACTACACGTTGTTTACACCACATTTTGATATCAAGTGCAACTTGGTCATTACGGCTACGACCCGTGTGTAATTTTTTACCTAAATTACCCACTTTATCAATAAGTTTACTTTCCACCCAGCTATGAATATCTTCCGCATCATCCTGCAAAATCGCTTGTGGATTTGACCGCACTTCGATTAATAATTCATTTAAGGCAACTTCTAGCTGTTGTTGCTCTTCAGCACTTAAAACACCAACATTCACTAAAGCTTTAGACCAACCAATTGAGCCTTCAATATCTTGCTCTGCCAAGCGATAATCAAAACGCAGGCTATCATTAAAATCTTTAAAACGTTTGTCTGCCGCTTGTGTAAAACGACCACCCCAGAGAGCCATAAGTTATCCTTATTTCGATTATAAAAATGATTAATTATTCAATTATCAAGCATAATTAATCAATATGCAATGATAATCTCTATATCGTCCGCTATTTTACCCTGTTTTTTCTAACAAAAACTAGACAGTACTGCATTTTAGTGGTAATTTACGCAGCATTCTTAAGGGCATTGCCCACCATTCAAACAATTCAGTATTATCAACTCTTATTAGTTCCAACATTATTAATTATGCATCTTACAGAACTTAAAAACACGCCTGTTTCTGATCTTGTGAAACTTGGCGAAGAACAAATGGGTTTAGAAAATCTTGCCCGTTTACGTAAACAAGATATTGTTTTTGCTATTTTGAAACAACACGCCAAGAGCGGTGAAGACATTTTTGGCGGCGGCGTATTGGAGATTTTACCCGATGGTTTCGGTTTCTTACGCTCCGCAGACAGTTCCTACCTTGCTGGTCCTGATGACATCTACGTTTCCCCAAGTCAAATTCGTCGTTTCAATCTACAAACTGGTGATAAAATCGAAGGCAAAATCCGTCCACCAAAAGAAGGCGAACGTTATTTTGCTCTTTTAAAAGTCGATCAAGTCAACGATGACAAACCTGAAGTCTCTCGTAGCAAAATCCTTTTCGAAAACTTAACCCCATTACACGCGAATTCTCGCTTAAGAATGGAACGTGGTAATGGCTCAACCGAAGATTTAACCGCGCGTATTTTGGATTTAGCGTCTCCGATTGGTAAAGGCCAACGTGGTCTTATCGTGGCTCCACCAAAAGCCGGTAAAACCATGTTGTTACAAAACATTGCACAAAGTATCACGCACAATTATCCAGAATGTGAGCTTATCGTGCTTTTAATTGATGAACGTCCAGAAGAAGTAACGGAAATGCAACGTTCGGTAAAAGGTGAAGTCATTGCTTCTACCTTTGATGAACCAGCAACCCGTCACGTTCAAGTGGCAGAAATGGTTATTGAGAAAGCAAAACGTTCTGTTGAGCATAAAAAAGACGTGGTGATTTTGCTTGACTCTATTACTCGTTTAGCACGTGCTTACAACACTGTAACTCCAGCATCCGGTAAAATTCTTTCTGGTGGTGTGGATGCAAATGCTTTACATCGTCCAAAACGTTTCTTTGGTGCGGCGCGTAACGTGGAAGAAGGTGGTAGTTTAACCATTATTGCTACCGCACTTGTAGATACCGGTTCAAAAATGGATGAGGTTATCTTTGAAGAATTTAAAGGTACTGGTAACATGGAATTGCATCTTTCTCGCAAAATTGCAGAAAAACGTGTGTTCCCAGCAATCGACTTCAACCGTTCTGGTACGCGTAAAGAAGATTTACTTACCACACCGGATGAATTACAAAAAATGTGGATTCTTCGCAAAATCCTTAATCCAATGGGTGAAGTGGAAGCGATGGAATTTCTCATCGACAAACTTATGGTGGCGAAAACCAACGATGAGTTTTTTGAAATTATGAAGCGGTCTTAATTCTGACCGCACTTAAAAACAAAAAAGGCTTGGAGAACCAAGCCTTTTTTATTTTGCGAATTATTCGCCCAAACGCTCTTTAATACGAGCAGATTTACCTGAACGTTCACGTAAGTAGTAAAGTTTAGCTTTACGTACTGCACCTTTACGTTTAACAGTGATTGAATCTACAACTGGTGAGTGAGTTTGGAATACACGCTCAACACCTACACCGTTAGAAATTTTACGTAAAGTGAATGCTGAATGCAAACCACGGTTACGAATTGCAATAACCACGCCTTCGAATGCTTGCAAACGACGTTTGCTACCTTCAACTACCCATACTTTAACTTCTAAAGTATCACCTGGGCGGAAGCTAGGTACGTTTTGTTTTAATTGTTCTTGTTCAAGTTGTTTGATAATGTTAGACATTGTTTGATCCTTTATTGATCCTAGATGTAACTGAAACTAACTGTTATGCTCGGCTTGCGCCTCTTTTAACAGTTTACGTTGTTCGTCAGTCAGAGCTAGGCCTTCTAAGAGCTCAGGGCGTCGGAGCCACGTTCTTTGTAGCGATTGTTTTAATCGCCATTTCCGAATTTCTTCGTGATGTCCCGACATCAGCACAGGTGGTACAGTTAATCCTTCTAACACTTCCGGTCTGGTGTAATGCGGGCAATCTAATAAACCGTCTGCAAAAGAATCTTCTTCTGCGGAGGCTTGTTTGCCTAATACACCGGGAATAAAACGCGCAACAGCATCAATTAATGTCATTGCCGGCAATTCCCCACCGGTCAGAACGTAATCGCCAATTGACCATTCTTCATCAATTTCAGTTTGAATCAATCGCTCATCAATACCTTCGTAACGTCCACATACCAAAATCAATTTCTGATTTTGAGCAAGCTCGGTTACGCCGCCTTGATCGAGTTTACGTCCTTGTGGCGAAAGGTAAATCACCTTTGCGCCTTCTCCTGCCGCTGCTTTTGCAGCATGAATCGCATCCCGTAAAGGTTGCACCATCATCAGCATTCCCGGACCACCACCATAAGGGCGGTCATCCACAGTTTTATGCTTGTCGAATGTAAAATCTCTTGGATTCCAACATTCTACTTGCAGAAGATTATGTTTTACGGCTCTACCTGTAACCCCAAATTCCGTAATTGCTTTAAACATTTCGGGGAATAATGAAATCACCCCTATCCACATAAAAAGCCTACTACATTACGTTTGTGCATACTTGAGATTAGAAACCAGCGTCCCAATCCACTTCAATTGTTTTCGTGGTGAGATCGACTCTTTTAACTACTTGTTCATACAAAAACGGAATTAACCGCTCTTGTTTTCCAAAAGCATCTTTGGTATTGGCTTTCACCACTAGCACATCATTAGAACCGGTTTCCATCATCTCTGTTACCGTTCCCATTGTATAACCTTCTAGGTTGACGACTGAACAACCGATTAAATCGTGCCAGTAATAATCGCCCTCTTCCAGTTCAGGGAAAACAGATAAATCCACACCAATTTCAACATTTGCTAAAATTTGTGCGGCTTCACGATCATCAACGCCTTTTAATTTAACGATGATTTCGTGATTATGATGGCGCCAGTTTTCTAATTCAGTTGGTTGCCATTCACCTTTGATTTTTAAAAACCAAGGTTGATAATCAAAAATGCTTTCAGCTTGTTCTGTTGATGAATAAATACGTAACCACCCACGGATACCGTAGGTTGAGCCTAATTTGCCCACAACTTCAATACGTTGTTGTTCCATATTTTTCACCTATCTTAGTTTAAGAACTAAATCAAAAAGCGAGATTATGCTTTTTGAGCTTCTTTTACCAAAGTTGCAACACGGTCTGAAAGTGATGCACCTTGAGCAACCCAGTGGTTTACACGCTCAAGATCAACACGAAGACGCTCTGCGTTACCTTGTGCGATAGGGTTGAAGAAACCTACACGCTCAATGAAACGACCGTCACGTGGTGAACGACTGTCAGCTACTACGATTTGATAAAATGGGCGTTTTTTAGCTCCGCCACGAGATAAACGAATGGTTACCATAACCTTCCTCTAAATGTTTAATTACTAAAAGAATATTCTCAAACTCGAAAGTGATTTAAGAATATAGCTTACTTTTTTCTCTGTATATATAGACAAAAAGCCTGAAGATTTTACACTTTTTGAGCAAAAAAGCAAGTCGCTCGCCTATTTCAACAGAATAATTCACTATAAAAAATGACCGCACTTCATCACAAAGTGCGGTCAATTTTTCATTAATTTATTGGATTAATAAACCCCTTGAGCCAACATTGCATCGGCTACTTTTACAAAGCCTGCGACGTTTGCGCCCACTACGTAGTTAATGTTTGCTTGGCCTTCTGCTGAACCGTATTTTTTACAGTTGGCATGAATATCTAACATGATACGATGAAGCTGTTTATCCACTTCTTCAGCTGTCCAGTATAAACGTTGTGAACTTTGCGCCATTTCTAAGCCTGATGTCGCAACACCACCTGCATTAGCCGCTTTACCTGGGCCAAATAATACACCAGCTTCTAAGAATGCATCTGTTGCTTCGATAGTGGTTGGCATGTTTGCACCTTCAGCAACTAATTTCACGCCATTTGCAATTAAGGCTTTGGCATCTGAAATCTCTAATTCGTTTTGGGTTGCGCAAGGAAGTGCAATATCTGCTTTCACTTCCCAAGGGCGTTTACCTGCAAAATATTGAAGACCGAATTGTTTTGCAAACTCCTCTACTCGACCACGTTTTACATTTTTGAGCTCTAATAATGCCTCTAATTTTTCTAATACCATTTCTGGGGTAATATCAATTAAACTTTGATGATACCCTTCCGAACTATCTGTACTTTTACGAACCTTAATTAAATCGCCTTCAATTAAACGAATAATCACGGCTTTATCAGATAATGGTGGTGTATAAGTTGGGCTCGTTGGGCCATAAAGTGCAACCAATGGACGATCCGTTGCTGCTGCAATATGCATTAAGCCGCTGTCATTGCTCACCACTGCCGTACAGTTAGCAATTAAATCTACCGCTTGGTTCAGATTTGTTTGTCCTGCCAAATTCAAACAGAATGGTTGCAGTTCTGTTGGCAATGCATTACGAATTTGTTCTCCCGCTTCCACATCTTTTGGTGAACCAAATAATTCTACTGCGTAGCCTTTTTCAATGAGCATTTCAGCCAATTTAGCATAATGATAATGCGGCCAACGTTTAGCTGGACCAAATTCAGCTCCAGGACAGAACCCGATAATCGGACGTTCGCCTAAAAGTGCGGTCTGTTTTTCAAAGTTTTTTAAGGTTTCCGCTTGTTGAGTTGGGTCAACGGTTAAATAAGGTTTTAGAACAGGAATATCAGCCGCTTTCGGTACTGCATTTTGCTCAAAAGCTAACGCGACATAACGTTGCACCATCATTGGGTAATCACGTTTGTTATTGCGTAAATCGTTAAGCAAGAAATAACGGCTCTCCCCTTTCCAGCCACGACGCACAGCAATTTTTGCAAAAGCAGGAATAAAAGCTGACTTCAAGGAGTTTGGTAATACAATCGCCATATCATATTGATTGCGCAATGCCTTACCTAGACGATAACGTTCACACAAGGCAAACTTGCCGTGTCCGAGTGGCATTTCAATGGCATGACGCACTTCTGGCATACGGGCTAAAAGCGGTTTACACCAATTGGGCGCCATCACATCAATTTGGCAATTTGGATATTGCAGTTTGAGTTGTTGATACAAACTGTGCGACATCATCATATCGCCGACCCAAGACGGGCCGATAATTAAAATATTCATGCTTGACCTTATAACAAAAGTGCGGCTAAAAATAAGACCAATTTTAACCGCACTTTATTCATTTTCTAGTATTGAACGACATTATTTGTTCAATATTTCTATTTATTTAACCACGCCATGTACTCAGCCACACCTTCTGCTACGGTTTTAAATGGTTTGTTGTAGCCAGTTGCGCGGAGTTTCGTTAAATCTGCTTGCGTATATTCTTGATAACGCGATTTCAAATGCTCTGGGAATGGAATGGTTTCCACTGCACCTTTGCCATGGAATTTAATCACCGCTTTCGCCACTTCAGCGAAAGATTCTGCATTGCCAGTACCGCAGTTAAAGATACCCGAAATACCGTTTTGCCAGCACCAAATGTTCACTTGTGCCACATCACCCACATAAACGAAATCACGACGGAAGTGTTCACTGCCAGCAAATAATTTTGGATTTTCACCTTTCAGGATTTGGTTATTTAAGTGGAATGCTACGCTCGCCATTGAACCTTTGTGACCTTCACGCGGACCATACACGTTGAAATAACGGAAACCACATACTGGCGATTGCGCTTCAGGTAAAATCGCACGTACATATTGGTCGAATAAGAATTTAGAATAACCGTACACATTCAATGGGCCTTCAAATTCACGCTCTTCACGGAATTCAGTTTTATCGCCATAAGTCGCTGCACTTGATGCATATAAGAACGGAATTTGACGATCTAAGCAGTAATGCAATAACTCTTTTGAATATTCGTAGTTGTTATGCATGATGTATTTGCCGTCCCATTCAGTAGTCGCTGAGCAAGCCCCTTCATGGAATACCGCATCGATCTCACCTAAATCATCACCTGCAATAATTGATGCAATGAAGTCTTCTTTATCGCAGTAATCTGCGATATCAAGATCCACTAAGTTAATGAATTTAGTCCCGTCTTTTAAGTTATCCACCACTAAAATATCTTTGCGTCCCATATCGTTTAATGCTTTAACGATATTACTGCCGATAAAACCGGCGCCACCTGTTACGATAATCATAATTCTGTCCTCTTTAAAATAAGTCTGTGTATTGTAATAGATTTTGTGCCGCTTAGCCAAAAAACTCTGTGAAAAACAACCGCGCTTTTAAGCCCCAGTAACTTGTCCAGCCCGTTGTGGCAAAATCCATTTTTCCTTTATTTAAAATAATAATTGTTGGTGTCACATTCACCTGCCATTGATCCGCAATCTTGCCTTGAGGATCATTCACTGTTGTAAACTGATAGTGATGCGTTTGTAAATAATCCTCCACGTCCTTATTTGACCCTGAACGCAGCGCGACAGAGACGACCGGATAGCCTTCTTCTGAAAGTGAATTAATCGCTGGAGAAGTATAACGACAATAACCGCACCAACTTCCCCAGAAATAAATGATCGTTGGCTTAGCTTGATCTAATTGGGGTAAAAAGAAGGCATTCCCCTGTAAATCATAAAGTGCCGTCGCATTGATTTCAGGTGGAATATTGGGTTTACGAATAAAATCGAGAATACTGCTTACGATAATCAATGTCAGCAGGAGCGAAATCGCATTTTTTAATAAGGTTTTAAGTTTCACAATAAAATTTCATGATCTGGGATAAATGGATTGTAATCGATCAGAAAAGTGCGGTCAAAATTACAGATATTTTGCTATGATAACCACATCGTTTAATAAGGAGAAAAAATATGGATAGTAAACAATTAGCACAATATATTGATCACACTGCCCTTACTACTGAAAAAACAGAACAGGATATTCTTAAACTCTGTGATGAAGCCATTCAATACGGCTTTTGTTCAGTCTGCATTAATTCAGGTTATATTCCTTTAGCCAAAGAAAAACTCGCTGGCTCAAACGTCAAAATTTGTACAGTAGTCGGCTTCCCACTTGGTGCCAACTTATCCTCTGTCAAAGCGTTTGAAACTCAAGAAGCCATCAAAGCAGGTGCGAGTGAAATCGATATGGTAATTAATGTCGGCTTGATTAAATCAAATAAATGGGATGCCGTAAAAGACGATATTCAAGCGGTACTCACTGCCTGTAATGGTGTACCACTTAAAGTGATTTTAGAAACATGCTTACTCACCAAAGAAGAAATCGTAAAAGCCTGTGAAATCTGTAAAGTGTTGGGTGTGGCATTCGTTAAAACCTCAACGGGTTTCAATAAAGGCGGCGCAACCGTAGAAGATGTGGCATTAATGAAGAAAACGGTGGGCGACATCGGTGTGAAAGCCTCTGGCGGTATTCGTGATACTCAAACCGCACTAGCAATGATTGAAGCAGGTGCTACACGAATTGGTGCAAGCGCAGGCATTGCTATTGTAACGGGTGTTTCTGGTAATACCTCAAGTAATTACTAATCAATAATAGAAAAGGAGATTGAAGTGTGTACCTCAATCTCCTTTTTAAATCATCAAAGACTCAATTAAGCTTTAATTTGCCCTTTCAAGAAATCTAACAACTGATCTTTTGCTATCATTTGTTTTTCACCAGTGCGGCGATTTTTGTATTCAATTTCACCGTTTGCGAGATTTTTCTCACCAATCACCACCATATGTGGCACGCCGATAAGTTCCATATCAGCAAACATCACACCTGGGCGTTCTTTACGGTCATCAAAGATCACTTCTACACCTTGTGCCTGTAAAGTGCGGTACAATTCTTCGGCATATTCTTGAACGCTTTCAGATTTATGCATATTCATAGGCACGACAGCAACTGTAAATGGCGCAATTTCATCTGTTGGCCACACAATACCGCGATCATCAAAATGTTGTTCAATTGCAGCAGCCACCACACGCGTTACACCAATACCGTAACATCCCATGGTTACGACCATTGGACGACCATCTTCACCTTGAACAGTCGCATTCATCGCTTCTGAGTATTTTTTACCTAATTGGAAAATGTGGCCTACTTCGATACCACGTTTAATCAATAAGGTACCTTTACCATCTGGGCTTGGGTCGCCTTCAACTACGTTACGAATATCCGCCACTTTTGGTAACGCTACATCACGTTCCCAGTTGATATTGAAGTAATGTTTACCATCAATGTTTGCACCCGCACTGAAATCAGACACTAATGCCACTGAACGATCAATGATCACGGGAATATTCAGATTAACAGGACCTAATGAGCCTACACCTGCACCGATTTTGGCTTTAATAACAGCTTCATCCGCAAACTCAAATGGTGAAGCTACTTCTGGTAATTTTTCCGCTTTGATTTCATTTAATTCATGGTCACCACGAATCACTAACGCCACCAACGGTTGTTCTTCGCTTGCCCCCTTTACGATTAAGGTCTTAACCGTTTTCTCAATTGGCAAATTGAATTGTTCCACTAACTCAGCAATTGTTTTTGCATTTGGCGTATCAACTAATTCCATCGCTTTGGTTGGCGCGGTGCGTTCACCAATTGCTACCGCTTCCGCTAATTCAATGTTTGCCGCGTAATCAGATTCAGTAGAGAAAATCACATCATCTTCACCGCTGTTTGCTAGCACTTGGAATTCATGTGATGCACTACCACCGATAGAACCAGTATCCGCTTGTACCGCACGGAAATCTAAACCTAAGCGATTGAAAATATTGCTATAAGTTTGGTACATCACATCATAAGTTTGTTGTAAGCTCGCATGATCTGCATGGAAAGAATACGCATCTTTCATGATAAATTCACGCGAACGCATGACACCGAAACGAGGACGCACTTCATCACGGAATTTGGTTTGAATTTGGTATAAATTGATCGGAAGTTGTTTGTATGATGACACTTCACGACGAACTAAATCCGTAATCACTTCTTCGTGTGTTGGGCCTAATACAAAGTTACGGTTTCCGCGATCCACAAAACGAAGTAATTCTGGGCCATATTGCTCCCAACGACCTGACTCTTCCCATAATTCTGCTGGTTGCACGACTGGCATTTTGATTTCAAGTGCGCCGCTTTTATCCATTTCTTCACGAATGATTTTTTCTACTTTACGGAGCACTCGCCAGCCCGTTGGCATCCAGTTATAAAGACCTGAAGCAAGAGGGCGAATCATCCCCGCACGTAGCATTAATTGATGGCTTACAATGGCCGCTTCAGCTGGAGTTTCTTTTAATGTTGAGAATAAATATTGACTTGTACGCATTGAATTAACCTTAGATTCTAAGCATTGAGAAAAAATTGGTGAAAGTATAACAAAAAGTGCGGTTATTTTTAACCGCACTTTTTCTGAGAAAAGATTATCTTCTCGGTAAGTATCTAACTGGATCCACAGATTTACCTTTATAACGGATCTCGAAATGAAGTTTCACAGCATTGGTTCCTGTGCTACCCATTTTCGCAATCTCTTGACCCGCTTTCACTTCTTGTTGATCGCTAACTAAGATCTTGTCGTTGTGCGCATAAGCACTTAAGAAATCATCATTATGTTTGATGATGATTAAGTTACCATAGCCTCGTAATGCGTTACCCGCATACACTACACGACCGCTCGCGGCAGCTTTAACTGCTTGGCCGCGAGAACCACTGATATCAATCCCTTTGTTACCACCATCAGAGTTAGAGAAGCCTTGGATCACATTACCTTGTGTTGGCCATTGCCATGCCACATTTGATGCAACTGGTGCCACAACGTTCGCATTAACTGGTGTATTGTTTGTAGTTTCTACTTGTGTTGTCGTTGTCACCGGTGTGCTAGGTGTATTGTTGGTAAACGCTGGTGTTGATGCGCCACCTGTAGCAACACCTGATTTAATTGGACCAATTACCGTACCATCAGAACCAATTTGAGTACCGTTTGCACCTGGTGTATAAGTCACTTCTGGCTCAGCAGGTGCCGCTGGTGCGGTAGTTTTCACTGGAACCGTTGTAGTGATTGTTTTTGTTGAACAATTTGAAATTTTTAACGTTTGGCCTACACTTAAGCTATAAGGCTCTTTCATATTATTCATGCTTGCCAAATCTTTCACATCCATACCCGTCAAGTAAGCAATTAAGAACATGGTATCGCCTTTGTTGACTTTATAGGTATTTCCTTTGTATGAACCTTTTTGAATTTGGCTGTAATCCGGTGCATTGGTATTTGGATTACGCGGCACGTTGATTGCGCCAGAGCTGGTGCAATCAGAAACCGTTTTGGTTACGGTTTTAGTCTGTGGTTGAACTGGTGCAGGTGCTGGAGCAGGCGTTGGTTTAGGCTGTGCTGCAGCAGGTTGCTGAACCGGTTGATAAGTTGGTTGGAAACTTGGTTGTGGTGTTTGAGTTCCCGTTGGCACGCTATTGCCCATGGTATTTGGCATCGTATTTTGTTGGATTTCTGGCTGCCATGTACCACTTGAATTATTATCAACAGGTTGCATTACACCCGGAGAGAGTGTGCCATCTACATTTTCAATTGGCGCAGGGCTATTTGAACTACAAGCCGTTAAAATAGCGATACTCACAGGGAGCAATAAAAACGATTTTTTCATTTATTCTTCCTTTAACATTAAATTTATTTCATTTGATTTGGCATCGAATTCTTTTCAATTTCCGGCATAAAGCTACCACCGGCAACCGCTCCCGTTCCTTCTACAGGTTGCATAATACCATTAGGTAATGCATCGGGATCTTGTTTTTGTGGTTCTCCTGTACAAGCTGAAATCAGCAATGCACTCGAGATAATTAAGAGTAATTTATTCATAAAAAAGGTCATCCTGTTATTTTAAAATAAGATAAGCAATCACAGCCAGAGCAACCACACTCCAGCCAATGATTTCAATAGATTTACGTAATTTCGCGGCGAATTTTTCTCCGCCCCATGCGGCGAGTTTTGCCACTAAAATAAAACGAGCAAAACGCGACACAAACGCAGTAATCACAAAGGGGATAAATGCCATTTGCATCACACCGGCACAAATCGTGAAAACTTTATAAGGAATTGGGCTAAAACCGGCAACAAAGACCACTAAAATGCCCCATTCTTTAAACCACGCCATGGCCTGTTCCCAAGCTGCTTGGTAGCCCCATTGTTGAATATAACTTTGAACCCAATCAAAGGCATAGTAACCAATCGCATAACCAATCATTCCACCGACAACCGAAGCAATCGTGGTGTAAAGCGCAAAACGAAATGCACTTTTCGGTTTTGACATTGACATCGGAATCAACATTACATCGGGTGGAATTGGAAAGAAAATGGCCTCAATAAAACTTACAAAGGATAACCAAAACACGGCAAAGCGATGTTTTGACCATTGCATTGTTTTATCATACATCGCACCAAAAATATTCATTCACTTATCCTTTATTGCTTCAATAGGGAAAATTCGTTTCAAAACGGCACATTATTCACTTTCCAGCCAAGCTTGTAAAGCAGCAATTGACTGATGAGCAGTAAGATCGGCTTGAATTGGCGTAATGGCAACATAACCATTTTTTACCGCATGGAAATCTGTACCTTCACCATCATATTCTGGCAAGCCTGACGGACCAATCCAATAGATATGTTCGCCACGAGGATCTTCTTGTTTAATCACTTCAGCTGCAGATGTGCGATAGCCTAAATGACACACCTTAATGCCTTTAAGTTCTTCGTAAGGTAAATCTGGTACATTGATATTGATCACTTCGCGTTTATTCAATAATTGAGGATGTAATTTGGGAATCAAATCACACACTACTCGAGCCGCTGTTTCATAATGCAGACGACCATCTAAAGATACTGCAATAGCAGGCAACCCTAAATGGCGGCCTTCCAATGCTGCAGCTAAGGGGCCTGAATACAAGGTATCATCCCCCATATTACAACCTGCGTTAATACCAGACACCACAAGATCCACTTGGCCAGATAAAAAACCGTTTAATGCCAAATGCACACAATCAGCCGGTGTGCCATTGACACAATAATCACCACTGTCTAAATGACGAGGGCGAAGTGGTTCAACAAGCGTTAATGAGCTTGATGCCGCGCTGCGATTACGATCCGGCGCAACGATCACCACATCGGCAATTTTTCGTAATTCTTTTGCTAAAACTTGAATCCCTTCGGCGTGAAAACCGTCATCATTGCTGACTAAAATTCGCATTATTCTTCTTCCTTAATATTCACTAACTCTCGCACCAATGCAGTCGCATAACTCCCTGCCGGCAAATAAAATGAGAGCTTTAATCCTTCTTCAACAAACACCCATTGGAAATCTTTTGCTTGCATTAATAAAGGGCGGCGAGCGGCTTTCATTCTTTCTTGTTTCATTAATTCTTGGAAAACTTGATGTTCTAAAACCACTTGATTTTCAACCGCACTTGCAGATAAATTTTCTTCTCCTATTAAAGGTGCAGTGAGCAAAATATCTTGTTCGTTCAAACGTTGCTGTAAAACCGCTAAATCTTCATTTTCATCGGCCTTAAACCAACTGTGCGATCCGTTTAATTGCACAATATCGTCTCTTAGAACCTGATCTGCCACATTTTGTTCAATTCGTTCAGCCACAACTAAATTAAAAATTTCACTGCGAGCTGCTGAAAGGTAAAAACTGCGTTTTTTACGATCTTTGACCTTAATCTCTCCTTTCGCCCAACGAATCGCTTGAGTCAGATTATGGCCATCACGACCAAAACGTTGTTCGGTGAAATAGTTAGGAAAACCGTATTTCGCCACAAAATTTAAGCGCTCATTTAATTCGTCACTTTCTTTTGCACCACGCAATAAAATCTCAAAAGCATTCCCTTGAAGACTGCCCGTGCGAATTTTGCGATTGTGGCGAGTGACTTCTAAAATCTCGACACCTTCCAATTGAAATTGACTAAAATCAGGCGTTTCCTTACCTGGCATTTGCAAACAAAACCATTGTTCTGTGATGCCATGACGATCTTTCAAACCTGCATACCCCATATTTCGATCAGAAATACCTGCAAACTTGGCAAGTTTTTCGCCCACAAACAACGTATTACAATCCGTTTTACGGATTTTTACTGCCACAAATTCGCCTTCGCCTGACATTTCATAGCCCAGATCTTCTTTTACAATAAAATCAGCAAACACTTGCTTTAAAAGTGCGGTTGTTTTTGACGGTGTTTTTAAGGTGAAATAAGGGAGATGTTTGACCATTTTTTTTCGTTCTAAAATAAGAAAGCCCAACTTTTTTCGCTGTAATAAATAGCGTGAGCAGCTGGGCATGTTAAGCACAATTTATTCGCGCAGAATTTTAACCTTTCCGCCCCCTCAAGGCAAACTGAAATGAGAATAAATTTTTAGCGACATTTTCATCTTTATCCCCTACAATGACCGCACTTTTTCTGACAAAAGGAATGCCTTATGACAAACTTTAACGAACTTCAAGAAGAAACCCGCGAAATCATTACGGATTTATTAAATGACGGCAGCGATTCGGATGCCCTTTATATTATCGAACATCACATCGCCCATTATGATTTTGATACCTTAGAAAAAATTGCCGTAGATGCGTTCAAAGCAGGCTATGAAGTGTCAGAAGCTGAAGAATTCGAAGATGAAAATGGAAAGGTCATTTTCTGTTTTGACATCATCAGTGAAGTGGAATTAAAACCTGAAATTATCGATGCACAACAAAAAGAAATTTTACCATTAGTCGAAAAATACAAAGGCATTTATGATGGCTGGGGCACGTATTTTGAAGATCCAAATGCCGAGGACGATGAATACGGCGATGACGGCGAATTTTTTGACGATGAAGATGTCGAAGACGACAACGAACGTTTACATTAATAATAACAAAGGGCGTGTTAAACCGCCCTTAATTTTATCTTACCCAAATAGGAATGAAACAATGAAACTTAAAGCGCTTTCTTTGGCATTACTTGCCTTGCCTATCGCTTCTTTTGCAACAGAACCAGTATCTCATCAGCCAACGGATGTCAGCTTTAGTGTTGAAGCAGAAAAAGAAGTAGAACGTGATTTATTACAAGTCTCCCTTTTTTACCAAGCGGAAGGTAATGATTTATCCGCACTCAATAAAACCATGGCGGAAAAAATGAATAAAGCCATTGAGCTAGCGAAAGCACAAAGTGTGGTTGAAATTAAGGACAATTCTCGTAATACCTGGATTCGCTATGATAATAAAGGCAAACAACAAGGCTGGATTGCACGTGCAGAATTAACCTTAGAAAGTAAAGATTCTCAAGCCTTATCAACATTAGTGCATGAATTAGATGGCGTATTAGCCATTGATCGCGTAAGTGCGTCTGTTTCACGTGAGAAATTAAATAGCTTAGAAAAAGAATTAACCAAAGAAGCTTTAGCGAAAGTTAAAGATAAAGCCCTATTAATTCAAGAATCTTTGCAGATGAAAGGTTATCACACACAAAGCCTTGAGATATCTTCTGCCAATGATTCAGCGAATGATTTCCGCCCTTATGCTGCAGGGGCAATGATGGCAAAAAGTTTCTCTTACTCAGATGAAAAAGATGAAACTTACACACAAAGTGGCAAAGAGAAAATTAAAGTCAGTGTGAATGCGCGAATTGCATTGCTTAAAGAATAATTTTCTATACAATGAATGACGATTTTTTTAATAAGGAAAACAATATGAAAGTAGCAAAAAATACGGTTGTGAGTATCGCTTACCAAGTACGTACTCAAGACGGTGTATTAGTTGATGAAGCACCAGCAAATCAACCATTAGAATATTTACAAGGCCACAATAACTTAATCATTGGTCTTGAAAATGCCTTAGAAGGTAAAGAAGTTGGCGACAAATTTGAAGTGCGTGTTCAACCTGAAGAAGGCTACGGCGAATACAATGAAAACATGGTTCAACGTGTACCAAAAGATGTATTCCAAGGCGTTGATGAAGTGGTTGTTGGTATGCGTTTCTTAGCAGATACAGACATCGGCCCAGTTCCTGTTGTGATCACTGAAGTGGATGGCGATGAAGTAGTGGTTGATGGTAACCATATGTTAGCGGGTCAAGAATTACACTTCACTGTTGAAGTTGTTGGTACTCGTGAAGCAACATTAGAAGAAATTGCTCACGGTCACGTGCATGGTGAACACGATCATCACCATCATCACGATGATGAAGGTGGTCACGGCTGCGGTTGTGGCGGTCACGGTCATCATCACCATGATCACGATGAAGAATGTGGTTGCGGATGTGGACACCAATGCGTCCGAGGGATTCCTGCAAGGAATCCTCGACTCGCTGGTATCGAACCCGGCAAGTCTGGTCAGCGTATTGCAGGCCACGGTTACGACGATTCGCGGTGCACATGTGAGCTCGGATGACCCGGCATGGGGATACACGGTCAATGGCGCATATGAGAGCAAGGACGATAAAGGTAATACCACAACCAAGTATGCCCTGAACGCCGGCGGTTTCGCTGGTTCGTTGCAAGCCGCGATCCTCGGTGACAAGGATTCCGCCAAGGGCACCGGCAGTGAAGTGGATACTGCCAAGGACTCAGCCGCGCTTACAGTCACCGGGTTGCGCGCCGTTGAAAGTGGACAATACGCGGGCGGCTTCTTCGGCCTTGCCGATGTGTCCAGCGTCGCCTCCGTCGGCGGCGGCGAAGCTGGCAAGGACCAGAACACCAACCTGCTGCTCAAACTGCTCAAGGTCGGCAACGTGGGCGTGCTCGAAGCATTCCGCACCTTCATCTATGACGGTCAGGTCAACGGCGTGAGCGACGGCATCCAGATTGTCGCCCATGATTCCACCACAAAGGGCATGCTTGACTCGAAGCGTTACACCGGTGCGGTCGGTGGCTTCGGCGGTGGACTGATCAATGGCTCTGTCAAGCAGTCCGCGGTCACCAACCTCAACAGTGTGACCGGCGTGAACTACGTGGGCGGCTTCATCGGGCATCTTGGCAAATCCGGCACGGTCGCTGCCGACAACGCACAACTCGGCACGGATGCGCTCAATCTGCTCGGTGCCACGGCCGGCGTACTTGACATCTGGGGCTCGCACGTTGGCGATTCGCGCGTCACCGGCATCCCGGACGGTTATACCGTCACCGCCACACACCATGGCGACAATTACGGCAAAGCCACCGACAAGGCTACCGGACGTGAGGTCGCAGGCGGTTTTGTTGGATACGTGGATTTGGCCAGGGTGAAGGGCTGCACGTCTGACAATCTCAAGAAGGTCACTAGCGGTGAGATTGCCGGCGGATTCGTCGGTGAAACCAGCCGCGCCTATTTGGTTGACGCGAAGGTCAACTCTGTACTTGTGGAACTGCTGCTGCAAGTGGTGAACGCGCTGGTCAAGCTCCTATACCTCGACAAGGTGGAACAGGTCGGCGTTATTGACTTGGGCAAGTGGTTCCCGGCTATCTTCGGCAAGGTATTCGACCTCAAGGTGCTCTCGGAAGGCAATGTGCTGTACGTGAACCTGTTCGGACTGAAGGTGAGCGTTGCTCTGTCCAAGGCTGATGATGAAAACCAGCAGCAGACCGATGTGGCGATTGTCACCATCGGCGACAGCGTCATCAAACTGCCCTGCAGCAAGAACGGCATCGACATGGATGGGTCAGGCAGCAACCTGACCGTCCAACTTATCAAGGGCAACCGCACCCGCGTGGAACAGTCCACCGTGACGGGCATCGCCAATGGCTATGACGTGTTCGGCGGAGGGGCAACTCAGGATACCGACGGTGTGAAGGATCTTTCCACAGGCTACACGGGCGGCTTCGCCGGACTGAACGACGAGGGCGTGCTGGCAGACGACCACATGGTCTACGCCGACACGATCCGCGGTGCCAGCGGACTGGTCGACCCGTTCTCGAACACCAAACTCAAGTCCGTATGGGACTTCAACACCATGAGCGACATCCTCGGACCGGTCGATGACGGCAACGGCAGCAAGGCATACAACACCTATCGCATTTACCGCAAGGCGGCCGCGAACGCTAGTGAGGCCCGCACCTCCGCACAGGACGGCAACAAGATCTTCTCGCAGAAGAACACGGCAGACGATGCGCTGAACACCGGACTCGATCGTTGGGAAGTGAAGCTGTTCGACGTGGTCAACACATACGACAGCGGCGCTGTGCACAGTGGTGCATCCGGCGACGCCGGCACCACTTGGGTCGGCATTAAGAACGCCGTGGTCGACTCCACGGACGACAGCACCAAGACGAAGCTCGATGCTTACCAGTCCCCGGCCAAGGCCGTGCTCATGCTCGACGCGACCGTGACCGACAACAACGGCGGACTCACCCCCGAACCGGACGACGGCCAGGACCCATGCGGCAAGGACGGCTGCAAGACCGTGGACCTCACCCTGCAGAAGGTGTGGCGCAACGGCCAGCTGGAACGCCCCGACGCCATCACCCTCGAGGTGACCGCCACGTACACGAATGCGGCGGGCGAACAGGTCAAGGCCGGGAAGCTCGAATGCTTCAAGGACGACTGCGCCACCGAGGAGCGGGCCAACCCGTTCACGGTGACCATGACCGCCAAGGAGAACGGCTCCGCGTGGAGCGACACGTGGCGCACGAAGCTCACCGGCCTGCCGGTCGCCTTCGTTGATAAGGGTTCCGGCCCGAACGGCGAGGACGTGACGCGCTACTACACGTACACCGTCAAGGAGCTCAACATGACCTACGCCTCCGGCGACACGGACGGCAACGCCGAGACGAAGACCCCGGCCGAGGCCGGCTACTCGGTGTCCGTCAAGTACGGCACGGACAAGGACGGCAAGTATGTGGTCACCGTCACGAACTTCTCGCCCCTGCCCGAGACCGGCGGCAACGGCACGCTCCTGTTCGTCATGCTCGGCGTGCTCATGCTCGCCCTCGGCACCGCATGGTACCTGCGCGCCAACCGCATGGAACCGGCCGCGGCCGGGGGAGCGGGCGCGGGAACCGCGCTGCCGGTCGGCCGCAAACGCGGTCGGCACACCCGATAACCAGACTTCCCGCCGTCGCACGGCGGCGGGGCAACCAATGTAACCAACTCGAACCGGCCCCGACCGGGACCGATGCAGTACAGAGAAAGGAACAGTGATGAAGTCACTAATCAGGAATGTAGCGGCGGGCGTCCTCGCAGCCGCCACGATGCTCG
>ERZ791852.641-NODE-641-length-25048-cov-5.635178_pt1 | contig 25048 bp, 22 predicted proteins | sample MGYA00510287_ERZ791852 | MGnify/ENA primary metagenome ERZ791852 (study PRJEB30046, sample SAMN00715257) | human gut metagenome | study: EMG produced TPA metagenomics assembly of the A metagenome-wide association study of gut microbiota in type 2... | reverse complement strand
ACATTTAATATTAGCATATAGGTTATATATGTTGGTACACATTTAATATTAGCATATAGGTATATATGTTGGTACACATTTAATATTAGCATATAAGTGAAGTGTAAGTTTTGCAATATGTGATTCTTTGGGGAAAATCGAAGGAGTGCTAAGCATGGAACAGTCATCATAATTAGGATTGTGGTGTTTGGATATCGAAATCATATTGGGAAAACAGCAGCACATATATTTTGCAAAAGATAGATGAATTTTATTGTATGTTACCAAACAATAAGGATAGGAGAGGGGTTTATGACTAAAACAATGGACAGAATTCAAAAAGAAGAATTCAAGGAAGAATTCAAAAAGCGTGTAAAAGATCAGGCAAAGATGCTTTACCGTAAGACTTTAGATGAAGTAAGTGACAGACACAAATTTGTATGTGTTGCTTATGCGGTAAAAGATATCGTTATTGACCAGTGGATTGCTACACAGAAGGCTTATGATGAAGCTGATGGCAGAACAGTTTATTATTTATCAATGGAGTTCTTAATGGGAAGAGCTTTAGGTAACATGATTATTAACTTATCTGCAAGAGATGAAATTAAGGAATCAATTGAGGAACTTGGACTTGATTTAAACGTAATTGAAGACCAGGAACCTGATGCAGCTTTAGGTAACGGTGGATTAGGTCGTCTTGCAGCTTGTTTCTTAGACAGTCTTGCAACTTTAAATTATCCTGCATATGGATGTGGAATCAGATACAAATACGGTATGTTCCAGCAGAAGATTGAAAATGGATATCAGAAAGAAATTCCTGAAGATTGGTTAAGACATATTAATCCATTAGAAATCAAGCGTGAAGAGTATGCTTGTGAAGTTAGATTTGGTGGTACTGTTAAGATTGATCACAGAGACGGACGTGATTATTATGGTCAGGAAGGTTATCAGGCAGTTATGGCTGTTCCTTATGATATGCCAATCGTAGGATATGGCAACAATGTTGTTAATACATTACGTATTTGGGATGCAGAACCAGTTGTTCATTTTAACCTTGAAGAATTTGACAAGGGTTCATATATGGCAGCAGTTGAACAGGAAAACCTTGCTAAGACAATTACAGAGGTTCTTTATCCAAATGATAACCATTATGCAGGTAAGGAACTTAGATTAAAACAGCAGTATTTCTTTGTTTCAGCTTCACTTCAGACAGTAATTAAGAAGTATTTAAAGAAGCATGATGACATTAAGAAATTACATGAAAAAGTAGTATTCCAGATGAATGATACTCATCCAACATTAACAGTTGCAGAATTAATGAGACTTTTAATGGACGTTTATTATTTAGAATGGGATGAAGCTTGGGAAGTTACTACAAAGTGTGTAGCTTATACAAACCATACAATTATGGCTGAAGCTCTTGAAAAATGGCCTATTGAATTATTCTCAAGATTACTTCCAAGATGTTATCAGATTGTTGAAGAAATCAACAGAAGATTCTGTCTTGAAATTGAAGAAAAATATCCTGGTAACTATGACAAGATTGCTAAGATGGCAATTATTTATGATGGTCAGGTTAAGATGGCAAACTTAGCAATTTGTGCCGGCTATTCAGTAAACGGTGTTGCTAAGCTTCATACAGAAATTCTTGAAAAGCAGGAATTAAAGGACTTCTATGAAATGATGCCACAGAAGTTTAATAACAAAACAAATGGTATTACACAAAGAAGATTCTTGCTTCATGGAAACCCTCTTCTTGCTGAATGGGTTACAAACAAGGTTGGCGATGATTGGATTACAGACCTTCCAAAAATCAAAGGCATTGAAGTATACGCAGATGATAAGAAGGCTCAGGCTGAGTTCATGAACATTAAGTATCAGAACAAAGTTCGTCTTGCAAAATATATCAAAAAACATAATGGAGTTGATGTAGATCCACGTTCAATCTTTGATGTTCAGGTTAAGAGACTTCATGAATACAAACGTCAGTTACTTAACATTTTACATGTTATGTATTTATACAATCAGGTTAAAGAACATCCTGATATGGAATTTACTCCAAGAACTTTTATTTTCGGAGCAAAGGCAGCAGCAGGATACAAGATTGCAAAACTTACAATTAAGTTAATCAACAGTGTTGCAGATGTAATCAACAATGATGAGTCAATCAACGGTAAGATTAAGGTTGTCTTCATTGAAAACTACAGAGTTTCAAATGCAGAAATCATTTTTGCAGCAGCAGATGTTTCAGAACAGATTTCTACAGCTTCAAAGGAAGCTTCTGGAACAGGTAACATGAAGTTCATGTTAAATGGTGCATTAACACTTGGAACAATGGACGGTGCAAATGTTGAAATCGTCGAAGAAGTTGGCAAGGAAAATGCATTTATCTTTGGTATGTCTTCAGACGAAGTTATTGGTTACGAAAATAATGGTGGATATGATCCAATGCAGATTTTCAATTCAGACATGGATATTAGAAAAGTTCTTATGCAGTTAATTAACGGATTTTACTCACCAGATGATCCTGAAAGATTCAGACCAATTTACAACTCACTTCTTACAAAGGAAGAAACAGGTTGTGCAGACAGATACTTCATCTTAAAGGACTTCCAGTCTTACGCAGAAGCTCAAAGACGTGTTGAAGCAGCTTACAAAGATGAAGCAGGTTGGGCAAAATCAGCGATGCTTAACGTAGCAAACGTAGGCAAGTTCACATCAGATAGAACAATTGAAGAATACGTAAGAGATATCTGGCACTTAGAGAAAGTAAAGGTAGAATTGTAGGAGATTTACCTAGGGGCAGCGTAGCTGCCCTTTTTTTTTGACTTGTTATGCAAACAAAACTAATATTATGGCGATAATACACCCTAAAGATGCCATAACAATTTTTAAGGGTGGAAAAAATAGAAAGACAGTAGTGAGAAAAAGAGTGAGAAGTCCAGCTTTCCACCCCCTAGGAAAAATAACAAGCCATAAGGGTGGAAAAATGAGAAATACTGAAGTGCGAAAAAGAGTGAGAAGTCCAAATTTCCACCCAAAAGGAAAAATAACAAGCTGTAGGGGTGGAAAATTCTAAAAACAGTAGAATCATCATATCTTATTAATAAAAATACTTGAAAAACAAATCAACTTAACATATAATAAATGTAACATAATAGATGTAACATAACGGATGAATAAGGACAATGCATGGAAAATTTAAAACAAATCTTATATGAAAAACAATTAGAGTTAGAAGAAATAGAAAAGACTAATAAAAAAACATTAGAAAGTCTTCCTGAGGGATACGTTAATATAAGTAAAAATAAAAATTCAATTCAGTATTATTGGCGAAAAGATGATGGTACGGAAACATACATAAATAAAAAGAATCGTAGTATTATTAAAAAACTTGCTCAAAAAGAATATGAGAAAAAAGTTCAAATTATAATCAAGAAAAATAAAAAGTGTCTTAGAAATATGTTGGATAAATATGAATTTGATGAAACATTAAAAGCTTACGACAAGATATCAGATAAAAAGAAAATATTTGTTGAACCATATACAATGCCAAACGAAATGTACGCAGAAAAGTGGCAGGCAGAACAAAACAAATTAAAAGAACAAAATATGAGTAAAGTAAGTGAAAAATTCATATTCACAGATAAAGATAATGAGATACTTACTGAACAGGGAGAGGCGGTTCGTTCGAAATCAGAAAAAATAATTGCGGACAAATTATATATGAAGGGGATACCATATGTTTACGAGCAACCGTTATATTTGAAAGGCTATGGATATGTAGTACCTGATTTCAAAATCTTGAATGTTAGAACCAGAAAAGAATATTATTTGGAACATTTCGGAATGATGGACGACAGCGAGTATTCAAGGAAAGCATTAAGAAAAATCGAAACATTTCAGAAAAATAACATATTTCCTGGTGATAATTTGCTAATGACATTTGAAACAAGTGACAGTCCGCTTAATACAAGAATTTTGGAAGAACTGGTAAAAAAATATTTGGTATAAGATAAAAAAGATAAATGATTAACATTTGCATAAGGCGTGAAAATATAATCACCAATATTTGCATAAGGCGTGAAAATATAATCACCAATATTTGCTGTGATAGGGAATAGATTAAACTTAAAAATTAGATTAAATCACAAACTTAGAAACTAGATTAAAACAATAGGAAATAGATTAAACATAAGAATAGGATTGAGTGAGACATTACAATTCAATCCTATTCTTCATATAATCAAATGTTATAATGTAGACAAACTACACAAGATTCATCAAAAACTCAATCCTACTAATTCCATAAATAAGAAATATTAAGTAAACAAACCATATTCTACTCCACAATTGTATTCAGCCAAATGTCTTTTTTTACCATTACGAAACCAATAAATGACTTAATGCCTTCCAACATGTTTACAAGTAGGAACATGCTTACAATATTCATGGAGGTGAATTTTGCAAGGCACATTGAAACCGGCACATTTACAAGGCAAACAAAACAACTATCAAAAAGGAATGTAATGATAGTTTTGCCACCGCTTCGCAAAATAAAATATTCAGAGTTAGTGAATGATATAAAAGGTGTTGCCAGAGCTACCACCCAAATGAAACGTGTTGCCAGTTGGCGAATCTCCCCTGTTGTATTATAAAAATGTGGGAATATCGGTCCAAGTATAAATAAAATTACGGCAGTGCCTAATGAAATTAAAAACGAAAAAGTTGCCATACGTGTGGCTGTGACCTTTGCGTCTTTTAGTTTGCCAGCACCCAACAGTTGACCGACAACAATGGCGATGGTTGTACCAAGTGTTACAAAAATTGAATTTGAAATATTACCTAAAGTATTACAAATATTCAATCCACCGATTGTAGCAAGTCCCCTTGTAGAAAAAGCCTGTGTCTGCAAAGTAAGTCCGCCAGCCCACAAAAATTCGTTAAGCATAAGTGGCGTTCCGGTAATAAGAATTTTCTTCGCAAGTGACATAGGAAGTCTCAAAGTTCTGTAGCAATTTTTAATAAAAGGATATTCTTTTACATGTGTGTGGGTGTAAACAACCAAATAGCCACATTCCACAAAACGTGAAATAACAGTGGCGATAGCTGCACCGGTAACGCCCATGGCAGGCACACCGAATTTCCCAAAAATAAAAATATAATTCAGTACAATATCAAAAACTACAGCCAGAACTCCGGCTTTCATTGGCACAATAGTCTGCCCGGATTCTTTTAAAGTTGTGCTATAGCAGTTAGAAACTACAAAAGGTGCAATGCCGATAACCATCACGTATAGGTAGTTTCGCGCGTAATTGAAAGTATCAACAATGTTGCCCGAGTCGCTGCCTTCGTGAAGAAACATATTAATCAAAGGTTCGTGCAAAAACAGCATAACCCCAAGAGATGCAATGATAATTGTTATGCCAATAAGAATCTTCATTCTAAAAACATTTCTCACACCGTCATTGTTTTTCTGACCAAAATACTGTGCGGAAAAAAGACCAGCACCTGACATACCACCAAAAACCAGCAAATTAAAAACAAAAAACAACTGATTTATAATGGCAACTCCGGACATTTGGTCAGTACCCAACTGCCCAACCATAATATTATCAGCCATACTAACAAGATTTGTTAGTAAATTTTGAATAATAATTGGAACGGCAATTGCAAGAATCATTTTGTAAAAAGCCTTGTCGCCGAAAAATTTATTTTTTAAAGAAATTGTCCCTTCGTTCATAAAAACCTTCTTTCTTTTTGTAAATGTCTATTTAATAATTTAGTTTCCAAACCTATCTAACATACAAATCTGTTTAACCACTTAGTCTTAAAATATCTAACTAATATGCAAATCTGTTTAACCACTTAGTACTAAAAATATTTATATGTGCTGAAATACTATTATGCAATGAAAAGAATAATAGTTCAACATCTTTTATGCAGATTATGAAATTTTGTAAAATATCATTTCCTTTAAACAAATTGCAAAATATGCATATTATAAAGCAAGAAGAGTGGAAGGAAGCCGGACTGATGTTGTATACAAAAATAGTTGAAACTATTTTCTGAAAAAAAGAAAAACTCAAAAAACTCTCCATAAAAGTCTTTGTAAGTGTTATAATTAATCCATAACAGGAACGGATTAGAAGTCTTATAATAAGACAAAACAAACTAACGAAAAATAAACTTACAAAGGGGGCGATTTTATGATTCTCACATTTTTAGGCGCAGATCATGAGGTAACAGGAAGTTGTCACTATTTACAGGTAGGTGACAAGAAAGCAGTTGTAGATTGTGGTATGGAGCAGGGCAAGGATATTTATGTAAACCAGGAATTGCCGGTTCCCGCAGGGGATATTGATTACATTTTCCTGACACATGCTCACATTGACCACTCAGGTTTAATTCCATTGATGGTTAAGAAAGGTTTTAAGGGGCAGATTTTTGCAACCAAAGCAACCTGTGAACTTTGCAACATTATGTTGCGAGACAGTGCGCATATTCAGGAGTTTGAAGCACAGTGGAAGAACAGGAAGGCAAAAAGAGCAGGACGTGAGGAGTATGTTCCTATTTATAATATGGAAGATGCAGCGGCCGCTTGCGAGCTGATGATACCTGTAGATTATAATCAGGTTGTAAAAGTATGTGATGAATTTCAAATAAAATTTGTAGATGCAGGTCATTTACTAGGTTCATCAAGTATAGAAATGAAAGTTACGGAGAATGGTGTAAGTAAAACAATTATTTTCTCTGGGGATATTGGAAACATTAACAAGCCTATAATCAAGGATCCTGAAACTTTAAAAGGTGCGGACTATGTTTTGATTGAGTCAACATACGGTGACAGATTACATGAAGAGCGACCAGACTACATTAAAACATTAACGAAAGTTTTAGAGGAAACTTTTGAAAAAGGTGGTAATGTTGTTATTCCGTCATTTGCAGTTGGACGAACTCAGGAAATGTTATATTTCTTAAGGATAATAAAAAAAGAAAATTTGATAAAAAAATATCCTGATTTTGAGGTTTATGTTGATAGCCCGTTGGCTGTGCAGGCAACGAATATTTTTAATAACAATGTAGTTGACTGCTTTGATGAGGAAACGAAGAAACTGATTAATGATGGAATTAACCCTCTTCAGTTTGAGGGCTTGAAAGTTTCTGTAACAAGCAATGATTCCATTGCAATTAATGAGGATACCAAGCCAAAAGTTATTCTATCAGCATCGGGTATGTGCGAGGCAGGTAGAATAAGACATCATTTGAAACACAATCTGTGGAAAGAAAACTCAACAATTCTTTTCGTTGGTTATCAGGCAATTGGCACGTTAGGAAGAAATCTTCTTGAAGGTGCAACTTCAGTAAAACTTTTTGGTGAAGAAATTGCAGTAAAAGCAAGAATTGAAAGCCTTAAAGGAATTAGCGGTCATGGTGACCAAAAAGAATTGATAAGATGGCTTGAAGCAATGGAAATTAAGCCTGAAAAAGTTTTCGTAGTTCATGGTGAAGACAATGTGTGCGATTATTTTGCTAATCTTTTGGAAAAAGAACATGGCTTTAATACATATGCTCCTTATAGCGGTACGGAATTTGACCTTTTGACAGGTGAAATTATCAAAGAGGGAGTGCCTATTCCAATTAAGAAAAAATCAGCAAAGGAAAGAAGGGCATCTTCTGTTTACGAAAATTTACTTGCAGCAGGCCAGCGTTTGCTTGCAGTTATTAAGCGAAGCGAAGGAGGCACGAACAAAGATTTAGCTAAATTTACAAATCAGATTCAAAATTTGTGTGATAAGTGGGATAGATAAAATAATCTGCAGGTAAAGTAATGGCAAAAATAATTTGCAAATGAATAATAACAATAATAACCAACGGAGATAAAAATGGGAATAAAAGTAGCAATATGCGATGATGACAAAGAAGTGTGTACTAGCGTAAATCATATTGTGGAAAAACTATTACACCAAACAGAAATAAAAGCAGAGATTTATACATTCTATTCAGGAAAAGAATTATGTGAAAAAATGTTAAATGTTAAATACGATTTGATATTTTTAGACATAGAAATACCGGAAATGAATGGAGTGGAAATAGGTAAGCATATTAGGAAAAAACTTGAAAATAATGTGGCTCAAATAGTGTATATATCTTCTAAAAAATCTTATGCAATGGAGCTTTTTGAAAACAGGCCTTTTGATTTTTTAATTAAACCATTGACAGAAGAAGCAATTAAGAAGGTTCTAAACAATTATTTAAATGTATATGGAGACAGAGGATTGTTTTTTACATATCAAAAAAGCAAGTCAACATATAATATTGAATTAAGTAAAATAATGTATTTTGAAAGAAATAAGCGAAAGATAACTGTAAAAACAACAGAAGAAGACGATGAGTTTTACGGTTCACTAGAGGATATATACACGGAACTTAAAGATAATAAATTTTTCTTTATACATAAATCATTTTTAGTAAACTATTCTTTTATTAAAATTTTTAATAATGACAAGGTGATTATGGCTGATGGAAGAGAATTGCCAATTAGTCAGGCAAGAAGAAAAAAAATAAGAGAGAAATACTTAAAGATGGAGGGATAAAATGGAAAACTTAATTTATACTATATCATATGTTTTGTCAACAATATTTCAGTTATATGTTATATCGAAATTTATGATAATGTTTTTGGACAGGGGAAAAACAAACAAGTGGATAACCTGCTGCACCTATATATTACAATTTGCAGTTGGGGCAATCCAATACAAAGTCGCACCTAATATTATTGTAAATATTGGGGTAGGCTTAATTACAATATTTATAATATCATTATGCTACGGAGGGACAATTTTAAATAAAGTCATTTCAGTAATGCTAATATACTTATGTCTTTTTGGCGCGGAACTAATAGGTACCGGAATGCTTGAAATTACAGGAACAAGAATATCCATGGATGGACAAAATGGTGATGCGTTATCTTGTATTGTTGTTGCAATAATGCTGTGGATAATTTATGAGATTATAAGAATGTTTAAGGTTTCTGATACACAATTCAAAATGCCTAAAATATTTAGTGGTATAATTATCCTGTTAAGTGTGGCAGCTATTACATTGGAAATGGTTATATTCTTATATGGAAACGTGCCGGAACTAGTGAAAATTGTTTCAGTTATGTGTATGCTTGTAATATTGTTTTTGATAATTTTTATGTATGATATTTTAAATGATTACTATAATGAAAAGATTCGTTTAGAGCTGCTTGAAAAAGAAAAAAACTACTATTTAAATCAGGCAGAATTAGCTACTGAACATGTAAATGAAATAAGAAAATTCAAACATGATATTAAAAATCATTTGCTGGCACTAGATGCCATAATGCAAAATGATAGAAAGGGAGCAAAAGAATATATTACAGAGTTAGAGGACAGAGTTTCCAGCGAAGAATTATATAGTGAAAGTGGTAATGTAGCAGTCGATAGTGTTATTAATTATAAATTGTCCCAGGCAACAAACAAAAATATTAAAGTATCAAGTAAGATTGTAATTCCAGAGCAATTTAGCATAGACACAAAAGATATAATAACAATTATTGGAAATCTTTTAGACAATGCAATTGAGGCAGCAGATAAAACTGACGGTAGAAAATATGTAAATATACATATGGAATTAAAAATGGGAAATCTTTTTATTGAAGTTAGCAATAGCTATAACGGCAAGATAAAACAAGAAGATGGAAAGTTTATAACGGACAAGACCGACAAAAAAAATCACGGAATTGGAATTACAAATATCAAGGATACACTAAAAAAATACGAAAGTAATATAGACTTTTCTTATACCGAAAAAGATTTTTGTGTAAAAGTTATTATGTGCAAAAAGTAAAAAAACTCTTAAAATTCAGTTTTTTAAAATTGGATTTTAAGAGTTTTTTTATATAATAAGAAATTTTTCCGTAATTTCTTATTATACAAAAAACGTTCAACTAGGGATGCCACACTGGGTGCTAATAATGTCGCAAGCCACATTATTTTTTGGCTAAAACTGTAAATTTTTACAATTTGAGCTTGTTTTTTTACAATTTGGTTGAAAAAAAATTCTCAGATGTTACTATATGGACAGTTATCTGGATAATATACAAAATCAAGATAAGGAGAAAAAAGATGTTTAAAATAAAAAAGAAAATCACATTGTTAGCAACAACTTGTTGTATTGCGACAATGATAGTTGGATGCAATAACTCAGGGATTACAAATAATGAAACATCTACTAATTCTTCAAAACAGTATTATGTATCCGGAGATAATATATCTCTGGATACTACTGTTGAAAAAGTGCCAAATAAAGTTAAATTAATTAAAGCGAAAAGAAAAGAAATAAACACTATTAAATTAAAGAAACTTTTATTTGGGAAGAATAGTAGTAATGTAAAAAAAATAGATGAAGAATATTATGAAGACAATCTTAAGAATGCTTTATATTTACAACGATATGGAGGTTTTTTCTATACTTCAAAAAATTATGACTATTATGATAGCTCCATCCATACTGATATAAGAGATGAAAATTATAATATGAATAAGTTCTCTACAACCAAGGAATTAGAGTTTATGACAAGGGAAGAAGTTATAAAATGGTTGAAAAGTAAATTGGAAAAAATCGACATTAATTTGGGCGATATCGAATACAATTGTTATTCTATGGAACATAATCAGCTAAAGAAATATGAGGAACATTACGATATGGATGATAATATTGATAAATCTAGTTACAAGAGTAAGTGGGACAAGGAAGATGACTGTTATTATATAAGTATCAGGCAGAAAGTTAATGGGATTGTTGAATATCACAAATTTGGAGGAGAATTACGAAATTATGAAGATTCTAAAGCGTCTATTGTGGCTATAGTATCTAAGAGAGGCTTTGAATATATTGAAATGACTTCAGCTTTCGACTTTGACAATGTTGATAAGACGGTATCTATTAAAGATCCTCAGGATATTCTTGATAATGTTTCAAAACAATATTCTAATATAGTTGGAGAGGAAAAGTATAACATTCTAAGTTTTAAACTATGTTATTTTACAAATATTGAGAATAAAGATGAAGTTATACCAATATATGAATGTTATATGCTTGAAAAAAATAAAAATGGAATAAGTAGATTGCAGTTGTTTTTTGATGCGTCTACCGGTGAGGCGTTGGAATTATGATAAGGTGTTTAAAAACAGATTTATACAGAGCATTATTTAATTTTAAATTTGTAATTATTGTTCTATGTATAGCTATAATTCCTTTTCTTGGAGCAAGTGGAACAGGTGGAATAGATCTTTCAATATTAGCAAAGGGTGATTCGATTTTTGATTGCTTGTATTATGCCTTGGTTATGAGTCATTTTGGAATAATGGTATTTATATTTACTGCATTGACATTTTCTGATTGTCTGTGTGATGATTTAAATTACAAAAATTATTTATACAGTGTCACCCGAAGTGGAAAAAATACATACATTCTTTCAAAAATTATTACTGTAGTAGTATCAGTAATTGTGTCATTTATGTTAGGAATGATATTGTATGCCTTTATGTCAAAAACGTTCTTCAGATTTAATTGGTACAAGACAGGTGCTGATAATTTTGTATTAAGTGATTTGATGGATTCTAATCTGTTTAAAGGTTTAGTGGAAGAAAAGAAATACGTGACCATATTTATGATTATGATATTGTTTCAGTCGCTTTTATATTGTATTACTTCATTATGCTCTATGTTGGCTTCGTTATACATTAAGAACAGGCTATTAGTTTTATGTGTTCCGTGCATATTAATAACAGTAGGAAACTATATTATGATAGAACTGATTCCCAATTTTCCAGGTTATATATATGTGTATATGATAAATAGTTTTCAACAGAAAACATGGGTGGAATTAATAGTGCAGATAATAGCACCGACGTTGGGAATAATAATAGTTTTGGGAATGCTAATAACAATAAAATTTAGGAGGAATATAGTTGATTAACAAAATTAATTATGCAAAACATATATTTTATTCGTTAGAGGATAAAATTTTCACATCCCGTACATTATCAACATTAGTCTTACTTTTTATATATAATTTTGTCTTTGCAATACCATTACTTAATATGGCAAAAGATGTAGGATATGATATTAATGTTACAGTTTTACCAATGTACCTATATGATTTTGAGTATGGCTGTGGATTTATAGCAATAATGTTATATTTCTTCTCTGGAGTACCTTTTTTAAAGTCTTCAGAAATGTATTGTATTATTAGGGAAGGAAAGTCATACTGGGCAATTAAACAAATTATACATATAGTTGCTATGTCATTTGTTTTTATTGTTATGGCAGCAGTTACAAGTATAATGCCATTCTTAATAAGAGGAGACATCAATAATCAATGGGGAAAAATAGCATATACATTGTCATTGACAGATAAGAATCTAGAGTACGATTGCGTAAAGTTTCCAAGCAGTATATTAAATAAATATACTCCATGGGAAAGCTTAATTGTATGTGCATTGTTTGTAATGGTGATAGTTATGTTTATGGGAATTTTAATGTTTACGTTTAGTCTGGTTTTTAATAGAGTAATAGGAATTTGTATGGGAGCATGTTTTGAAATACTAATGATAGTAGCATACAATCTAAGAATTGCTATAGGAGTACTTGTATATGTTTCTCCATGCTCATGGCTTGATATTACAGTATTAGGAAAACAAAAATCGGATTTTGACTATTCTCTGGGAACACCTACAATGTCACAATGTCTTATAGAATTAATAATAGCAATGGTAATTTTTAGCATAGTAAGCGTTATTAGAATAAATAGAATGAGTTTGAATTATACAAATGAGGATTAAAAGCTATGGGAATTTCGGAAATATGAATTATTTGTATAAATTCAAACAAAATATTTTAAGAAATAAGATGGAGGTAGAAATGTCACAAGTTACTATAAAGGTAGATAATGCTGTAAAGAAATTTGACAAATATACAGTTCTTGACCATGTGAACATCACATGTAACAAAGGTGAAATATGTGGGATTGTTGGTAGAAATGGTTCAGGAAAAACAGTTCTATTTAAAAGTATTTGTGGGTTTGTCAAATTAAATGAAGGAACCATTACAGTAAATGGTAAGGTAATGGGAAAGGACCTTAGGGTTTTGAAAAAGGCGGGTATTATAATAGAAGAACCGGGTTTTTTGCGAAATAAAAGTGGTATGAAGAATTTAGAATACTTATATATGATTAATAATAAAAGGGATAAGAAATACTTAAGAAGCGTTATGGAAAATGTGGGTTTAGATCCTTATAGCAGAAAAAAAGTAGGTAAGTATTCTTTAGGAATGCGACAGCGTTTAGCCATTGCACAGGCAACAATGGAGGATCAGGATATCATAATTCTTGATGAACCAATGAACGGACTTGATAACCATGGGGTTCAGGAAGTAAGAGAATATCTGTTACAGCTAAAGAAACAGGGGAAGACCATTTTAATTGCCAGTCATAATAGAGAAGACATAGATGTACTATGCGATAAGGTTTATGAAATGGATAATGGAAGAGTTATAAGTGAAAAATAAAAAACTATAGAAAATAAAAAATTCTAAAAGCAAAAGAAAAGTTCAGAAATGAAAGGAATAAAAATTCTAAAAGCAAATTGAAAGTTGAAAAAGTATGTTAAAAAATAAATAGGAAGAAGAATATATATAAAATCCTTTATAAGTACATAAAGGATTTTATATTTTTTTTTATTACCACAAATTATTATAATATATGCGAAAAAAATAAGAAAAAAGGAGAATATTGTGGTAAAACCACACCAGGAGGTTGTTATGGGTAAGGCTAAATTAAATAAGAAATTGACATCACTAATATTGATTTTAGCATTAGTTGCAACTATTATTCCAACTAGTGTCTATGGAAATCTATTGGTGAGCAAAAACACAAAGACATTAAAGACTGCCAAAGCTGTAAGAATGGCAGCAGTAGACAGCGCTGCAGGAGGAAGTGAGGCAGCAGATGAAGCTTATATTAGTAAGCTTGCAATTATTAGTAAGAATGGAACAGTTTGGGGTGAAGGAATTGAAACAGGAACTCCAAAATTCGACGAGAATGATGAAAGAGGAAATGATTCATCAAAAAGTAATGACAGAGTAAGATCTTACGATTCTATAACCTATAATGTGGCAACAGAAATTCAATCAAGAAACAACAAGACATTTGCGGAAGGCAGAGTAGGTTACAAGGTAACTGTTGATGACGATGATGAAATACAACTAGGAATTTCATCAATGGGTTGGGTCGAAGATTTAGAGACTAAAAAAGAAAATGGTAAAAAAATATATACTTTTTATAGAAACCTTCCAACTACTAATGGGGCTGCTATTCCGGGAGGATGTACAGTACCTATTGTATTAGAAGTAGGTGGAAAAGGCGAAGGAGATATTGTTCAGCCAACTATAGAGTCATGGGTTGAAGGATATAAGGAAACAGTACAGATTGTACCAGATGAAGTAAAGGTAACATCAGTGCCAAAGTATAATATCCAATTAGTAAAGGGAACATGTAGTCAGAGAGGAACATTTGATTTTTCAACAGCTACATATAACAAGGATAAAAATAAAGTAGAAGGATATGAAGCAGTATATGGTATTGTTTTACAGTTGAGAAATGATGATTATGATAAGGGAATTAAAGGAGTGGAGCTTCCAAAGGGTGATATAACATTCGATGTGGATTTCAACTCTACATTTTTTCCAACAGGTGGAACATTACAAAATATAACAGAGACATATACACCATTGTTATTTTCAACAGATGAAAACAAAAATGATGCTTTGTCTGTAAAGAACATACCGGCAAGTAATGATGCCGGAGACACAGGATGTTATAACAGTGGAATTTGGAGTGCAGTTCAAAATGGTAGTAAAATATCTTTTACAGTAAAAGACTATAAGATTGATATGTCACAATTTCCAAAACATGATTTGGCCAATTCAAATCAATATAATATGAGTGACGGTAAAGTTGCCATTGGATGTTTTGCATCATGCAGAATGAAGGTCATTCAGCCAACAACAGTTGATGGTTCGGTTAAAATTGAGGATGAATATAATAGTAAAACAGGTGAAGTTCAAATAAATGCTACAGTAGACAATATGAAAGCTGTTGGCGTAAGTGATACGGAAACTACTAAACAGACAGTTACAACAGATGATAATCAGTCATTTGAACGTTCCTTAGTAACAGATGGAAAAAGAAGCCAGATTATTTATTTTAGTTCTAATGTAGAAGGTCATATACATTATGGCACAGATGAAGAAAGAGACAAAAATATTAATGATGGTTCAGATGCGTTAACTGTTGGCAGTAAATTTGCGTATACAATTGCCTATGCTGAAAAGGAAGTTAGTCAGAGCAATATAAATGGACATTCAATCGCAGTTAATCAGTTAGTTAAATTTGATGACAGTGCTATTGAGTTTAATATGGATAGGCAGGCTAATGCAATGTCAGGAAGAAGTGGCTCATTTGTTTATAACGCTGTTTTTGCGGCGAAGCCTGACAAAACAGGTTGGAATCATAAAGGATTAAAACCGGATGAAGAAGGCTATGATGACGAAATGCTCGATACAAAAGAGGAAGATTTGGTTTATTTTACTTCTTTGGAGGAGCTGGAAAATCAGGGATATACATGTGTGGGAATGCTATATGAATGGCGTGGATGTAATACCGGTACAAAAGATACATCTATTGAAACACAGGGATTTATCCAAATAAAGAAAAATTTTGACATAACAAAATATGCCTATGGAATTACAGCTACAACTAATGCTTGGCTTATAAGCGATTATGCAGATACTGTAAGTTTTGAAGAAGGAAAAGAAGAGGAAACTTTAAAAAAATGGTATCAGTATGCAGTTTCATCTACAAATCGTTATACGCAGGGAACAGGAGCACCAACACAAGAACATACAGTTGATCTTGATCCCGGAAGAGGATACGTTAAGGCAAAATATGATGAAACAGGATATATTGGTGGTGAAAAAAATAGTTGGCCACTTGGGGACAGTGTTTACGTTGTTCCATATTATGCTAAGATTTCAAAACAGGTTGAACAGACAAACAAAACAGAAAGAAAATCAATTTATACATTAGATAATGGCGAACGATATGTTGACTTTGTTTTGGCAAGTCAGTTAGAATTTGCACAGGATGTAACTGTACCTGATGATTTTACAACAAATGTTTACATTACTGACATATTGCCTAAAGGCTTAACGTATGTTGAAGGAAGCTCGAAATATGGAGGAACATATAAAGAAAATACACCTAGTGCAGGAACAGTGACAGGTGGAGATAATATTGAACCTGAATCAATTACTAAAAACATAGACGGTACAACTACATTAAAGTGGAAAATACCTAATCAGAAAGTGACAAATGGTGATCTTCCTTCACTTCACTATAGTTGTAAAATAGGTGATGAAGAAAATCCGGAAAATGATGTGACAAATAATGCAACATTAACAAATGTTGCTAAGATTTCTACAGATGAAGATAAGAGAAAACAGGCAGCAGAACTTGGCAATTTATCAACAGCCGGAATTTCAATTGTAAAATTATCATCATTTAATATTACAAAAACAGGCACAAAAAATCTTGAAAGATTTGGAACTGCAAATTACAAAATGGTCATTAATAATTCAGGAAATACTGCAACGGATAATGTTTATGCTGTAGACTCAATGCCTGTAGATGGTGTTAATGGAACCGTTATGAAGGGTAGTTACAAAATTCTTTCAATGAAGATTAATATAAACAAAATTAAAGATGTAAATGATGTAAAAGTGTATTATACAAATGATAAGACATTTGCAGGAAAGTATGCAAGCCAGATTACATTAGAGCAGGTTAAGCAGTGGTCTGTAGCAACAATTGATAAGACAACAGGTGAAATAACAGGAGAAGGGTTAACAAATGGATGGCCTGCAGCGTGGGCATTTGTAGATGATTCTCTCAAAGCTATGAGCTCTTCTATAATTGATATGACTTATAGTTTGGATGATGCAGCGGCAAATGATGTTTTATTTAACAGTTATTCTCAGGAAACATTAGTCAGTACAGCTATGAGTAAGGTTTATGATCGTTCTTTAGAAGGTAAGGTATTTATTGATAAGAACAAAGATGGAATTTTCAACAATGATGACATCGATGTAAAGAACACAAAGGTTATTCTTTATAAAAAAGATGGTACAAAGGTTGCAGAACAGTTAACCGATGAAAATGGAAATTACAAATTTGAAAAATTAGAAGCTGGAGAATATTATGTTGATTTCGAATCAACAGAGGATGTTGATTTGTCAAAGTATAAGGTAACAAATCAGTTTGCACAGGGTGATGATAAGAAGGGACATGATGATTCTAAGGCAGAAGGTGAAAGTAATACTGAAACCGGCAAACTTAATAAAGCTAAAATAACAGAAATAACCTTACCAACAATTGATGAAATGGTTGAACAAAATATTACTCATGCAGAAGTTAAGTATCAGAATTTAGGTTTACTAGATACAAGCACTGAGACAACACCACAGGTGACAACGCCTAAGGATACAACACCGGCGTCAACAACAAAAGAAACAACACCACAGACAACAACGCCTAAAGACACAACACCGGCGTCAACAACAAAAGAAACAACACCACAGGCAACAACGCCTAAGGATACAACACCGGCGTCAACAACAAAAGAAACGACACCACAGGCAACAACGCCTAAGGATACAACACCAGTGACAACACCACAGGCAATATCTGAAACGTCTAGTGAAAAAACAGGTGTTACAACAACTGCTGGAGAAACAAATAAAAAAACAACAAAGAAAAATAAAGGTAAAAAGACAACCAAGAAGTCACAGAGAGCCACATCAAAGAGTGGAAGTGAAAATGGTAGTTTAAATAAGAACAACAATGCTAAAGGCAAAAACAACAAAAATAATAACAATAATAGTGGAAATGAAAGTTCTTCAAATAGTGGTTCATTAAATACTGCTCAAACAGGAGAAGCATCAAACATTCTTTGGTTTATTGGAATCTTTGCATTAGCATTAGGTGCATACATTTTTTATGCATCAAGAAGAAAAGCTAACAAATAATTAAATACTCCTTTATAAATTTTGAGAGATGCTCTGACTAATACTTATCATGTATTAGCCAGGGCGTTTTTGTGTAATAAGAAATTCCTCTGCAAATTATTATTATAAAAAACCTTCCACTAGGGAGGCATCCTGATGCGAAAAGAAAGTAAAATGCTTATCCAACAATTTTATAATTGAAAATATGCATATTGAAAAAAAATCAGATAAATGTAAAATTAAAAGAGCAAAAGCAATTATACAGGTAAAGGAAACAATAATGCAAAAAGTTAAAGATAAAATAATCCCCATAATATTAATAGCAATAATGGCTGTTAGTGGCTATAAAATAGTAACGTACTTTTATCAGGCTCATGAACAGAAGAAAATTTTTACGTCAATTGAGAAAAAAATAGACAATAATCAGAAGGGGTTGGTAAAGGCTAAGGGAAATAATATTCAAAAGAAATATGCAAAGTTATACGAGGAAAACAGCGACTTTGTAGGATGGATAAAAATTAAAGGTACAAAAATCAATTATCCTGTTATGAAGACTACAAAACCCTATGATTTCTATTTAATGCACAATTTCAAAAAAGAGGACTCAATATATGGAACACCATTTGTAGGAGAAAAGTGTTCTGTTGATCCTATGGATTTTAATACTATAATTTATGGTCATCATATGAAAAACGGAACAATGTTCTCTGATTTGATAAAATACAAAAATGTGGATTTTTACAAGGAACACAAGTATGTGCAATTTGATACAATAAAAGACAGCGGGAAATATTTGGTGGTATACGCATTTGTTTCGGAAGTAAATGTAAAAAAATCCTTTGAGTATTACAACGTGGCATATTGGTCAGGTAAAAAGAAAATAAATAAATATATTAATGAAATTTCTAAACGAAGTCTTTATAACACTAATGAAAAAATAACTTATAAGGATAAAATAATTTCATTGTCAACTTGCGAAAATACAAACGAAAATAGCAGAATGGTAATCGTGTGTAAAAAAATAAAATAGTATGTTTACATAAATTGTGTGCAAAAAATGAAATAGTAAATTGTAATAGTTTTGCAAATGCTATATAATTGACTGTTGGAAATGAAAAAATGAAAACACTGGAAGTAAAAGATTCTCATAAATATTAAGAAGCAAAAACGTGAATTTTAAACAAGAATAAAAACGCAAGAAATTTGCTTGTACTAAAAAATAAGGATAAAAAATGCAGGAAGTAAAAAAGTGTCATTGGGTTAACGAAAAAAATAAAAAGTATGTGGAGTATCATGACAAGGAATGGGGCGTACCTATTCATGACGACCAAAAACTTTTTGAAATGCTAATATTAGAAGGGTTTCAGGCAGGCTTGTCATGGGAATGTGTGCTAAACAAAAGAGAAGCATTCATAGAAGCTTTTGATAATTTTGATCTGGATAAGATTTGCCATTATGATGATGAAAAGTTGGAAGAATTAAAAAACAACCCAGGCATAATACGAAATAGGTTAAAAATTGCAGCAGCCGTAAAAAACGCAAAAGCATTTAAAAATATTATAAATGAGTTTGGCAGTTTCAATAATTATATTTGGGGCTTTACAAACAATAAAATAGTATATGAATATGACAAAACTACATCACAATTGTCAGATACTATTTCAAAGGATCTAATAAAAAGAGGGATGAGTTTTGTTGGAAGCACTATTATTTATTCTTATTTACAGGCAATAGGCATAATAAATTCCCATGAACCAGGTTGCTTTTTGTTTCATGGAAATTAAAATGAAATCAATACTATAAATGCAAATTAATGCAGGTTAATATTAATATAAAATTATATTAATATTAATCTATATAAACAAAGCAAATGAAAAAGAAGGAATCTAAAATGAAAAAAGAAGAAAAAACAAATGTAATGAGAGTATTAGATAGCAAAAAGATTAAATACAAAAGTCATAACTATGTTGCTACAGAAGCAATAGCAGGAGATGAGGTGGCGAAAACATTAGGTCAGGATCCAAATGCTGTGTTTAAGACTTTGGTAACAGTGTCAAAATCAAAGAGTTATTATGTGTTTTTAGTTCCTGTTTCTAAAGAACTTGATTTAAAGAAAGCGGCAAAAGCTGTTGGTGAGAAAAAAATAGAAATGCTTAAATCAAAAGAACTGTTGCCTCTTACAGGATACATTCATGGAGGATGCTCACCGATTGGAATGAAGAAATTTTTTAAAACAACAATTGATGAAACTGCAAAAAATTACGATACAATTATGTTTAGCGGTGGAAAGATTGGTTATCAGGTAGAATTGTCTTTAACTGATTTGGAAAAGGTTATAAAATTTCAACTGGCAGATATTACAGAATAATGGCAAACAATAGCCTATAAACAACAGCCGGCAAAAATCTTAACATTATAGAATTATAATGTTAAGATTTAGCAGAGATGCGGAATAATTTAAGGAAAATATAAAATAGAAGAGGAAATGAAATGAAGGTTTATTACTTTAATATAACACCACTTAGAAATAAAAATATATTTGCAGAAAAAGTAAAAGAAGTAAGTCCGAGAAGACTTGCAAAAATAGAACGTTTAAAGAAAACAGATGACAAGTTAAGATGTCTGGGAGCAGGATTGCTTATTAACTATATCCGTGAAAAATTTGATATAAGAGATGAAATAATGGTTGCCAAAAATGGAAAACCTCACTTTACAAGAACGAGGATGTCTTTTAATATTTCTCATTCTGGAAATTATGTTGTTATAGTGGTTTCGGATTTTAATATTGGTATAGATATTCAAAGAATGGAAAAACATAACCATCTTATTGCTGAAAAAAATTTCTGTGCCAATGAATGTGCTTATATCAATGAAAATGATAACTACGAAATTCAAAGACAGCGTTTCCATGAAATATGGACAATAAAGGAAGCGTACCTAAAAAATATTGGAATAGGATTAAGGAAACCTTTGAATTCATTTGAAATAGATTTAAGTCATGGCAATCCAAGAATTATCGACAATCCTGGTTATGCCATCTTACAAATAAAATTGGATAAACTTTATATAATGGCGATTTGCTCTGACATTAGGGACAAAGAATTTACTATGGAAGAAGTGGAAATCTAATTTGCAAGAATATAAAAAGAATAATTTAGAAATATAATCTAAAAGTAGATTAGTAAAATTTATAAAAAAGCAGCTATGATTTTATGTATTGTTTAAAAGGTCTTAGTAATCTGATTACTGATTAACTTAAAAACAGTATGTTAAAATCATAGCTATTTTTTTGAAATTTTAAAATTTGTTATAATATTTCACATTGTTATTTACTCCAACGTCCTGAAGCCCCACAAGGTAAAACAAGACCATTCGATGATACAGGAAGCCCAATTTCTTCTGCTTCAACTTTTCCACCAAACTTTGGCACAATAGCAGTGTTAATCATATAATTCAAAACTGCCGGCTGTAAGCCTGTTGTATAAGAGTTAATAAGGAAGAATAAAGGATTATCGCTTAAAATGTTTGTACATAATTCCACAAATGGAAAAATGCTTTCCTCAATTTTCCAAGTTTCTCCCTTTGGACCTCTACCGTAAGAAGGTGGATCCATAATGATTCCATCATATTTGTTCCCACGACGGATTTCTCTTTCAACAAATTTTACACAGTCATCAACTAACCATCTCACAGGTTTGTCAGCAAGTCCTGAAGAAACGGCGTTTTCTTTTGCCCATGTAACCATTCCCTTTGAAGCGTCAACGTGTGTAACATGAGCACCGGCTTCTAGAGCAGCCAAAGTAGCCCCACCTGTATAAGCAAAAAGGTTTAATACCTTAACAGGTCTACCGGCATTGCGAATCTTCTCTGAAAACCAGTCCCAGTTAGTAGCTTGCTCTGGGAATAATCCTGTATGCTTAAAACTAAAAGGTTTGAGATTAAATGTTAGGTTCTTATAATTAATTGTCCATTGCTCAGGCAAATTGAAAAAGTCCCATTTTCCACCGCCTTTGTTGCTTCTGTGATAGTGACCGTTGTGCTTGTGCCAGCCTTTGTTTTTCTTTGGAGTGTTCCAAATAACCTGAGGGTCAGGTCTGACTAAAAGATAGTCACCCCATCTCTCTAATTTTTCTCCTGTTGAAGTATCTATAACTTCATAATCTTTCCAATTATCTGCAATCCACATAAATTAATCCTCTTTATCGTTAAAATTTAAAGTTAAGTATTTAATAGGTTACTTCCTATTATAATATGATTTTTAATATCTTGTATGATTAGTTCATAATGCATCCTGAAATATAATATTTAAATAATTAATAATTTATTTTTAAATAATCAATAATGTATTGCAAAATCCATTATTTAATAACCGCTAATATATTAACATAGAAAGCATCAATAAACAATTAAAAGTAATTAAAGTTTATTAAGTGTTAAAAGTTGAAAAGGCTAAAAATATAAAAGAATTAGAAACAATAAAAGGTTGTTTCTATGAAGTGTTGTGTTATAATTATTTTAATTACAAAATATACAAAATTTGGAGGTAGCGTTATGACAAATAAATATGAGGGAACACAGACAGAGAAAAACTTAGAGGCTGCATTTGCAGGAGAATCACAGGCTAGAAATAAATACACATATTTTGCGTCAGTTGCAAAGAAGGAAGGATATGAACAGATTTCTTCATTATTCTTAAAGACAGCAGACAATGAAAAAGAACATGCAAAAATGTGGTTCAAAGAATTAAGCGGTTTGGGAGATACATCAGAAAACCTTGCAGCAGCAGCTGAAGGTGAAAATTTCGAATGGACAGACATGTATGAAGGATTTGCAAAGACAGCGGAAGAAGAAGGTTTCCCTGAACTAGCAAAGAAATTCCGTTTAGTTGCAGAAATTGAAAAACATCACGAAGAAAGATATCGTGCTTTACTTAAGAATATTGAAACAGCACAGGTATTTGAAAAGAGTGAAGTAAAAGTATGGGAATGCAGAAACTGCGGTCACATTTGCGTAGGAACAAAAGCACCGGAAGTTTGCCCTGTATGTAATCACCCACAGAGCTTCTTTGAAGTACATGCTGAGAATTACTAAATAGCAGAAATGTTATGAAAACATAGGTCATGTATTGAAAACACCTTTGGCAATGTATATACTGGTTGTGTATATTGTTGGAGGTGTTTGTTTATGAAAAATAGTCAAGATATAGGATTGCCTAAATGTTTATTGAAGAAAAAAGAAACATTTTGCAAACTTAAACTTTTTGAAAAAAGGGTATTGCATTTAGAAAAGAGTTGTGTTATGATAACTCTTGCTGTGACATGATAGCGTTGAAACGTGAGGTTGCTACATAACATATATGTAGGTTTTCCGTGGAGCGAATGTCAAGTTAGGAAACTGGCGACAAGTCACTGTACAAATAATTGAGTCCACCATAGAGTGGAAACGCCCATGCGAAGTTGTAGAGAATACGACACGCACGGAAAGGTTGTACGGTCACCGCTTGTCGTGCTAAATAGTACGAAAAGGAGGCGGCTTTTTTTATGGCACAAGTAATGAGAATTACACTTAAGGCTTACGATCACAAATTAGTAGATCAGTCAGCTAAGAAAATTGTTGAAACTGCAAAGAAGACAGGAACAGAAGTTAGTGGTCCAGTACCTCTACCAACTAAGAAAGAAGTAGTTACTATTCTTAGAGCTGTTCATAAGTACAAAGATTCAAGAGAGCAGTTTGAACAGAGAACTCATAAGAGACTCATCGATATCATTACTCCAAACCAGAAGGCAGTAGAAGCTTTATCAAAGCTTGAAATGCCAGCAGGTGTTTATATTGATATCAAAATGAAAAACAAATAGTGAGAAATTATCCTTGAAGGTTTATATAGATAATTAATCAGACGGATTAGTTATGAAACTGTTCTAGGATGATCGCGGAAAGCGATCCGCTGTAGATTAACAGGAGGTAATTAAAATGAAGAAAGCTATTTTAGCGAAAAAAGTTGGAATGACTCAGATCTTCAACGAAGCTGGCGAATTAGTACCAGTAACAGTTCTTCAGGCTGGACCTTGTGTAGTAACACAGGTTAAGACAGTTGAAAACGACGGTTACGATGCAGTACAGGTTGGTTTCGAAGATATCAGAGAAAAACTTGTTAACAAACCAGTTAAGGGAATGTTTGACAAGGCAGGCGTATCTTACAAGAGATATGTAAGAGAATTTAAACTCGAAGGTGAATACGCAGTTAAAGACGAAATCAAGGCTGAAATTTTTGAAGCTGGAGATAAGGTTGACGCAACTGCAATTGCAAAGGGAAAAGGATTCCAGGGCGCAATTAAGAGACATGGACAGTCAAGAGGACCTATGGCTCATGGTTCAAAGTATCATAGACATGCTGGTTCAAACGGTGCTTGTTCATCACCAAGTAAGGTATTTAAAGGAAAGAGAATGCCTGGTCACATGGGTGGCAAGAAGGTTACAACTCAGAACCTTGAAATCGTTAGAGTTGACGCAGAAAAGAACTTGCTCTTAGTTAAAGGTGCTGTACCGGGACCTAAGAAAGCTTTAGTAACAATTAAAGAATCTGTTAAAGCCGGTAAGTAGTATTTGAAAGGAGGAACGCACAGATGGCAAAAGTATCTGTTTTAAATATGGAAGGAAGCGAAGTTGGAACAATCGAACTTAGCGATGCAGTATTTGGTGTTGAAGTTAATGAAAACTTAGTACATCAGGCTGTTGTAAGCCAGCTCGCAAACAAACGCCAGGGTACACAGAAAGCTAAAACTCGTTCAGAAGTTAGCGGTGGCGGAAGAAAACCATGGAGACAGAAAGGAACTGGTCATGCAAGACAGGGTTCAACAAGATCTCCACAGTGGACAGGCGGCGGAGTTGTATTTGCTCCAACACCAAGAGATTATTC
>ERZ791852.639-NODE-639-length-25059-cov-19.708647_pt1 | contig 25059 bp, 19 predicted proteins | sample MGYA00510287_ERZ791852 | MGnify/ENA primary metagenome ERZ791852 (study PRJEB30046, sample SAMN00715257) | human gut metagenome | study: EMG produced TPA metagenomics assembly of the A metagenome-wide association study of gut microbiota in type 2... | reverse complement strand
GGAAAGAAGGTGTAACGCTAATGACTGAAGAAGAATTTAAGGAAATATTAGATAAAGAGGAAACTGATACAGTTGAATTTAAGTCTTGGATAAATGCAAGAAATATAAAAGAAATTATTTCTCTTGCGGTTGATGAATTAATTGCATTTGCTAATACTAAGGGTGGAACAGTTTATTTTGGAGTAGAAGATAAGCCTATTGAAGTTACTGGCTGTGATAGGAATTATGATGGTCAGCGTATTATTGAGGGAATTTATGATAGAACTGTGCCACCATTATTTACAGAAATATCAGACTTCGAGTATCAAGGAAAACTCGTTATTGCAATATCAGTTAAAGCTGATGGAAAGACATATACCACTACAGAGGGCAGATGTCTGAAGAGATTAGGTAGAAATTCAAAACCTGCATATCCGGATGAGTTGAGCAATGTTTATTCTTCTGTACAGAATCCGGATTTTTCAGGCAGAATTATAGGAGAAAGTACTCTGGATGACATAAATAAGTTAGAAGTGTATAGTGTGAAGGAAAAACTAAGAGTCAGGGATTCTAAATCTACATTACCAGATTTGGATGATATAGATTTTTTGAGAGACTTACAGCTCATAAAATATGACGGAGATGTAGAACGTCTGACTATTGCTGGTCTGCTCTTTGTGGGAAAAGAAACCTCAATTCAAAGATTGTTACCGCAGGCGGAAGTTATATATTTACATTATTCAGCTGATAATTTAGAAGAATACAATGCAAGACTTGATTTGAAGCTGCCATTAATAAGCATCATTGATAAGTTGACCGAGAGAGTACAAGCATACAGTAAGATAGAGAATATTCAGGTAGGATTATTCAGACTTGAGGTGGAAGATTTTCCAGAGAGAGTATTTCAGGAAGCACTTCTCAATGCGTTGTCTCATAGAGACTATCAGAGCAATGCTGCAGTTTATGTAAAACAATATCCGGACCGAGTAGTTATTGAAAATCCAGGCGGATTCCTTGATGGAATTACAGAGGACAATATCATAACGCATCCATCTATACCAAGGAATAAGCTGATAGCAGAGACACTGCAAAATTTGAAATATGTTCAGAGAACCGGTCAGGGAGTAGATATCATCTTTAAGGACATGGTTTCAATGGGCAAGCCTTATCCAAGATACAGATCGTTTAATGATGCAGTTTCTTTGACAATATTCAGTGCAATAGATAACACAGAATTTGTTAAGTTTATTACCGAAGTACAGGATAAAAATAGTAAAATTATGCCTTTGGCTGAAATGATGATATTAAGAGACTTAATGGACAACAGGAAAGAACAGTTGTCAGAACTATCAAGAAAAGTCCAAAAATCGTTGGATGAAACAAAAAAGTCGTGCAATGAGCTGGTTAACAGCGGTCTGATAGAGATTGTTGGCAAAGAATATATGCTCACAGCTAAGGTATATGAGGCATTAAAATCAGACGTGGAATATACAAGAGATAAAACAGTCCAGTATATCAAGGCTAAAAATATGATTTTAGAATATCTGCAGACAAATGATCAGATAACATCTGCTAAGATACAGGAGATGTGTGGATTTACTAAGCAGCAGGCGAGAAGTGTCATTGATAAAATGAGGAGTGAGGGCCTGATTACTTTAACAGGTAAAGGACCTGCAGCTAGATATGTTATGTTTAAAAGAATTGAGTGATAATTGAGTTTTGCTTTATAAACAACTCAATTGCCACTCAATTGAAATGAAATGTTATGCAGGATTGGAGAGTGGTTGGGGATATAATTGAGTTGAGGTTTATGGTAAAACTCGATTACAAGCCGGATAGATTTAAATATATTGTAAAAGATAATATTTTATCAGACAAAAGCAAAGAGATTTACAAGGAAAAATATGAGCAGGTGATGGCTATATTTTGGTGATTGAAGCTATTATAGCAGTTGGGAAAAAATTTGGAATAAAATTTCGTATATTACCAGACTATGAAATAATAGTATTGTTTCGAGTTTCTTTCGAGTTATTTCTAGAAAAAAACTCGAAAGAATACTCGAAGCACAATTTAAGCCACAGAGAGTCTATGCAGGATTAATTAAATTTGAATGCCAGAGCCGCCCCGCAGATATGAAAGCAGAAATCAGGTGCAATGAACATGGCATTACCAAAGCGAATTATTACTATCGCTTACGCCGGGTTAGAAAAGCATGCCTGGAAGCTTGTAATTCAGAACCAGCTTTTGTGGAATTCCCAATACCAGCAGCATTACCGACAGCAATGCCCTCAATAGATTCCAGCGATGTTAAACCGGTAGCCGTTCTTCGCAACTCCAAAGGACTGGTGCTTGAAGTTTATAACCATACTTCAGCAGATATCATCCGAAGTATTCTGGAGGTATTAGTCCATGCTGAATGATACAGTCGGGTTAAAAAAGATTTACCTTGCAGCCGGCTATACGGATCTGCACCGGGGCATAGATGGTTTGGCAACGATGATCCGGTTTCGTTTTCAGCTCGATCCTTACGATAAAAACACGCTCTTTCTGTTTTGTGGCAAGAAAACAAACCGTATCAAGGGTCTTCTTTGGGAAGGTGATAGTTTTCTGCTTCTCTACAAGAGATTGGACAATGGTGCGTTCAGCTGACCGCGTTCCGCAGAAGAAGCTCTGGAAATATCATCTGAACAGTATGCGATGTTAATGCAGGGACTGGAGATCATACCAAAGCATCCAATCCGCCCAACTGACAATCCCAAAAGATTGATGTAGTATTTGTGCATTATAGAGAAAAAATTTTCCAATGTTTTACCGCTGAAAAAGCGTTTGCTTCGTTTTACTGCATTTATCCACAGCATAAGGTACTCAAAAATCAAACTATACGATTTTTCAGAGAAAATATGCGCTGGATTTGTGGATAGCAGTACAAAGTATCTGGAATTATGGGAAATATCCCAGGTGTTCTGTATTGTTATCCACCGTCATAATGACGAAGGGAAAATAGCCGCCAGGTGGCAGAAACTGCGTAAATCTGGTACAATGGGACTCATTAAGAAAAGGAGTTCCTGCCATGGCGATCAAGTACACAGAAGAACAATTAGACAGCGTTGACAAATCCTATACGGCAAATATGCTTGCAGCATATTACAGTAAGGGAGCGGATTCCAGACAGATGTTTTTCGGGACTGGAAATCAGTAAAAAAGACGATTTTAATACGCACCTCAATAAGTATGATGTAATCCATATTGATATCCAATGGTTTTTGGAAAATTGTGAAAACGCTGATAATATTGTAGCATTTATTACAGGTTCAGTCATGGACGAACTTCAGGAAATATATCCGGACATTTTATCAGAAAAAATATCTAATTTATCAGATGCTCTTTCGCGTATCAGAGAGAAAACAGGACAGAAGTTTATTATTATTGATGAATGGGATGTGTTGATCAGAGATGCTGTTGCAGACCGCAAAGTGCAGGCAGTCTGTCACCATATATCGGTTTTACAGAGGAGGAAGTGGAAAGGCTGGCAGAACAATATCATCAGAATTTTGATGAAGTCAAACGCTGGTATGATGGATATCTTGGCTATGAACAGTATACCAGGACTGCGTTTATTCCAAACGAAGAGATTCGTCAGGAACTCACTATGGCAGTTGAAACCCAGCCATGGAATGAAATGCTGTTTTAAGCCAGTCAGAGAATTGCCAACAGGGCGTGGATTTGCAGATTTTGTATATCTGCCAAAGCCTGAATACAGAGCAGATTATCCGGCACTGATTGTAGAATTGAAATGGAATCAGAGTGCACAGACTGCAATGCAGCTGATGAAAGAGCTATGTGCTTACTCTTAAAAATGAAATTGAACAGGTATTAATATATGAGTATTTTAACAAAAATTCTATTAGATGGTTTAGGGGGATTGGCATCTGCAGCAACTCTTTATGAAACTGGAAAAGGAGTCTATGCCGATATTAAAAAACATCAGAAAACATCAGAAGACAGCTTTCTGAAAGTGACGGCGGATAAGCCGATTGTCGAACGGGTCATAGATAGGGCGAGACAAGCTTTTTCTGATATGGGCAGTTTAGAAGTTATTTCTTTACAAGAGCAGGAAGAAATTCTTTCTGCTGTTTCTGATATTCAGGGAATGGATTATGAGGAACGTGAAGAAGCGAAAAGAAAGACTGTTGAATTGATCACATACATGAATCAGTACATTACAGATCATATGACAATAGACGGGAAGATTCGGTATAAGGCAGAAAAAGAATATGCAGACAGAACAGAGGCTTCTTTGGAGAAAATTATAGAGTTATTGCAACAGTGTGTAGACAGTGTAACTGAGAAAACATATTTGCCATGTGAAAATCAGAATGAAGAATACATATCTGTAATTAGAGAAGAACTACAAGACAAAGTATCAGAAGATTACATACAGAGATATGTAGGAAAAGCAGAGGAAATCATCGGGAAAGACGAACGCTATTTAAATGTAGTAAAGCCATTACGAAAAACATTATATGACGTAGTCAATGAAGAAAAACGTGTAGTATTGCTTGGACAGGCAGGAGCAGGCAAGACAACTGAGCTTGAGAAGCTGGCACAAGTATTATGTGAACAGAATACACCACCGATATTCATACCATTGAATACTTATAGCAATGAGAACATTGAGGGATTGATAACTCAATGGAAATTTGATTATAAAATAGAAAATTCCGTACTTGTTTTGGATGGCTATGACGAGATCGCAGATATAAATAGTTTTCATAGAAAATTGGATTCATATGTGAGAAAACATCCTGATCAGAAAATTGTGATTTCTACAAGAAATAATTTCTATCACCTGTCGAGAGGAAAAGGGCAGGAGGGATCATTGAACCAGTTTAAGGAATATGCAATTTTCCCAATCTTAAGAGAAGACATCTCAGAGTATCTAAGAAAATCAGAGGTGGATGAGACCGTATTCTGGAAACAGGTTCAAATGAGAAAATTAACGGAACAGTTAAAAGTTCCATTCTTTTTTATCCACCTTGTAGAAATTTTTAAAGAAGAAGGTTCTCTGCCAGAATTGAAAGACTTGATGCCACGCCTGATCAGAATAAGCATGGATCGTGATATGCTGAAATTTGAACAAAAAGAAGAACTGGAGGTAAAAGAGCGGCAGATCAGGATAATATTACAGAGAATTGGAATGACAATGCAGCTGATGAAAACAAAGCAGTTGACAGAATCAGAATTGCAGGAGATAGTTACAGAAGAAGAGAATAAGTTAATACGCTTTTCAGGTATCTGGAAGAAAATGCCGGATGGAAGCTGGCAGTTTACACATAATAATTTCAAAGAATATGTAACAGCAGAATATCTGGTCAGTTTTCCGGTAGAGAAGATACTGGAACTTGTTACTTATGAGAAGAATAGGGACAGAATAAAGGAATCCTGGTATAATGTTCTTTCTTTTGCCAGTCTTTTGGACACGACAGGTCGGATTAATACATGGATTTTAGAGCATGATCCATCTATTTTGTTCCAGTATGAAGACGAACGGATGTCGATGGAAGACAAACAGAAATTATTCATTTCTATTTTTGAAAAGATCAATGATGATTATACATGGATTTCCAGAAGAAATGATATGGATGTAATGGTGCATATGGCACATAATCCTTTATCTATATCTTATTTGTTGGATTCAATAGAAAAACCAAAACATGACAGATGCCAGGATAATGCAACAACTTTACTGATGCAGATGGAAGATTTTTGCGGATATGAGAGTAGGGCACGGTCTGTGTTTACAGAACTGATATTTGATGAGAGTGCAACGATTTATGTTCGTAAGAATCTTCTGAAAACACTTGCAATAGATGTGTTGTATACAGAACAGGTGGAGCGTGAGCTGTTTGAACATTTTGCAGATATAGAAGGATTGCCGGAAGATATCGTAGATGGTTTGCTTATGTTTATTAATTATTCACAGCGGAGTAATGTGCATGTACCATTTCTATTGAAATGTTTCGTAAAGTATAACAGAAGACTGGATCATTATATGATAAAGCATACAGCAGAGGAGCTTTTAGGTGTTCTTACAGGATATAAGGCTGTTCATGAGTTATTGATATTGATAGTGGAGATGTCTGAGAATAGAAATAATGAATTGATCTATTATATTTCGGGTGTATTTGAAAAACTGGAAGAACAGATTGGTTATATTTACGAGAAGGAAGAAACCGCTATTCTTGAGGACACAGAAAAAGTATTCGATGTGGCGGCGTTGATATATGATAAAAGGACGATACAGACAATACTTCGTTTCTGGAAAAAAGAAAATCTTTTAGAGCAGGAACATCAAAGGATTGTGAGCAGTTATTCAGATGATACGATTTTACATGAATTCCAAAGTTTTGCATATCCAGAGGATAATACAAAACTAGAGGAGCGGGCAAAACAGATAAGAGAAAAACAGATAAGAGAAAAACAGGAAAGAGAACAGAAAAGTTATTTTGATGCATTATTTGAAAAAGAAAAATTTCAAAAGTTAGTAGACGATTTCGTGAATATTATGGGAATGGAACAGACTTATCAAGAAATTGATTGGGTTCATGTGCATGATCGTACAGACAGGGAAGATTTAAGAGAACTGGCAGAGGCTATTCAAAATGTCAGATTTCAGGATGATAAGGTAAAAAAATTTACAGAAATAGTGGATTGGGAAAATTTCTCGATAGGTGAGATTCATCAGCATATAAAAACACAGAAAACTAACCTGTCAGATCAGCAGCTGGGGTACATTGAAGACTATGTACAAAAGCAGATATCAGCGATCAAATGGGATAAGGAATTGTGTAGTGACAAGAATGGAACAACAACATACACTTATAGATTAGCTTATGCGTGCTATTTTATAGTCAAATTTGATATAGATGTTCCTAACGAATTTATAAAACACATGATTCTTTTGCCGAGATTTTTTTTGCACGAAGAGAATCGAAGATGCGAAGATGAAAAAAAGGGAAGTCTGGACGGATATATTTGTAGTCGTTTATCAGAACACGAGATTGTTATGCAGCTGAAGAAAATTGCAGAAGAACAGGTTCTCTATGGTTCCATGGCTGAAAGATATATTGAATGGTGTGAAAAGTATAAAACGGATGCTGGCAAGGAGATTGCTGAGCGTATTCTGGAAGATAGAGAATGTAAGCAATATGACAGAAAACAATGTTTTATATATCTACAGAAAATAATGACAGGAGAGTATCTGGTTGAGAAGTATCTGGGAAAAGCAGATGAAGAAATGTTAGACATTTTTGCTGAGAAAGCAGCAGAACTTAATAACGTAGAGGTAAATGAAAGATTGTTAGAAGAGACAACAAAGAGTGAGGGGAAGACAAAGTATTTGCGGACTTTGCTTAATGTATATCCAGAAAAAGCACTGCTTCTATATTATGAGATTGCCAGTGAGAAAAATAGTATCCCGGATTATAATGGAAAAAATACAATAGCCGGAATGACGGAGGAGATAGCAGGGGTTGATAATCCGGCATGCTTGGATATTCTTACAAAATTGATGGAATTATGTTTCAGGGATGGATTTAGGGATGGAGAAATTTTCGGGCTGTATGATAGTGTTTATAAGGCATTGCAGAATGTTGCTTCTGGTGAAGCAGAGTTTGTCCTTGAAAAACTTGGAAATTTACGTGACCAGACGGACAACAAGAAGGTAAAGGGCTGTTGTAATAATATGATTTTTAATATTGAAAAACAGTACTATGAACAACTGGATGTACCGTGGACAATGCAGGAAATAAAACATTTGAATAGTCAGTGGAGTATGGTGTAGACAATTACAATCCTTAAGAATATATGAATGCCACACAATATCCCTTTGCACAACCATAGTTCTATGCTATAATACCACTTAGCGAAAAATCAAAGGATGAGAGGATAATCATGAACGAAGAAGAGGTACAGATTGATTTAGTGACATTACTGCACTATATATTACGCAAATGGCGCAGCATTATCGTAATGATGCTGATTCTTGCAGTTGCAGCCAACTTATATTCTGTGAGAAAGAACATGGCAGAAGTGGCAGCCGCAGGCGAAGTGCAGGAGAAGAGCACGAAGAAAGCAGTTGAGGAGATCAAAACTGCTTTAACAGATGATGAGATTGAGCAGGTAGAACTTGCTTATAGAATGTATTCTTATAATGCAGAGATATATCGTGATAATGAACAATATCTTGAGAATTCTGCAGTGATGCAGCTGAGTTCGAATGAGATCCCGACAGAGATGCTGAGTTATCAGGTGAAGAAAGACGCTGCGGAAGAAGAACTGGTGAATATTTTTGCAATGTATGAGAATGCATTGTTGGATGAGGACACATGTACAGCAGTTGTATCTGTATTTGGAGAAAAATATGCGAATACATCTGTAAGAGAACTGATCAGAATTGAGGACACCCTGAATGCATCACACACAGATGTGCTGATGACGCAGGGGATGAATTCCGGAATACTCAATATTCGGATTTATGCAACAGACCAGGAGCAGTGCGAACGGATCGCTGAGATTATTAAAGACCGTATGCAGGTTTATACGCAACAGTTACAGCAGACTTTTGGACAGTTTATTGTGAATTCAGTTGCAGAGCAATACTATATGTCAAGCGATAGTGAGATTAATGAGCAGAAGTCAGATGCAATTGATGCGGTAGGCAGAGCATACTCTGCTATGCAGAACGCATCTGCAGGACTTACAGAAGATCAGATGACCTATTATAATCTGCTTGTAAAACCGATTGAAGAAGAGAAGGTTCAGGAAAATCATAAGGGAGTTGAAACAGCAATAACTCCAACCGTACAGTATGTTAATATCAAATATATTCTGATAGGACTTTTTGCAGGTATGTTTCTAGCAGTTTGTTGGTATGCAGTCATTTATATTATGACACAGACTGTTAAAGATGCAGATGAAGTGAAGGCAGTTACAAATCTTCCGGTATTTGGAATGGTACTTAAGAATAAGAAGGCTGAAAAAGGGAATAGGATAGACAGATGGATTGATTCCTGGTTTGCACATGGAAGAAAGAGTGAGGATACAGAAATCTTATTAATGCGTATCAGCCATGAAGTTGCTATGCTGGCAGAACAGAAGAATATGCAACATCTATTGCTTACAGTTTATGAAAGTAACGGAGAGGAAACCAGAGAATATGCAGAGGATCTGGCAGAGAAACTCAGTGAGCTTGGAATGACAGTTACCTGCACAGATGGTCTGATCTCCAATAATACAGAAGTATTAAAACAGCTTGAGTATGCAGATGGAGCAGTCTTTGTAGAGCAGTTAATGAAATCAGATAGAAAAGAGATCAGGGACGCAGTTGCACTTTGTGAGCGTTGTAAGGTAGAAGTGCTTGGTAATGTTGTTATCGGAAGTGACTCATATTAGAAGACAATACACAAAGAGGAAGATAGTTTTTACAGTTGAGCAGTAAATAGAGCCTGCTTACACCTATGAAAATATTTCTATGTCACCGAGATATACACTTGACAACTGAGCCACTATAAAATATATAAAAAAAGTAAACCTAAATTGTTTATAAAAATATGGACATGGATTGAAAACATAGCTTATGCGGTAATGAAATTTATAATGGAAAAGGTTTTGAGAAGAACTTATCAGGATGTACAACATGATGCCATTATGCAATTTGTTAAATTTGGCATTGTGGGTGTGTCAAATACGATGATTAGCTATTTTTTATATGCGGGAACGTTATTGATTTTACAGATGGCATGTCTTTTACCGAAAACAGATTATTTGTTTGCACAGATTGTTGCGTTTATCTTAAGTGTACTATGGGCATTTTACTGGGATAATAAGATGGTGTTTGCTGCTTCGATGGACACAGAAAGAATATGGTGGAAAGCACTTATAAAAACATATATTTCATATTCGTGTACTGACCGCCATTGAATTTTATGATTAATCAATTTTGGACTTTCAAAGATAAGCAGGTTATGGTTGTATTAAAAAATCAAGGAAGAAGAGGTGTTAGACGAATGACGAAAAAAAAGATGGCTATGGATTTGCATATAAATGGATAGTTAAAATACTAATTGCATTAACATGTATTTTAACATTTACATGGACTAATAATATGCTGAAAGTGAATGCAGAAGAAACTACCTATGCGCATAGTGATACTGCTGAATCAGGGAATGTTGTTTTAAACGTAGAGTGGAATGAACCTGTATTAGGGCAGCCACTTACTTTTCACGTGTCTGCAACAGGGGGAAGCGGAGCATATAAGTTTAATATGGAAGCACCAAGCTACTCGAATCCAAATGAAAATGCTTATGAGTCGGTTGCAGACCCCAGTAGGGGAGAATGGACGAAGTACACAGATGAATGTAGCTCACAGGATTATACATTCACTATGACAGCGTCTGGTACATATAATTTCAGATTTCATGTTATAGATATGAATTCCGGAGTATATTATCTGCGTACAAATACTTATATTCAGTTGTCTGATGAAAAGTATCCAAGCGTTAAGTCTATAGTAGAAAAGGCTGTTAATCAGTGCAAGAGTGAAACAGATGGCTCTGATTATGCAAAAGCGTTATGGTTACATGACTGGTTGTTAAAGCAATTAGATTATGACAATTCATTGAAATGGTCTTCAGCAGAAAGTGCTTTGACAAGAGGTACAGGAACATGTCAGGCGTATGAAAGTGCATATTCACAATTACTGTCAGCTGCTGGAATTGAAAATGCAGAAACAAGAGATAAGTATGATGGACATACATGGAATGCTGTTAAAATGGACGGTCAATGGTATCAGGTAGATTGTACATGGGATGATTCTAATAATAATTATTATAGTTTTGATAACAGACATTTGTATTTTGGACTAACAGATGAATTAATGGCAATAGCCCATCCCGGACACGAAAAGATATATACTGCAGATGGTTATGGAACGAGATCTGTAAGCTTAGCGGATAATTATTTTGTATAAAATGGAGAGGCAGCAAAGTGGGTAGAAAATTATAGAGATAGAATTCAGACTCAGTTGGAGGCTAAAACAACAGATTTTACAATTTCCGCTGATAATTCATCATACCCGCCAAGCATATCTGGAATTCAGAATGGGATTCTGGCATATGCCATTAATCAAATGGATTGGTTCTGCAATGATTCGAAAACTCAATTATATGCAACAGGTAAGGCTGCACAACTAGAATTCAAAGCTGCATATAATGAAAATAAGCCGACTGGTGGGCATCCGCAGCATGTAGGGGGTTCTGGTGTAGTAGTGAAAGTACCTACACGTGACAGTGAAGGAATGATTAAATCTACACGCACACAGTACCAAGCAACGAAAGAAGAAACTATAAATAAACCAGCAGAATTGATTTCTTATAGAGCGCATGTACAGGATATAGGCTGGCAGGAATATGTTTCAGATGGCGAGATGAGTGGAACATCTGGACAGTCAAAACGTTTGGAGGCTATTAATATTAGGCTATCATCTGTGATAAATGGTGGGGTTTCCTATAGAACTCACATTCAGGATATAGGCTGGCAGGAATATGTTTCAGATGATGAGATGAGTGGAACATCTGGTCAATCTAAGCGCTTAGAAGCGATTCAAATTAAATTGACTGGTCAGACAGCAGAAAAGTATGACATATATTATCGAGTACATTGTCAGGATTTTGGTTGGCTTGGTTGGGCAAAAAACGGAGAAGCATCTGGAAGTGAAGGATATGCAAAACGCTTAGAAGCAATTGAAATTCGTTTGGTTTTAAAAGGACATGCGGCACCTGGCAATACAGATAATTGCTTTTATAAGAGGTAGAGTTTATCAGAATAAGTTTGTGAACTTCCATAATAAAGTGCAACTCAAGTGAATTATACGGATTGAGAATGCTCTGAAATATTGAAAAAATAAGGAAAAACCTGCATTTTTGTTGTCGCAGAAATGCAGGTTTTATGCTATACCATATTTAGTTGTAAATACAACTACAAAGAAGAGGGATGTTTATGTATCTGGATTATGTTGTTGATATACCTGATGTAAAAGGAAAAATCACATTTCGAACCAAAGGTCAGGCAGGTTATGTTTATTATGAGTACAGCCGTGAGTACGATCCATCCAAACAATATACAAATGTAAAAAGGGTTACGATCGGTAAGGCTTTACTAGACGATAGGAATAAAATGAGACCTAATGAAAATTTCAGAAAATATTTTCCTGAGGTCGATAAAAGAAAGCCAGAGGCAGGATTTTCTGGATCAGTGGAATGCGGACAGATGTAAACGCGAGCGTATTTATATATCATATGATTCAACAAATAAGAACTGTCAGGCTGGAGATATAGATATCGTGGAATTCGGAGCAGCAAAGGTGGATGCAGGACTTCCGATATTTAATTATGCGGTTGGTGAACGTGCAAGACTGGAAGAAAAAATCCATGAAATGCAGAGATTCATGGAACAGCATGAAGATAAGGAGTATGAATTCGGACCGGCATTTCATAAGTATTTTCATATGCATTATAACAAGGAAAACGGATATTTTGTTTATGGAGAACCCAGGCTGCCAGCGTTCCAGAATGAACTGGAACTTTGCGGATATTTTGCTATCATCTCATCCGAAAAAAATGGATGCAAAGGATGCGATAAACCTTTACAAGAGCAGGGATGTATCGGAAAAAGTATTCCAGGCAGATAAATCTTATCTCGGAAACCATTGTCTGAGAGTGGCACCAGAAGAGGCGGCATCCAATAAGATATTCATTGGTTTACTTGCATTGATCATCCGGTGCAGGATATATATAGCCTTAAAGGAAAAGGAACTGGCAAAAAAACCGAATTATCTTACAGTTCCGGCAGCAATCCGGGAACTGGAAAAGATCGAACCGACACGCCAGCTGGATAAGGTGTACCGGCTTGATCATGCAGTAACCAAAACACAGAAAGTGATCTTAAGTGCTTTTGGCATGGATTGGAATCATGTGAAATACCGTGTGGAAAATATCAGCAAAATCTTGAAAATATAATCACTTAGCAGGAAAGCTACACATAGGGTTGACTTTATGTATGATATAAATATTGAAAAATCTGTGCAAAGCCAAGGCATGAGCGGGAATACTTGTACAGGAATAAAAAATATGATGGATCAGAAACAGATACAATCAGACAACATGAATATAATGCAGAGCTATTGATGAAAAAAGTTATTGAAACGAATAATGAAGAGGAAAGAACAAAACTCAGATCAGCTGCGGCAACATTTAAGAATTTAGCAATGGGAGAATGGTGTAACAGATGAAATTGTATAAGGATGTATTATGTGAAGAAGTATAATAAATGAATACCAGACTGGTTTGCGAACAATGTCGATGTTGAGGGCTTCTGGAAGAAGCCCTTGAATATAATACAATTAAATTACAAATGACGAATGATGAAAAGATGAAATTGCATCATATCGAATGGTCTTATTTTACATAAAAGTGTATAATTACTATTTAAAATTAGTGATAGATTACTCGCTTGATTTGAATGTAGGTTATAATGAAGGAAGAAGCAACAATATAAAATTTATAAATTAGGAAGGGGTAAAGCATGTTTACATATGCTCTTGATGAGTATGGTGATTTTGAAGGATTAAAAAACACAAATAAGCCTATTTATATTGGTGGGGTGATATATGATGACCATTCTATTCGGAGAGAGGAAGTGATTGAAAGAAAGAGAATAAAAGCATATTACAAATCGGTTATATCAGAAGCAGCATCGATCGCTAATTGTACAAGTAACTTCTCTTATCCAGAAGCACTTCATTCAAACGGAGATGCAGATAGAGATCGTAATGTAGTGAGACCTGTGAAAGAAATTGTTAAGAGTACTTTAGCAGAGTTTATACGTCGTGGAACATATAAGGGAAATAAACTGCAATACGAAGATAGAAATGGTACACTAAGAGATTTTCAAGACCGAAATGGGGAATACTATATTTTCATTATTCTGAAAAGTGACCAGGGGATGACCAGACTCCTTAGCCAGAATGCAAATATTTTAGCTAAGGATGATTATGCAAGATTTGTATTTTCACATGGCGGATGAGCTGATTTCACGATTGATTTTTAATAATCCTCTTATAGATGACATTCAGGAGATTTCCCTGGATATTGCTACAAGGAGGAGTGCACTTCTAGAGAATAACAGCAGACTGTTTAAAGAGTATAAGAAACAAGGGTACAAAGCTGAACAGGCGGAAGATGGAAAATATCAATTTAGATTAACCAATCCCGATATATATCGAACTGTTATTGCAAAAGCCATACTCGAGGCAGAGCAGCCAAACATCAAAATAATAAATTTCAACGTGAAGTCTATTGGTTATCATGAATGGAATTCAAAAGGTATGGAATTCCTTTACATGTCAGACAGTATATGTTCAGTGTTGGGCTTTGATATAGAAGGAACCAGCACTGATGAATGGCTTAGATGTATAGACGAGAGAGTGAAGAAACTTACAGGAAAGTCAGAAAATCTGGTTTTCGGGTATGATGAAATAGACAATATATATTCTAAAGCTTGGGCAAAATACGCTGAAGGTGATTATTACAAGTCATTAAGTATCGCTTTTGATGCAGGAAAACTGGACGGAGAGTTCGCTAAGTATTATAAGAACCTTTGGTTTAAAAAGATCGAAGAAAAAATTATTGAAAGTGAAAATGTGTCAGACTTTAACATGGCGGTGCGTAAGCTAAATGAGACGTTGAACAATAATACGCTGGATCAGGAAAAATGTTTTTACATTCTTAGAGTTTTAGAGAAACTTGTGCCTGTAATGAAGGAAAAATTTCACAGTCCGGAAGCAAAGCGGATTCTATATGTACTGTTTGATATTGGTGTTACTGCCTGTTGTCACATAGGAGATAGCAAAGGAGCTGAAAAATATTTTGAAAAGTGCAAGCAATACGCAGGTTTGGTAAGTCTGGATGACTATTTAAGCACAAGAAATAAATTGGTTGTAAGTTATTGTGATTATTTTGAAATAGATAGAGCTGAAGAACTTTCGGATGAAAACATGAGATATCAGAAACAGCTTACTGGTTTTAAGAAAAAACTTGAGCTTCCCGGAGTTGGCGATAACGGTTTTGAAGCTATGGGAAAGGCACATAGTCAGCGAGGTCAGGTATACGCTTTCAAGAGAGAGCGGCGTGCAGAAGTCGAGTTCAGGGCAGCGTTAGTACATTTTGAAGAAGCATCTGCTAATTACAAAATTACACAATCTTATCTATTGCAGTATTATCTTGATACGGGAAACAAGGAAGCGTATCTTGGAGAAGCTGAAAGATATTTTGGAGGAAAGACAAAGTTAATTGATCAATTGAAATATATTATGGATGAAGGTTCAAAGAATGATCCACTGATCAATATGAAATATGCGTTATATATATACGTTCGAGCATTATACGTGTTTAGACTTTTTGAATTGACTGAAAAAGTATGGTCGGAACTTCAAAATATTGAAGTGAAATTTGGAAAGAAAATACATAAAAAGGAGTGGGCGCTGACAGGACATCCTAGCGAAATTATTTTCAAGTATATGCGCTTAATTGCTCTTTCTCGAGATGAAAAAGATCTTGAACTGAAATATGCTAAAAAAATGTCGGATTGTCTTATTTATCATGGGGCTACAGAAGATGTTGTATGTAAGTTTGGAGAAATTGAAGTGATGAATAAAATGGGAAATATAGAAAGAAGAGATATTTTATCACTTGAACTTTGTGGCGAACTTGCAGAAAACTATTGTGCATTTGCAGATCTGGTAGTTTCAGAAGATGGGGAGGCCAGATTTAAATGGTTAGAGGAAAAAATCACTTTCATGTATCGATAAGCAAGATAAGAAATAGTGGAAGAGGAAGGAAAAAATTATGAATTTTGATAATTTTGATGGAATTGATATAGTTGATAAAATATCATTACTTAGGAATTGTAAATCGGCTGAAAGAAATATAATGATTTCTCCGTACAATGCGATTGCAAATTCAAGGGCTGCATTGGAAATATTGTGTAAGGGATTAATAAAGAAGAATAATGTCGAACAAATTAAGCCGCAGCCTAAGATTTGTAAAAATTGCAATATGCCTATTGAAGATACAGTAAATCTTCCACCTAATTTAGCCACAATGATTGATACCTGCCTAAAAGAAGGTCTGTTTACGAATGAAGATGCAGCTGCACTTATTAGAAAAAATGGAAATGATACTCTACATGCAAATAAGGGGGCACAGAAATTGCATGTAGTAAATGCGAAGAACATTGAGAAGGCTGGTTCGTGTGTGCAAGCCCTTTATACACTTTTTAAGGAAGTGTTTGGACAAGAGTTGTTAGTTCCAGACTTCGATTTAAATAAGGTTCCATTTGGATATTATGAAATTGTAAGAGCTGTTCCTAAGGCACCAAATGAAGTTATCTGTGGTGATAATAATTATTTTGTAAAGGATCCACAGGAAAACTACTATTATTTTCAGGTCTTTCATCGTAATAGTATGGAGGAAAGAGATAATGAACTGGGAGCAAGAGGAGTGCTTACAGGAAATAAGATAAAGGAAGAAAAAGTTATTTATTAGATGTTCATTATCCTAGTAATGTGCTTGCGGAATCCGATAGGGAGTACATAGCGTATTCTGTGTACTCTGATAGTAAACTGCTTTCGGAGATAGACCATCCTAAGTTCACCGAGAGAGAAATAGTGCAGATTGCAATTGATTTGACGAATATACTTATTGAACTTCAAAGTATAGGACAAGGTATATCTTTGCGAAATATTCAAGCGGGGAATGTAATCGTGACGCCTTGCGAAGGTGGTTATATGGCCGGAATTGTTAATATGGAAACGGCGAAAATACAAGGATATAATGCGACTGTTTATAAGAGCATTGAGTCTTCATTTTCAGAAAATCCATATATGCCGCGTGAAGTGCGTCAAGGAAATGAATCTGAAAATATTCAATGGGAAAAGGCTGATATATATTCTGTTGCAAAAATAATGGTTTACTGCAAGGATCCAGCCGAGGTAAAAAGTGAAGTTGATGAGGACTTTATTTACGATAGTTTTTCTGAGAAAGTTGGAGATCTTCTGATAGATACATTTGAAAGTTCTATTAATATGATTGATGAACCAGCTGATTTTAAGGAGAAACTTGAGTATGCAGTTAAAAATTTATAATAATGAAAATACATACGTAGTAAATGGCCCTGTATATGTTAATGAAACAACAAAGATATGGTGTGGAAAGATATCAGACGGAGAGTTTAAAGGAGCTTTCGTTAAAATATTAAATTATGGGGAACTTGATGATAAGGCAGCAAAAAACGAATTGAAAAACGTGCTGCGAGAAGAGGTTAATACATTAAAACAAGTTTCCAAATGTAGTAAGAGAGTACCAAGTGTAAAAGACTATTGGGATGATACGAGGGAAAGCAGATATGTAGTCATCATGGATACCATGCCTGGAGTTTCTCTTAGAGCTTGGTTGGATAAACATCAGCGGGATGAGCTGCAAGCAAAAGATATATTTATACGAAAATGCTTAGTAATACAAATATGTGAAATCATGCGTGATATAAGCAATAAATATCCCGTTCTTGTTCATAGAGATCTTAAGCCGGAAAATATATTTGTAAATTTTAATAAAGAAACAAAAAAATGGGATATTTACATCATTGATTTCGGATGTGCCAACCTAAACTATATAAGAAATATCGGAACAACAAATTATCAGGCTCCGGAGCAGCTGGGAATAAGAAATACACGAGTAAGCATTACGAATAAGACGGATATTTTCGCTATTGGACAAATTATGTATGAGATGCTGTTGGGACGAGTACCAACAATAGGTGCAGAATACCAGTATAAGGCCAGACAAGATACATGGATTCAGATTCCGCAGCTTCCGGCATATCTAGAGAAGATATCCGGAGTTAAAGAGATGGAAGACATAATAAATAAGATGACTAGCTTTGAAATAAATGACAGGTTAACATATGGAGATATAATTCGTAATTTAAAACATATCAAAATTGGGAAGTACGATGGAAGATAGCAATGAATGATTTTATTAAATTACATCCGAAAAACTACAAAGAAGTATCTGATAAAGTTATTTTTTATATTAATGAGCAAAAAGTTTCTCAAAACAATTTTGAGAGTATTTTCAAAGAACTTCGAGCTAGTAAAACATTAGTTGTAACATCATATAAAAAGAATGCATCTTCTGAAAGAAGATATTCTGTATATGTAGGACACTATGTGTTGAATTTTTTTGGCAGTGATTATCTGAATTTACAGTGCACTAGTGTCTTATACGGAAAAAAAGCGGTAGAAAAAAAAGACAATTTATATAGAACTAAGATTTTTACTATTATACCTTCTGGCGGTGTTTTCGTTGTCTATAACAAAGAAATACATCCTTCGGTGTCTGATAATTCATGGAAAATGGAACAAAGTGTTCTTAATAACCTGTTGGATTCTATGGAGGCTTATTTTGAAGCGGATGATGCGAATGAAGACGGTTCTGATGCTAAGAAAGAAAAAATCAAAATTTCAGAACGATTTAGACGAAATATTATTCGTCCTTTTCGTGATTATACAGACAAGGAAAACTGGGTTGAACAATATAAGCAGGCACAGGGCGATGGAATAGGGTATTTTCGGAGAGAATTTATTCGTAAAAATGATAAGGGACCGGTCTATGGATTTTACTCCACCGATATCAATGCAAATCCGGAAAATGGATCCTTTAGTATAGGAGATAGAGTTACAGTAATAGATACAAATGGAACTGAGCATGGTGTGTATACTGGTGTCATAGAAGATATTGATGATGAAAGTGATGACGCCGTTATTTTGTCGATTGCAATTTATCATCAGGCAGATGATATTGATTTACCATTAACTGGAAGATTAGTAATGGCTGTTAATGATACTCAGACGCGAGTGAGAAGTAAAGTCATTCGAAGTATGGAACGCTGCAAATTGGAATCAAAATATATGTATCATGTATTTGATGATTTTTCAGTAGATGGTTATGAGGAAATACAGGATGATTTAAAGGATTATCTGGTTGAGAAGATGGCAAGTCAATATCCACCGAATCAGATGCAGCTTGAGGCAATTATAAAAGGAATATTAACAGAAGATTTATTGCTGGTTCTAGGTCCACCAGGAACTGGAAAAACAACAGTAATTAGTTTTTGGGTTGAATATTTTATAAAAAAGGGCTTACGAGTTTTAATATCTTCGCAGAATAATGCTGCAGTAGATAATGTTTTGGCAAGATTTGGAACTATAGCGGAGACAGTTAGACTGGGTAATGAAAATAAAGTTCAGGATAATTGCAAGGCTTATCTGCCACAAAATAAAATTGCTTCTATGCAGGATTATTACAACCAAAATTATGATCGTGTCCAGGAAGAACTGGAATATAATAAGGAGGAGATAAGACTATACAAAGGGCGGCTTGAGATATATAAGAAGCTATATGAAACATACTTTGAAAGAAAAAAAGTATTAGATGAATATATAGCAATGAATAGGGAAAATATGCGGCGTATAGCGGAGTTATATGAAAATGTAGAAAAAGTTGAAAAAGAACTGGATTCACTATTGGAATATAGAGCTCGCAAAGAAATTTTTTTACAAGTATATGAAACGAAAAGTTTTTTGGTAAGGCTTTTGAGAAAAAGATATTTTAATCGGGCAAAAGCGGAACTTGAAGAGGGAGAACCTTATTTAAAAACGCTTAGAGAAAAATATGTGCAGAGTATTGATGCTTATAATTCTATGACAAAGGTAGCTGAACAGCAAAACCTTGAGTATAGAGATAAGAATGTTGAGAGTGCATATAACGAATCATTAAGACTCTTGAAAGAATATTCACAGAAGACCTCAACGGATGAATTTTTGCCTAAATTTAGAGGAGAGATTTCTAAGCTTTATGATACCCCTTGCTTCGAAATTGAGCCAAGTAATAATTGGACAATCATAATGTCCGAAGCTGAAGCATTAGCTTCGCTTGAAAAAATCATTTCAAAGATGTCGAGGGCACTTGGTGAGTGGAATGATATTGTTAATAACGAGCGGAATGATATTATGCAGAATGCATTATTAGAGACGTGCAAAATTGTGGGGGCAACCTGTATAGGTATTAATTCTAATAAAGATTTTGCGAATGTTAAATTTGATGTGGCTATTATCGATGAGGCTGGGCAGATTCAAATTCATAATGCGTTGATTCCTATGAGCAGAGCTAGAAAAAATTTATTATTAGGCGATTATAAACAAATTCCACCGTGTGCAAATGATGATGTAGTTGCCGCATGTGAGGCAGATGAAATCGACACCAAACTTTTGAATATGAGCTTCTTTGAATACATTTTCGAGGCTATGCGAAAAAAGACAATTGATAGACTTGAGAGTCAGGGCTTAGATAGAAGTTTGATACTTAAACCGGTGCTAGAGGATTATGAGGCTGAACCATATAAAAAATTTGAACCGGAAACTGTTCAAGATATGATAAAACGGGTAACAGAAGATCCTAAAAAACTGGTTAATCTTAATAGTCAATTTAGAATGCCAGGAAATATTTCTGATATTATATCCGAATGGTTTTATGAAGGAAATTATCATTCTAGCTATAACATGGATAAATTTTCTGCTATTGTTCCGGGGACAGATAAGCCCCTTGTGGTAATTTCTACAAGCAAGGCTAAGAAACGAAAAGAAAGTCAACCGGCTAGCAAAATGGGATATCAAAATTTATATGAGGCTGAACTTATTGCCAATATGGTTGCTGATATTGTGGAGTCACAGCAGGAGAAGGCTAAAGGGGAGTACTTAGAGAAGATTGAAGACAATATAGGAATTATTTCAGCATATGGTGCCCAAGTTCGACTTATAAGAGAGCGTTTAGGCAAGAAAAAGCTTGGAATTAAAGAATCACAAATAAGAAGTATGGTTGCTTCGTTAGATAGTTTTCAAGGACAAGAGCGACCGTTAATTCTTTATAGCTTGACACGTAGTACGACATATAAAAAGCCTGAAATGGGAAGAGTTGGTTTTATGAAAGAACTTAGAAGATTAAATGTAGCTTTTACACGTTGTCAGAAACAGCTTGTGATAGTGGGAGACATTGATTATCTTACACAATGTATGAACATGGAAGCATTAAAAGATGAAGGAACGGAATGGCCTTGTGCACATCAAGAGGAAACGGAGATTATTGATAATGATACTATAAATCAATGTGCAGAATGTCCGGCTATATGTGAACGTAAATTTGCGAGATTTATGAGATTATTAATGCAGCACGTAGATGCAGGGGCTGGTAATAGTTTTCAATCTGAGGATTTTTTTAGAAGGAATGCGTAAATGAAAAAAACAACGAAAGACATTCGGGAAGAGTCAAAAAAGATTTTTCTTGAATATGTAGGCGAAAATTCAAATTTAAGACTTTTGTATTTTCATACTTTTTTATGCCCGATTGCCATGGCAGAAGCGATGGTTAAAGAACATATTATAGAAGATTATGGTGCTTTGGAATTGCTGGTTCTTCGACTATATGAAGCGGGATTTCATGATAGTAAAGAGATTGCCTCATTATCAGGGATGAAGGAGACTATGATTGAAAGAGTCCTAAGCAGTGAAATTAATGTTTATCATCATATAGACATATCTACTGGAGAAATTACTGATATGGGATGGCAAACGCTTAAAGAAAATGAACAAGGCAACTCGGTTAGTCATGTCATGTATGATACTCCTAGGCGTCTGCAGATAGAGGCTGCTACGGGAACGGTGATACCAAGCTTTCTGGAAGAAAATAATATTAAGCGTTTGAAGTCTGTTCTCGAAGAACGTGCTGACGGAGTGGTGCCACGTGAATCTGTTGAGTATGATGAGGAGTTACGTAATGAAATTAATCAACGATTGCTTGAATATAAGCATATGGATATCTTAAATGAAGGCGATACAATCAAATCTATTGAGTCTTTGCGAACAACGCAAATATATTATAGGTGGGCATATCTTGTTAAATTTGAAGGCATGAAATATCCGATGGTTGTTATGCAGGGAAATAAATCAATATGTAACGTTAATGCTGAGTCCATAAAAAATGGAAATTATGGGACAAAGGTTGTTCAGCCATTATCCATATCAGAAACAGATGCAGCTTTTTTGAAAGAAAATGGATTTGTATTTGAGGATGTATTGGTCAGAAGAGATGACGTATTTGAATATTTGAATGAGAAAACGTTGAACTTTAGATTCCAGCAAGAGCAGATAGAGATAGAAATTGAAGATGAAAATGCAGTGTTTGAAGATGAACGTATCGTAGAAACAGAGGATGCAGAATTGGAGGCTGAAAAATGAGTGAAAAAGGCATTGCAACTTTTTGGGAATGCGAGTGCTCAGCAAAAAATCCATTAAGATTTAGAAAATGTAAAGCTTGCGGGCGTGATATGCCTGATTCGTTTGCACATAAGATTTATTATGAGGAACTTAAAGCACAGAAAGCATTCGTTTTTGTAGAAAATGCAGAGAAATCTAAAATAAGATGTTTGAAAATAGGAAGTTTTTTGGAAGGATGGGAGAACGCAATAGTACCGATAATGATAATGTTAGTAATTATGTTAAATGGCAGAAGAATTTGTTTGGACAGTGGTACTGTTTATAATTGTACATATGAACGTTTAGTTGAACGTCAGGAACGACTATTGACGGAAGCAGATAATTTCCAAGGAACAATGACCGGTCTGAAAAGTACTCCATTAGTATTTGGAAAGATATGTTCTGACATTATAGATAGAATCGAAGATGTAAGTGAAGGGGTAGTCGATAAACAGGAAGAATCTAGAAAATATATAAATCAAAAAAAAATAGAGCGTACAAAAACAAAAATAGAAGGAGTTATCGAATATGTTACAAACAAATTTGAATAATTTTTTTATTATAACTTCAGTGGTCGTAGGGCTGTTTGCAATTCTTTTAATATGGGTGTATCTATGGGAAACATCTCGCGGATTAAAAATTACAGAGATTCAGATTTATAAAAATTATGTGAATTGCTCATTTGCATTTGCGCTGGTGATGCTTGTTATTCTCTGGATTACCACCCAAGGGTTGGATTCAAAATTAATGATCTGTTTTTTGATTTTAACTGTAGGTTGGATAGTTACTGCAATTGGAACTTTAATTTTTTCTGCTATTGTAAAAAATAGTGTAGAAGATAAGCGGGCTATGAGAGAAGCCATATTACCATGTATTTTTAAAGTAATAATCATGGTAGCAGTTTTATGGTTGGTTTATTAATAATCATGTAAAGTGCATTTGATATCCGTTTACAGTATGCGCTCCATACAACAAGTTTTAGAGAGCAGCTGCTTTCTGATAGACACTCAGCTGTTCTCATGAAAATCAGCGGACAGATCCAGAGGCAACTGTTTATTGTAAAATACATAACAAAAGGTTAAGACATTGCCAATTTATAATATCAGAAAGCTATTGTTTTTCCTTTTATATGCAAAGAAAATGGTTTATGGTTCATAATGTAATAACCAAGCAAAAGTGAGAAATAGGAATATACAGGGTAAATGTGTGCTGTTTCTGAGCAACCATAAATAAAACAAAAGAATAATAGGATTAAAAAATATGTGTTTTTTTCTTTTGATGAACAATAAATACTATACATCATAGCAGTTGTAACAATAATGAATGCTGCAATCCCCCAGTGAAGTGGAATATAGGAAAACAACATATCTAAGCAATCAGCGTCTTCTAATGGAAATCCATAAAAAGCTAATCGTCCATTCCTTGAATAGAACCAGGCAGTTAAATCAATGCGCGAAAAAAAAGTACTGTAGTGTTTTTGAAATATTTCTGGATTACGTATATAAACATAAGTTCCTATAGAAGGAATGCCTAAACAAAGAAGAAATGCACCAGATGTAAATAGCACCATCATTTTATGAAACCAGTTTTTCTGCATAACAATTGATAATAAGTGGATCACAATCAGCATAGCTATAATAGCTTCTGCAGTTCTGCTGTTGGCTGTCAGATCCAGAAAGATGATAAAACCTGCATAAAGGATGCAGTCATACCATTTTTTACATTCTTTTCGGAGGTACATGATATCCATTGCCAAAAGTAAAAAATCTAATCCCATCATATTAGCATGAGTCCAACCGAAAAATGTACGTGTTCTTCCGCCAATCCATACATTTATCTTATTGATCATTAATCCCATAAAAGGTAGGGTGAGAAACAAGGCGCTGCGTACAATACGGACATACAAATCTAATTTTACAATTTTTTTTATTTCAATATTTTTGGCGCAGCAGAGGAACATCATTGTGCCGAAAATATTGTAGAAGTCATAATTGTATTGATAACTCTTATAACATAAATAGAGCAATACAATAAGAAAAAAACAATCCAGAACAGAATTTTTTTGAAGAATAACTTTTACTAGCAGTAGAATCAAAAGAATATGATAAAAGAGTGTAACCTGATTCCAATATTGAGGAACAGTCTGGCGCATGAAACTGAAAAGTGGGTAATACATTCCAAGCAGAAAATAGAGAATGTATAAAAAGATTGTAGAAATCTCATTGCGTTGTTTGAATTTTTCTATTAATATATTCATAAGTGTATTCTCCTTAATATAATCAGTATATAATTGATTATAACATAAGAGTTTTTTTGTGAAAAGAAAATGAGAAAGGCAGATTGTTGAAAATGGGAAAAAAGCTGCTTAGTATTATCATTCCATGCTATAATGAAGAAAAGACAGTAGAAACCATATATGTTGCTATTACGGATACAATGGATATGCTGCCACAATATGATTATGAAATATTATTTGTAAATGATGGCTCCAAAGACAATACATTGAACAAATTGACCGGATTATCAGAAATGGATGTGCATGTGAAGTATTATTCATTCTCAAGAAACTTTGGCAAAGAGGCGGCAATTTATGCAGG